>AUXO017464180.1_pt1 | contig 13431 bp, 3 predicted proteins | sample 768731 | NCBI WGS metagenome assembly AUXO01 (sample SAMN02715735, study PRJNA202380) | gut metagenome | biome: sheep rumen | host: Ovis aries | place: New Zealand: Palmerston North
ACCGTAGAGACTGCGGGATAGTATAGGCAATTATACTATTGAAGTTATACATATTTTATTTAAATATGAATATACAGTCCGAACTCACGCTATAACCCCAATATAATAAGAAACGTGAGAATCAGCCAGAAATGACTGGTCGCCTATTTTTTATAGGTCATAAAAGTAACAGAATGAATGCTAGGTCTCTCCCAAATCTGGGATGAGATTCGTCAAGCAGATTTAAAAACAGGCGATAACCGTCAGAACTTACTGCTTGAATCAATTGCAGGAAAGAACCGCGCGTCCATAGCCAGCAGTATCCTTCAAAATCCAGATGTTCTCCAATCCGTCTACGAAGACTCTTCCACCAAAGCCGCGGGATCAGCATTAGAAGAAAACCAGAAATATTTAGATAGCATCTCAGGTCACCTTGCAAAACTTCAAAACGCTTGGCAAGAACTTTGGGCAAATGCTGCTAACCGTGATGTCATCAACATGTTCATTGATTTAGGCACCACAATCCTTAACTTAATCAACGATGTTGGTGGACTTCAATTTGCATTTGCAGCTTTGTTTAGTGGAACAGTTGTGAAAGGATTATTTAATGCCAACAGCTTATTGGTCAAATATGTCCAATTATTAAACAGTTCTAAATCCGCATCAGAAGTCTTAACAGGTGTCTTTGAACGTCTACCTCATCCTGATGGTTTAAATGAAATTAAGAAAACATTATCGCCAGCGACAGAAAGCACAGAGGATGCAGGAAATGCGGCTAAAGTCGCCTTAACTAATGAAGAAACTGAAGCGCTAGAGAGACTTAATGAGGCCAAGCGAGAAAATGCTGAAGCATCTTCTTTAGAGGCTGAAGCAAATCAGCAAGCAGCAACGACTTCTGAAATGAAAGCAGGGGCAACTGTGGAAGAAACAGAAGCAGAAGTAGCCGATACAGGTTCAAATACCGCAGAAGTTGTGTCTGAAGAAGCTGTAGATAAAGCCAAGCAAGAAGGTATTATTACAAGTGAAGCTTTAACAGCAACTCAAGAACAAGAAACAGCAAGCCAGATGAAGGATATCACTACAGATGCTCAACAGGCCGCTTCTCAACAAGGACTAAATGGGGCAAAGGCAGCTGGTAGTGGTGGTATGCTTGCCACAATAGGATCAATGGCAACTAGCCCATTCTTCTGGGTGCCCGCTGCAATAATAGCACTTACTACTATTTATGGTATAATAAAAAGAAATAATCAAGAGTTAATCGATGGGGGTAAACAGGCAGCGTCTGCTTGGAGTAGTACTGAAGATTCTTTATCTGGATATACACAGAAATATACAGATTTAACCACACAATTACAGAATCAAAATTTATCTGATGCAGAACAATTAAACATAAAGAAACAAATATTTGATTTACAACAACAAATTTCAGGAGAATACGGCAAGGCAGCTGAGGGTATCAATTTAGTTAATGGTAATTTAGATGACCAATTAGAAAAATTAAGGCAAATTCAAAAAGAAGAAGCTAAACGTAATTATCAAGATAACGCTAAAGAATATGATAATGCAATAGATAAAATGTCTGGCACTGTTTCTCGCGGTTTGTTTGGGCTTGATCAAGGATATACTTTAAGATTAACGTTAGATTATGGATATGAAGATTTCAATAATAAATTAATTAAAGATGCAGAAAAAGCTGGTTTTGATGTTCATACTCTTGCTGATGGCACTGAAGCAGTATTTACATTAAAAGAAAACGCTGAAGATTCTGACGAGGCTTTACATGCATTATCTGATTCAATTGCAGAAGTAAGAAATGAAGTTGGAAAAGATTGGGATGATAGTTATTTTTCTTCTTTTGACGACCAACTCTCAGATGCAAAAAAAGCTAATGAAAGCTTTCTGCAAGATTTTCAAGAAACAGCATATACCGGACTTAAAAATAAATTAGCAGATAGTCCAAATGCTGAAGGTTGGGATTTATTACAAGAGTATGAAAAAGGACTAAAAGATTATAATACTGCTTTATTACAACAAGATGATGGACAAATTGAAACCACACGAAACAATTGGAATGCTTTAATTGAAAAAAGGGACGAATACTTATCTAAAGGAAACAATTCTGAATTTGCGCCTTTATTTAACCAAATTGATGAGGGATTAGATAAATCCTTACAAGATTCTTATGATCTTCGTAAAGAGATGCACGCTCCTGACAAACGGACATTAATCGAATCAACATTTGGTACTATGCAAGAGAATAAAAAAGTATCTAAAAACTTGCGTAGACAACTATTAAATACAGCTACAGAGGTGTTAGGGGAATGGAAAAAAGCAAGTGCTAGCGGTCAAGAAGCTGATTTAGGTTCTGATGCTATGCTACGCCTTGCTAAGTCTGCTGAAGCCGCAGGTCTTCCATTAGAAAGAGTCATAGATTCTCTTAAATCAACTGGTGGTACAAGTGCTTTACAACAAATGCTTGATGGTACAAGGATTAGCGCAGAGCAAATTGAAGCCGCTTTATATGACACTGATTCTGCAATTGCTAAGCTAGCAAGTGAGCAATTTGATATTAGAGTTGGCGAAACGCCAGATGATCAATTAAAGACATTCGCTGCTGAATTTGCTTCTATGGTAGGAGCCGTTTCTGAATCGGTTAATGAATCTTCTAGTTCTCTTGATAATTATTTTCAGGATACATCGTCAAAGATTGAGCGCATCAGCAGTTTGACATCTACTCTTCAAAAAGGTCAATCACAAACTGGACTTACTTTTACTAAAACAGAGGAAAATGGTGAACAAGTCGCTAGTGAAGTTAAAAGTATTATTGATGCTTATAAAGACCTTGAAGGATATGATCTTGGTTCGTTGTTTGAAGAGACAGCGACAGGTATTAAATTAAATTATGATGCTTATCGTGCTCTTGCTCAAGAAGAAGAGGCTGAAACTAAACGTCAATATATGTTAAAGCGTGCTGCTTTAGAGAATCAATTAGCAACTGCAACAGGCGCTGAAAAAGCCAATCTTCAAAAACAGATTACAGAATTGGACATGCTCTCCTCTGCTTATGATGGTGCCACTTCAGCATTACAAAAATATCTTAATCAGCAGAATGCTGCCGATTATGGTGATACTTATGCAATGCTTAGAGATACTACAATCAAACGTGCAGACGAGTTAATGAATCAAGGGATGGTTGGCACTGAAGAATTTAGAAGTATTGCGCAATTATTCTCTAACAAATCGTTGGCAACCACTTCTGCTTCTGAAAATGTAGATGCTTATCTTGCGGGTTATGAAAAAGTAAAGAAATTCTTTACTGAAGATAATTTTACAGGAATGAAAACGTTTGCTGATGAGCTTACTACACTTGATGAAAAATTTGGTTCATTCACTAAAGAAACCGTAGATGGAGAAGATATTTATAAATTCAGCGCAAGTGACGACCAATTAGCTTTATTAGCAGATCATTATGGTGTATCCGTAGATTTGATTGAGGCTTTATTTGACCAATTAAGAGGTATGGGTTTCAATTTACATTTATATCGCGATGGCGGCTTTGACGATTTTGAAAAGCTTGATGCGGATATAGAAGATTCTCAAAAGGCTTTAAAAGAATTAAAGAAAACAGCTAATGACCCCAATTTAATTCCCGATAGTTTATTTGATTTTAATGCAAGCGAATTAGATACGCCTGAAGAATTAAAAAAACAAATAACTGAATTGGAAAATACCAAAGCTAGTCTCCCGCTTAACTCTGAAGCTTATAAAGAAGCACAAAAAATTATTGATGACCTTAAAGCAAAGCTAAAAGAATTAGAAGAACATGACGAATACTCGCCAAAAGTAACTGTTGAAGGGTATAAACAAGCTGCTACTATAGTAGAGCAGTTTAAAGAAACTGAAGAAACTGTAAGACAAATGGCTGCTGAAGATGTCAATTTCGATATTGAAGCGGCTATTAAAGAAGATCCAAAAATTGCTGAATTTATTGAACAAACTAAACAATTACCACCCACTTTACAAACTAAGGTAATGGCAGATTTAGATGTGGTTGGTTTTAATCCAGAAACCGATCATGATAAAATTGGTGATTATATTCGTCAGGCATTAGCGACAGATGAACCTGTAGTAATTCGTACACAGCCTGAACTAAATCTGGATACTGGCTTAGGATTGGGATATCAAGGGACTGAAGGATTAACCGTTCCTATAAAAGGAGACGTTGAGCCTCTTAAACAAGAATTGAGCGTTCCTTTCGCCGCTAATGCAACTGTGACTGCGGATACAACAGGAGCTAAACAAGATATCCAAGAACTTGGCAATGAAACTCCGTCTCCTACTGTAACGCCTCAAACCGATAAAACACAAGCGGAACATGACTTAACTAATTTAGACAATGAAACCGTGCAACCTCAAGTTAAACCCGTTATGAATGAGGGAGATAAAGCCACAGTACAAAACGATTTATCTAATTTGGGTAATGGGTCTGAAGCTAAAATTGGTATAGGTCTTGATTCTGGAAGTGCAGAAGCCGCAAAACAACAGGCTGAAGATGCTATTGCGTCTGCACAACCTCAAGTTGAAGTTCATGGTAAAATATTAGCTGATACTGATCTTGGTCTTGAAGCAGTCGCCCAAGTTGCTTCAAATGCAGATATTCATATTAATTTGGGAGCAGACCCAAGCCAAGCGACTGAAACTATTGATCAAGTTAAAGCAGACGCTGAGGAAGGTGTAAAAACGCCTCTTACCATTGAACCTAAAAATAGTGTGCAAGATGCAGCCAATCAGGCTGGTGCTCAGCAAGGTGTTACTACTACTAACACAGAAAACAAAGTCATTAATGAAGAAACGCATACTACAGTAACAACTGATGCTTCTCAATTGGATGCTTTAGGACAACAAATGCAATCAGTTCAAGCGATGAGTGGCTCTGCAATTACCATGTCTGTCAATGTTTCTGGTATTGAAACTGTTACTCAAGCATCAGAAAAAGTTGACGCTCTAGTAGCTAAAAACGGTAAAAAAGTTAATATTACTATTGGTGGTAATACAGCGGCATTTAACAAAACAATTACAAATACAACAACTCAATTAGCTACATTAAGTAAAAAGAATACTACTCCCGCAATTAAAGCTGATAATAGTAAGTTAATGTCAGCCGCTAATGCAGCAAAATCTAAGCTCGACTCTATTAAAAGCAAGAGCATTACAATTAGTGCTCATAGTAATGGTTTTGGCTCAATTCTTTCTGAATACAGACAATTAAAGAGTAAATCTATTACACTTACTACAAATAAAGTTACAAATATTACAACAAATAGGAATGCAGATGGAACAGCGCATAGTGCGGGTACGTTAATGTCTGGTGGCAAGGCATTTGTTGGTGGCGATTGGGGACTTCCCAAAGCAGAAAAAGGCGCACTTATCAATGAATTGGGGAGTGAAATAGTAGTAATGCCATCTGGACAGTGGCAAATTCTTAACAACGGTGATCCTACTTTTGCCAACCTCCCTAAAGGCGCGATTATATTTAATCATAAACAGTCCGAAGACCTTCTTAAAAACGGATATGTAACAGGTTCTCATGGCAAACTTGTTGGAGGTTCATTTGCTCGTGGTACAGTTGATGAAGATGAAGACATTGACGAAGAAGATTTAGATGAACTGACTGGTGATGCCTTTGCATTAGGTACTACTGGATGGAATGGACAATTATCTGGTGAAGCACATGCAAATAGAGGTGGAGGCAGTTTTAAAGCTGCTAAAAAAGGGAAAAACCGTTCCTCTTCCAAATCCAGTAAATCTTCCGGTGGTCATTCCAGTAAATCCAAAAAATCCAAAGGTAAAAAAGGCAAGAAATCCAAATCCTCCAAATCCTCTTCCAGCTCTAAAGCAAAGGATTTCCTTGAAACACTGGACGCCATTGAGATTCAGATTAACCGCATAGACGCTCTGTTCCAAAAACTCGACACTGATATTGGTAAAACTTATACTACATTTGGTGCTCGTACAGGCGCACTCACAACTGAATTCTCTGCGTTGCAAGCAGAAATTAAACGTGTGGACGCATCATTAAAGGGTGCTAACTCTTCTACCAACTACCTTCGTAAAGCAGCTGATGCAGCTCGTACAGCTGGTCTTAAGAAAGGTGACGAGGGCTATAAAGCAGGTTCACAAGGTGCATCTGGTGTTGGACTTAGTAGTGCATGGATTGCTAGGATTCAAAACTCTGTTAATACAGGCTCTTATATGACGCTTAATGACGTCAAGGATGAGGGACTTTGGAAAAAGATTCAGGCTTATCAGACTTGGTATGATAAATACGTTAAGCTTCAACAGAAGAAACAAGACTATATTAATAAGCTGTCTCAACTGACGATTCAGAAACTTCAGCTTATTCAGTCTCAATATAATGCATCGCTTGAAACAATATCAACCACATTAACTAGAAACCAGAATTTACTTGACTTGCAAACCAGTCGTGCAGCGGATCAGGCAAATTCTTATTTTAATGGAAAATACACAGCTTATAACAATCAAATTAAGACACTCCAAGCTGAAGCCAAAGCACTCACCAATGCGCTTAATGAGGGTGTGCGTAACGGTACTATTACTCGTGGTTCTGAAGAATGGACTAAATGGAGCAATCAGATTGCATCTATTAACAACGATATTATTAAAGCACAGAAGGATATTGCAGACACTGCGGTAGCACAGATTCAATATGTTCAGGATAAGTGGCAGACCACTTTGGATATGCTTGAAACTAATATGGATACATATGAGAAATGGATCGACAGATTCCAGTATACTCAAAATATTTATCCTATTCAGACAAATGCTACTAATAGCAACGACTCTACTCTTAAATATTATGAGACAGAGATATCCATGAACAAGACTCGCATGGCAGACCTGCAAGCACAGGCCAATGCTATGCAAGCGGCTCTGAATAGTGCTGTAAACAATAATAGAATTCAGAAAAATTCCGAAGAGTGGAAGAAGTGGCAGACCCAGATTCAGCAAGTTAAGAATGAGATTATTGAGACTCAGAATGCAATCAGCCAGTTAGCGGTTGACAAGCTTGAACATATTCAGACACGCTGGGAAGCTTCTATCGACCATATGAGTACTGTGCTTAAACGGTTTGAAGCATTCGCAGACCTTGAAGAGACCAAGGGTTATGATATTAGTGAAAAGTATTATCAAGAACAGATTAAAGGCAATAATCAAATTCTTGATGAATTAACACGTAAAGCGAGTAATCTTCAAGAAAGTCTTAACGAGGCAGTTATTCATGGACGTGTCCTTACTTATTCTGAAGAATGGTATAAGTGGGCTGAATCTATTGAAGACGTCAAGAATGAAATCGTTAGTACTCAAGAAGAAATCGCTGACCTCAACAACGAAATTCGTCAACTGGCTTGGGATCGTTTTGAGCGTATTCAAGATCAGATTAGTGACGTTGTAGATGAAATGGATTTCTTGAATGGTCTCATTTATGAAAATGACTTGTTTGAAGAAAACGGAATGGTCACTGATAAAGGTCGTGCATCTGGCGGCCTGATTGCACAGCAATATGATTTGTTAATGAAAGAAGCCCAGAATTACAGGCGTGAAATTCTGGCAATTAATGAAGATATTGCCAAAGACCCGAATAATCAGAAACTTATCAAACAACGCAATGACTGGATTAAGAGCCAGCAATCTGTTATTGAAAATGCCCGCAAACAAAAAGAGGCAATGGTTGACCTTGCTGAAAAGGGCATCAAGAAACAGATTGATTACATGAGTGAGTTAATTGATAAGTATGAGGAGGCTCTGGACAAACAGCGTGACCAAGAACAGTACGCCAAGAATATAGCTGATAAACAGAAGTCTATTTCCAATCTTGAAAAACAGCTTCGTTCTATGGGTGGCGATGATTCTGAAGAAGGTCGTGCAAGAAGGCAGCAGTTACAAGACCAGTTGAAACAAGCCCGTGAAGATTTACAGGATACTCAGGAAGATAAGCGACTCTCTGACATTAAAGAAATGCTTGGAGACATGCAGGACAAGTATGAAGACGTCCTGAATGACAGGCTCGATAATATTGACCAGTTATTCTCCGATGCTATTACTGTAATTAATCAGAACGGTGCTGATATAGCGGCTACGATTAGGGCTGTTGGTGCATCCGTTGGGTATAATCTGACTACTAATATCAATAAGACCTATGAAGGTGTTGCTAATACTGACGATAATAGTTCTGATACTGCGTTAGTATCTGGTACAGTTAATGGTAATTTTAATAATGGTAGTGCGACTACATTGAAGACAGCGCAACAAGCTGAAGCTGACGCTGAACGTGCAAGGCAAGAAGCTGATAGTACAGCAACTAAAAATATTGCCAGTGTTACTACTACCACTGTTAAGACCACTACGACTACGACTACCACTACTACTACCACTAAGAAGCCAACTACAACTACGAAGAAAGCGACCACAACCGCTAAAAAGGTAGTAGCAACCACTAAAAAAGTAGCAACTACTACAAAGAAACCGACTACAACTACTAGAAAAGCTGGTTTCCAAAAAGTAGGCAATTATTATTATTATTACAATTCAAATGGCACTATTAAAAAAGGCAATTATACTGCAAATGGATATAAAATTGAATCCAATGCTTCAACAGGTGCTGTCAAGAATGGTATTGTAAAAACTAACGATGGTTATAGAAGATATATTAAAAATGGCTCTATCCAACATGGTTGGCAAAAGATTGGCAATAAGAAATATTATTTCAGTGTTCCTTGGGATGGAGTTATGCTTACAGGACTTCGAGAGATTGGTAATCATACTTATTATCTTGATCCAACAACTGGAGCACTTCGAAAGTCTGACTTTACTCTTAATGGGCTTACTTATGATGTCGCTAGTAAAGATGGGCATATTAGAACAGCTAAAAATAAAAAAGGGAAGGTTGTTAAAAGATATGCCAAAGGTACAAAATATGTCCCTAAAACAGATATGTACCAAGTCGATGAAAAAGGACAGGAAGTCTTTATTAATAGTAAAGGTAAGATTTATACCCGTCTTGAAAAGGGTGCAGCGGTTCTTCCTCATAAAGCGGCACTTAACCTTCTTGATGGTATGTCCAATCCTGTTGAATTTATTAAAGATCATATGGATTTAAGGCCAAGCAAGAGTATTACAAATACAACGACAAGTGGCGACACTTATAATAATGTAACCTTTAATCTGCCCCGTGTCACGAATTATAGCGAATTTATGCGTGAGGCTCAGAAAGACCCGAACTTCACAAAATATATTCAAGAAATTTCGATTGGCACATTGAATGGCAATAACTCTCTCAAGAGTAATTCTATTCGATTCAGGTAATTATTTTATGACAGGCGCTCTTAATCGGGCGTCTGTCATTTTCTAATAGGAGGACAGCGATGAATAATATTAAAGATGAATTTGATGAGATTGATGAACTTGTGAATGAGTCAACAACTAACGATAATGATAAACAATTATTAAAAGATGCTTTGACTGAAGTCAGGGAACTAAAAAAAATGTATCAGCAGGAAATTGCTCGATATAAAGAAGTAACACGTCAGCTCCAAGTTGGATTAAGTGAATTAAAAACACTTAAGGAAGAATTTGCAGAACTTCAAGATTTAATGTATGAAGATGAAGATGAAGATGAGGCTGACGAAGATATTGAAGAATGAAAACAATAAGAAAGGCGGTGTTTCATTTTGGCAATAAGCAGTTTCACATATGATGGCATTAGCCTACAAGATTTTAATGACGGAAAGTATATTTTAGGATATTTTTCAGCTGATGAGAATCCCAAAGAGGGGCAGCGCAATTATAATAAGACGTCTCTGTTTATGGGGCTTGAACAGCCATTTGTCTATTATAATTATGAAGACACCATTACTTTTACACTTGGTATTATTAAAAATCCATGTTTAACAAATGAAGACGAGATCACGGTTAAAGAAATGGAAGAATTAAAAAGATGGCTTTGTAGACCAGCACCGCATTCTTTTAAAATAGATGACCCTAAATATGAAGATGTATTTTGGGAGGGGACGTTTCAATTAGAAGAAGATATTACAGGTTCAAAGCGTACAGGTGTGGTGTTAACTTTTGAGAGCACCCGTCCCTATGCATTACAAGAAGATGTAATATTAATGGGCGATACGGAAGCTGAAGACAGTATTATAATTTTAGATGAATCTGTAGAAATTGGCTATATCTATCCTGATATGGTTATTACCTGTAAAGAAAGCGGCGATTTAACAATTAACAACTCATTTGATAATCGGCAAACAATTATTAAAAATTGTGAACAGGACGAAACCATTACATTTTCCAAGTATTTACAAATTACATCCAGTTCCGAATCGCACGATATAGCTAATGATTTTAACTATAAGTTTCTAAGGATAGGCAATAACTTTGATACACAGGAAAATATCATCTCTTTTTCATTGCCTTGCGAATATAGCATTATTTATAATCCTGTGCGCAAGGTTATTCCTATTTAATAGAACAGGAGGACACAGATATGGATAACTATTATATTGAAACAGATTCAATCAAACAGCCTATATCTCCACCTGTTATCCTTGCGCATAAAAGCGGTAGAAAAATTGGTGTATTAAATATTGATGAACGCACACTTGTTATAAAAGTAGAATTGCAGGATTCTGAAATCTTATATTCAGAGTGTTCATTTGATGTCCATAAATACATTAATACTTTTTTAAACCCTTTGTGGAATGAAGTAAAGAATTTTAAAACAGTCTGTATTCCTATATCTGTACCTCATATTCAAGCTAAAAGTATATGGTATGAAATTGAAGTGACGATAGATGAAGAGGATGATACAGTTAAACATATAACAGGTACTCTTGCACAATATGCTGAGTTAGATCAAGTAAACAACTACGAAATCGAAATAAGAACTGAAGAAGATATGGCAAGAGACGATTATAAAGATACAACCTTTTATAATCCAGACGATCCTGATGCTTCTATCGTTCATAGGGTATTACACGATAAAGCTGGACATTATGTGATTAATCATGTAGATGAAAGCTTATGGGATGTTAAACGGACATTCTCATTTAATGGCTCCTCTGTTATTGATTGTTTAAAAGAATTAGCAGAAACGGTAGACTGTATTATTATTTTAGGAGAAAACATAGACGAAGATGAATGGTCATTACAGCGTACCATTTCATTCTATGATGGTAAAGATTATTGTCCTGAGTGTGGCAAACGTGGAGATTTTAGCAATGGCTGTACGAATCCTGAATGTACTCATAGCCAAAAAATTATTCCAAGATACGGAAAAGATACAGGGATATTTGTTAGTAAAGAAAACTTAGGTGAATCTATCAATTTATCAGTTAATACAGATAATATTAAAAACTGTTTTAGAATCACAGCTGGTGATGATGAAATGACTACTGCTGTGATTCTTTGTAATCCAGCAAATTCAAGATATATTTGGCGCTTTACAGATGATATGAGAATGGACATGTCTCCAGAGTTACGTGAAAGATATTCTGAATATGAACAAGAATATAATACATACAAGTATGAATATACAATGTCATTGGTGACACGGGCGGCTGATTATAATGAATTGTATGACAAATATTTGCCCTTATTAAAAAAAGAATTGGGTCATGTAGCCCGACCCATTAAAGGGTATATTGATTTAACCACAGCTTATTATTATTCAACTTATTTGCGGGATTTTTTACAAAATACAATGTTCCCTGATTCCCCAGATGTAGTAGATACAACTGCTGAAAAAGAAATGAACAAATTCACAATCACAACAGTGGGTGTTCGTAGCTTAACTGGTTTGTCTAAATCAACAACAGCAGATGATGTTGAAGAACTGGTCAGAGTTTATGTAGATGATGCTCGATATTCTATTGAAGTTGTGACAGATACATATGAGGATAAACAGTGGACAGGTTCTATCACTCTTACATCATTTACAGACGATGAAGATACATGTACACGTACTTTTAATTTAACCTTTACTCAGGCAACCGCTGAGTACCTTAAAGATCAGGTAGATATCTATATGAAGCGCAAAGATGCTGTGGTTAGTGGCGCTAAGGATTTGTTCAAACAAGAAGATAATATTTTTAAGGCTGAGATTAAAAAGTATAATCTTACATCTTTGATTGACATGAGAGCGGCTGCGGAAAGTGTGCTGTTAATGTTAGATGATGCAGGAATTACACAAGCAACAGCGCCCGATGTTTATCGTGATATATATAAGCCTTTTAGTGATAAAAAGGACTATCTGGCACAAGAAATTACGCTTAAAGATACAGAAGTAGGAATGTTAAACGCTTTGATTGCGCAGATTGAACAACAGCAAGATGTTATAAATACGGCATTGAATTTGGAAGACTATCTTGGTGAAACCTTATGGTTGGAGTTACTGTCTTTTAGAAGAGAAGCAGATCAAAGTGACAGCACTATTATTAGTCAAGGACTAACAGAAGCTGAGATAATAGAAAATGCAATTGAATTTTATAATCGAGCAGATGAAGATATTGATAAATTAACAGAATCTGTATATGAGATTGATTGCACATTAAAAGATTTGTTATTAATGCTTCCAGATATATATGAAGAACGTAAAATAGAGTTTGATGTGGGCAACTGGCTTAGAATTGAAGTTGATGATAAAATTTATAAGTTGCGCTTGTTAAGCTATGAAATTGATTTTAATAATTTAACTACCATTCAGACATCTTTTGGTACAGCTAATAGATCGAACAATACTATTTATTCTACTTTTAATAAAATGCTGCGCACGACAGCCGATAACAATCAAGGACTGGCAGATATTTCAAAACGAATGACGGACGCAGAAAGAACATCGGCAATTGTTAATCAAATATCCAGTTTTACATATACGCCTGATAATCGTTTGGTCGCTAATATTGATGGTAAAACGATTATCATGAACAACGATGAAACATTATCTGAATATTTAAAACGGTCTATTCGTGATGTTAACGGCGCTTTGGCTATTATGCTGACAAATGAATTTGAGGGGATCACTACTGATGAAGATGGTAACAATGGAGACTACTCTTCTTGTTATACAGATGTTCATATTTATTACGGTGATGCTGATATAACTGATAGTCCTGATATCGAATGGGACGTTGCTATTCCTTCAAGCGCTACTGGTACATGGGATGCAACAAATCATAGAGTAACAGTAACAAATACGACAGCTGATATTGTTATTATAGAAATATTTGCTACTTATAAAGATTTAGAAGTTAAAAAGGTATTTACGATAAAGAAAATTAAACAGCCATCTTCTCCTATTGTTGTTAATATTGATTCCAGTGCGGGCAATATCTTTAATAGCAGAGGTATAAACACTATTCTTACATGCACTGT
>AUXO010818663.1_pt1 | contig 13430 bp, 10 predicted proteins | sample 768731 | NCBI WGS metagenome assembly AUXO01 (sample SAMN02715735, study PRJNA202380) | gut metagenome | biome: sheep rumen | host: Ovis aries | place: New Zealand: Palmerston North
TTGTGAGCTTGCAGATGCTCGCGAAAGATATGCTCTGCTGAAAGACGGAGCACGCCTGAAGGGCATCGTCACGAATGTATATCGGCCGGCAGGTACAAAGAGAATCTTCATTTATGCCTGGCTCCCTGAATGGGAAATTCCAGCGCGCATCCTTCGTATCGATGCAAATGACTTCGGCCGTGAAATCAAGGCTGGCACCACGATGCGCCTTGAGGTGGCCGGACATGACGAGAATGGCTACGTGTCCTGCATCGCTTTGAGCGAGCACGGCAACAGCGGAATGTTCACAAGATCTCGTCGTTAACACAGCAAATTCATTCTAATCCTTCCTTTTATGCCGGCGCAGCTGTGCGTCACACGGCGCCTACTGCGTCGGCATTTTTCACACAGTCAACGATTGACAAAATAGACGCTCACCATAAAAGCGTATCTAAAAGGCGGTGTTCCTTGTGGCAAATGGAAATGAAAACAGGCCATCCATCTACTATATCCCGGAGAACTTTTTGGGTGAATCACGCATTTTAAATGGACAAATTCGGACCAGATATCTGATTGACTCAATTGCCCTTTCTATCATCTTCGCAGCGGTTATTGCTCTGCCTTTGCTGCTCTTCGTATTGAATGATGCCTCGTTCAATGTGAAAGTCACTCTTCTGGTCATTATCATTGCTCCAGGCTTTTTAGTCGGTCAAATAGGGTATAACGGGGACCCAATATCTGTTTTCTTGATCAACTTCTTTAAGTGGAGAAAGCAGCGGCAGGTAAGAATCTACAATGAAAATCCCCGCATGCTTGGTACAGACCCTGTAAAAGCTTTGTATGAGCAGAATAAAGGTATGGATAAGATCGTGAGCTTCGTTCAGACAACACAGCAGAAGCGAATCGATAAGAAGAATGCCGAACAGTATGTTGAAGGAGAAACGTTCGAATTCCAGTACGATCCTGGCATTGATAACTATCTGGAAGACACAGGAGACTATTCTGATGAGGCAACAGGCGATGAAAACAGTTGGCCTACTTCCAACGTTTCTATTTCATCTGGAAGCGATCTCGGCGGGTTAGAGAGCCTTTTAAGCGACGATTGGTACAGCGACCTCAATCAGAGTGAAGACTTCGATTTTGGGGCTTATGATGGCTCAGAAGAGCAAACGGAAGGCGGTGTTGAGTAAATGGGTATAAAGAAGAAAAGTCTTGTAAGTACGCAGGCGTATCTCCCAATCCTGGACGTTAGGAACGACATCATCATCACAAAAGACGAACGTTACATAAAGCTGATGGAATTTTCCCCCATCAACTTTGAGCTTCGTTCTCCCGCAGAACAGGATCAGATCATCAGTCAATTCGGGTCCGCTATTCGGACTTGGCCCCGTGATGTTCATATCAAAATCATTACCACTCCGTCAAACGTCAGCGATTTTATCGAAGAAATTGAGACTTGTATGGAGCATGAAGAAAGTGAAGAGTGTAAGAAGCTCCAGCAAGATCAAATTCAAATGCTGGAAAGAATCAGCCAGACTCAGGGTGTCACCCGTCGGTTTTTCCTGTCGTTTGAGTATGAAAACAGCGGCGGTTTTCGCCGGACACCAACCTTTAGAGAAATAAAAAACGCTCTCGACAAACAGGCTCGCAGCGTACAGGCAACACTTGAAAATTGCGGTAACTCTCTCGTTTCCGTTGAAGACCGTGATTATGTTCTTAGCGCTTTGTATACATCGGCCTGCAAGGCTCAATCTGACGTCATTACGTGGGAAGAGAGAAAGGCGTACGTTGTCGAAAGATATAAGGCAAAGTTCGGAGAGAATATCAATGAAAACCGTATTCCGGCAAGTGATTTCTTCTCTCCCGAGCGCATCGACAGTTCCTTCAGTCCCAACTATATGATCGTCGATGGCAAGTATATTGCACACTGTTTTCTTCCTTCAGCAGCTTACCCCGTTCAGACTTACGCCGGCTGGTTGCAAATCCTTTTCGCTTATATGGACGATGTCTATGTAGACTTCTGGATCCATAAGGAACCGGTTCAAAGCATCCAACCGAAGCTTCAGTTTGCCCTCAAGAACAACAAGATTAAGGCTAAAAACACGGATGATATTTCTCAGGATTATGACGATATCGAGGCAAGTGTTAATGCTGGATATTACATCAAGCAGTCTCTCGCAAACGGTGATGAATTCTGCTACATCAGCACTATGCTGACGATCTTCGCGGATTCTCTTGAAGAGCTTCGAGACAAGTATCGCGAGATGTCGAACTATTGTATCCGCAACGATATGTCGATGCGTTACTGCACCGCGCAACAGGATGACGCCTTTATTTCATCCCTCCCGTGCATGCCTTTGAATAAGGGCATCTTCAGTAAGTCCAAGCGCAATATCATGGCTACGCAGCTCGGCTCGTGCTATCCGTTTACGGCTTACGAGCTGTGTGACAAGGGCGGCGTCTTCCTTGGCATCAACGCCAGATACGGTTCACCTGTCTTCGTAAACCTCTTCAATACAACAAAATATCAGAATGCAAACATGATGATATTTGGCCCCTCCGGATCAGGAAAGACATATACTTTGCTTTCAATGCTGCTTCGTATGAGGCAGAAGGAGCAGCAAGTTTATGTTATTGCCCCGCTCAAAGGATTCGAATTTCGCCGGGCTTGTACAGCTGTCGGCGGCGAGTTTATACAGATCAACCCTGGCTCGGCACAGAATATCAACATCATGGAAATCCGCAAAAAGGATACGTCTGACAGCGACATCATCGACGGTGTTGCAGATGCATCCAAGAGCTCGATTCTGGTGAATAAGATCCAGCAGTTGCACCGCTTCTTCTCCCTTCTTTTCCCTGATATGACGGCTGTTGAAAAGCAGCTGCTTGACGAAGCTCTCGTTAAAACATATGCACGGTTTGGAATCACGGCGCGTAACAAGAGCCTTTTGGACCCGGCAAAGAAAGGTGAGTATAAGCAGATGCCGGTCCTTGGAGATCTTCAAAAAGAGCTTGAAAAATCCGGTGAAGACGGAAAGCGGATGTGCAATCTGTTGAGCCGATTTGTCAGTGGATCAGCTAAGTCCTTCAGCATGCCGACAAACGTAAATCTGGACAATAAGTTCGTCGTAATTGACGTTTCCTATCTCACCGATGAACTGCTGCCGATCGGCATGTTCATCGCTCTGGATTATGTTTTGGACAAGGCTGAAGCTGATCGAACCAAGCGAAAGGTCATCGCAATCGACGAGATGTGGAAGCTGATGAAAGGCTCAAAATTGTCCGCTGAATTCGTTGTGGAAGTCTTTAAAATCATCCGTGGTTATGCAGGTTCCGCAATTGGAGCTACGCAAGATCTGTACGATGTTTTAGCAGACGAACACGGAGCGGCCATTATCAATAACTCCAAGACAAAACTGCTTCTGCCTATGGATAAAAAAGAAGCGGAAGCCATCGCCAGCGTGATTGATTTGACGTCCGAAGAAATGAAACAGTTAAAGAAAACAGAAACGCAAAACGCTTCGAACGGTCAAAGGAAATCCTCTAAAGCGCTGATGGTCGCAAATACGAACCACATTTTTATCAACATCAAGGCATCCAAAACCGAGCATGATCTTATCACAACTGCTGCTGATGATCTTAACCGGATCTCTAAACAGAAGCAGGATCAATCCACATAAGTTGGAGGAAAGAAAAATGATTTACAAATACACAGAAAACAATATCATCTCGCTTCTCCAGAGTGTTGGTACTCTGGAGGAGGGACAGCTGATCCGATTCTTTGCCGATGAACTGCAGCCAATCCGTGTGCAATATCTCTTGAATCAGCTCGCTCTGGATCACGAATTGACCTACGACAGCGACAAAAAAACCTACTCTGCAATTGGCGTTCCGGAGATCGTTGACGAGGTCATGGAGCGGCGCATTCTTGCCTTTTGGGTCGTGGCAAACATGGGCTCAAACAGCATCTACGAGATCATGACGACGCGTTATCCGACGCAGTTTTTGGTGATCAAGCCCGATGCCACCACCTACGATGTAACGGTCGTGGAGAATGAAATGGAAGCTCGTGTAGCGTCTCGTGTAATGGCGGAATCTTTGCTTCGCGGCGTCGAAGATGACATCAACCACATTGCTGTATTGCGCCGGCCAAGTGACGTGGAGAAGCTGAAATCTGTTCTTATTGAGAGCGGATTTGACAGCTGTTGCACGATCGATTTCAAGACGAAAAGACCGACATACATCAATTTTGATGCTGAATAACAGAAGTAGGACGGTGACCAGTACGTGAATTATGAAGAAGGATTCCGCATGCCGTGCGGTGAAGCACATGCTGTTTTAGATCAATTAGAGACTACTCTAAAGTCAGTAGAGCGGTCGGCAATCAGCGTTTTGAATGCGGTTCAAAGAACAAAAAACGGCATCGAAATTGAAAGGAAAATGCCAGGAATGGCAGATGAATCTTCATCAAATTCCACCTACAGTCGCTCGGTTCTGCTTGCTGAAAGCTTGATCTCAAATGTCAGAAACAATGTTCTTACCCTGTATAAAGCAGCTCAAACGCCTCCTCTTTTCGAAAATTTGAGCCTGGAAAATGGTCAAACGATCGCAGACTTCATTCAGCAAGAAAACGAGCAGGACGACGTGAATGTGCGGCTTGAAGAGGATGCTATCTACGTAAAATTACCCATGCTTTGGACGCGAGATGGACGTCAGGTGCGCAGCAAAAACGGACGCTATCTTTCTCCGGAAAACTCGAAAATTTTTCGGTCAGAAATCATCAGCAAAATGGTAAACTCGCCCGAGTTTTTGACCTACGATGTTTCTAAATTCTCGAAAAAAATCATTCATTTCCTCTACGTTTTTGATGCGATTCCGAGCAACCGCCACCTCGTTGTGGACAACGATAATCACGACACAAAATACGTTCAGGACGCCATTGTGATGAACCTGCCTGGCGGAGACAATCCTCTGGATTGTTATATATACAGCAGCGCAGCACTTTCTCAGACCGTTCAGCCGGGGACATATGTGACAGTAACACCTATGAAATCTGGCGTCAAAACGAACGAAGAAATCCTGTGTTACTGGCTGGGTAAAGAAGCAAATTCCGAGAGTTGAAAATGCCGGAAAACATGACAGGAACGCCGAGAAAAGATAACGAAATGTGCCGGAAAACATGACATTTTTCGATTTCAGCAAAACAGGCTTATTTTAAAACCAAAAGCCGTTGAAAATTCAGAACTTTCAGTAAATGCGAAGCACCCAGCAGAGGGCCGTTGGGTGCAATGAGCAAAAGCTCTGAAATGGAGAGTGATACGGCAAGATAAAGGATAGATGGAAGTGAAATGATGCAAGAAAAATCTTATGTGCGTTTTTTAAGCCTTTTGATGATGAATCGTGTGTATGACAGTAAAACCATCACACTTGAATATGATGAAAGTTCATACGCATACGACTTGAAACAAAAAGCACTAAAGAATAATCACATCCGCAAAATCAATATCACTAAAAGAGAACGCACTATTCATTCTGTCACCTTATACGCATTAACACGAGAAGGATTTGACTATTTAATTCAGCACGATAGTAACATCATTCAATCACTGGGCATGAATGAAGTAGAAAATTATCTTACTGTTCAACCAAGATCAGAAAGAAAAGCTGAACGACAATTAAAACTTGCGCGAGACACAGCAGCTCTAACCTTATCTGCAAAAGCCGGAGCAGTAATCCCATACAGCAATTATACTGTTACACTCCGCGAAACAGATGATGAATCTACTACGGACACAAGCTATTCAATCAGAGAATATATACGTGATGTTCTAACAGAAGAAGCTTTTGTCGGCATGGGACTGTATGAAAATGTTTTAAAAGAATCATCTGATATGATTTTTTATAACAGCACATATGTCAAGTCCAAAGCAAGTGATGCTAGTAATATAGCAAGCTCACGTGACTATCTGGCCGGAAGGTACAGTGGAATCATCGACAGCCATTTGAAATCAGTCATTCTTTTTACAGCACCAATGTTTGGAATGAGATGGCAAAAATGGCAAACCGACAAAGAGATGAGTGCATATAACATGTGGCTGAAAACACACTCGACGTTTGATATTAATAAGCTGAGTGAAGTAGGCCGATGCGCAGCGCTGATTGTCGACAACGCGAAGCAATTTAAAAACCTTTACCAAAACATAGACAACGCGAAGCGAGAATCCGAAGTCTCTTTTGGCGGAACGTATAACCACTTTTATATTTTGCCGCTTACAAATGACGGAGCAAGACATTTAAGATGGCTCATGCATACGAATGATCATGAGATCAATGACGGAGCTGTCAAGGATGCCATTGAGAGCGGTGCTTTTTATCGGAATGATAAGGGTAGGTCAAGATTGTTCCCCTTGCTGGATGAAGAGGATAATCAAACAGCTCTCGGCTTTCAGTTAGATGCAAAAAAGATCATGGCGATCGAGCAAAGTGCAAAATCAGCACCTTCAGACACTTTCACTGTCTTATGTTTTAAATGGCAGGAACCTTACTACGCTGCTGTCCTGCCAGAGAACGTGCAAACGGTGGCGATCGAACTCGGATAATGAGTGAGATAGGTGATGTAATTTCTGCTTCAGTAGATGCTAAATAAGTAACTTGAAAGTATATGACGGTAAAAAGATAATCATATCCCCGTTGTCTAAAAAACTATATGGATGAAATATAAAGATGAAAGATGTGCATTTAAAAAGAGCGGCGATCGCGGTCGCTGTTATAGTTGCGCTCATGATCAGTGGTGCGTGCTTATTCGGAGCAAAGCCATACGAAGAACTTCACAACGACACTTATTCGGTGATAAATGAATCTGCGGAGAGTACAGAAGACGAAACAGATCTCATAAAAGAGCAGGTGGGAGAGATGTGTTTTGAAAGCCTTTGTCAGCATGTGTGGGTAAATGGTCAGTGTTCTAAATGCTTTGTGATGTGTGAACATGCTCACCATAACGCAAAAGCAAGAGAATGCTTTGTGTGTGGAAAAGTGATCCCACATGAACTGACGAATGGGCAATGCAATAAATGCGGATACCAGGTACGAATGATCAGCAACTCTTTGCCGGAAAAATACTTTGAGCCGTGCCCGGAGAAAGGCAAGGTTTTAACCTTGAATTATAAGGCATCAAAACCTGAAGAAGATAATGAGATCATTCATACCGCAAAAATATATCTACCGCACGGGTACGATGAGTACGATAAAGAAACAAAATACAATCTGGTTTTCGTAATCCATGGCGGCGACGGCGACGAAAGCACTATGATGGATCAAGTCCATTGGGTGAGCGGGAAGCGGATAAATTTCCGGCAGCTTTATGATTGGATAATTTACGATGGGTGCTGCGACAAATTCATTGCAGTAACCGTGAACACAAATCAGACAGTCACAAAAGATTTCAACCAGGAAACGGGAAAACGAGAATATGGGGCAGAGATCAGAAACATTCTCTTGCCGATACTCGCAGAACAATACAACACATATGCGGAAAGTGGCGAAGTTGAGTCTTTGCGCGCAGCTCGGCAGCATATTGGAATGGTTGGAGGAAGTAACGGCTCTCTGTACACAATGCAAGCCGGATTGATCACCAATCTGGATGTAATGGGAAACTTTGGCTTTGTCAGCGGCATCACGGATAAAACCGGAGCCATTGAAAAGCTGGGTAATCCTGAATCAGAAAAATATCCAATATACAGTTTTTATGGCGCAGCTGGGTTGACGGATCATCTGCTTGGAAACACGCGAAGCGGCTATAACGAAATCGTAGGCGAGTGTGAGCAGTTGGTAAAAAACGAGAATGCATTCTACACAGACGTGAATGCCGGTCATGATTGGACTCTCTTCACAGTTGGTATGTATAATTTCATGCTTGTAATGGGACAGGACATAGAGGCATAATTTCTGCTTCTGCAGATTATTGATTAAGAACACTGTGTGATGAACTGATAATTTCTGCTTTTTGCAGATCATGAGGCCATACCGTTGGTAATTTCTGCTTCTGCAGATACTCAGAAAATAGGTGATGTAATGAAAGCTCTTCGTGCGAAACTCTTGCGCTATATCGTACAAACACACTTTTCAGAGACGTTCGGAGACAAGTGGTGGGACACGCTGTTGTCTCATATGCGTGAAGAGGCACAAGACGTAAACAGTTCCAATGGAAAAAAGTATATGATCGCACTGAAGCAATACGGACGGTCCATTAGCTTTGAGGATTTGGACACTTCCATACTCTGCACCGTTATTCTGTGGGACCGGTACTTCCAATACGGCAAGAACCAGGTTAATTACACAGGCGACGAATTACAGATCGCCCGTAAACTGCAAATATACCGAAATCGAATCAGCCATGAAGAGGGAGCAAGAGAATCTTTCATAAACGCAGAAGAGGAAACGTTGAAGGTTTTACGTGAAGCCATAGACAAGTTATCGCTTATGACGAATAATCCCGGACTGGCCAGAGAGATTCTGACGGCGTATGCAAGGTGCTTCGGCATCCGGTGTGAGGGCGCAGCGACAGAAACCTTCATGGAACTCTCGTCTCGCTTTGAAGAGGCGGAGGCACTGTATAAATGGGATATCAGGAGCGCATGTTCAATCTACCGGGAGTTGGCTGAGCAGAACTTCCAGGAAGCACAGAAAAAGCTGCTGTTCATCTATACCCACACAACCAGTATGTTCGATCTGGAAGAAGCTGTCCGTGTCGCAGAAACTTACCCGGGACTCCTAGAAAAAGACGAACAGAAACTGCTAAAACATCTGCGTGATGTTTTTCCACACGTGATCTGGGGCACGCCACATGTATGCGAATTGTTTTATGAACAGCTGCGAAGCGGCGAGCTAATCTGGAACGCGCAGGCGGAACAGTATATCAACTGGGTCGAGAAGGCTTTTCCGCGCGGTATCTACCATTACGCCTGGGCGTCTCATCTGAACAAAACAGCAAATCCAGACGGTTGGAAACTTCTGCTGAGTCAGACTCCCGATCTCAAGGCAGCAAAAGACCTGTTGGAAAAAACAGAACCTGACGCTGAAAACACTTGGTTGCGAGAGCTGATCGCGCTGGCGGAACGGAAGTCATTCGATCCGAAAGATACCGAGCAGACTCTGAAGAACTGTGCGAAGGCCGGATATATCCCGCTCATCGAGATGTTCGCAATGAAGCAGATGAAGTCTGCAGAAAACGGAAACCTGAACGCAGACATCGGCTGGATCCGCTTCGGCGCAGAAAAGGGGAGCAGACTTTGTGAGCAGTGTCTCAGTGAGGTTGAAAATAAACGACAGGAAAGAAAACAGGACACCATTTTGAAAGAGCGTATCCGGCAGCAGGAAGAGGAGATCAAAAGGCTGAAGACAGAATTGGAAAAAGCCAATGAGGAAATCGCGAAGCTGCGCAGCTGGCCACGCCTTGCCTCGCTGTTTGCAAAAGACAGTACATGACGGAAGTATAGATAGATTAAAAAAAACGGAGGTGATCCGATGGAAAAACCGAATAAGCCGGGGGAAATCACGCTCAGGCCGTATCAGCAGGAGTGCGTAGATCTGATCAATAGCTTGGACGGTGGCAGCCATCTGATTGCCATAGGTACCGGCCTCGGGAAGACGGTCATCTTCTCCCATATTGAGAGAAAGGGCAGAATGCTGATCCTTTCCCATCGAGACGAACTCGTACATCAGCCGAAGAAATACTTCGACTGCAGTTTCGGTATTGAAAAAGCAGCGGAACGATCAAACGGAGAAGAGGTCGTTTCCGCAAGCGTCCAGAGCCTGGTGAGACGCCTGGATAAATTCGACCCGAACGACTTCGATACCATCATCACGGATGAAGCCCATCATGCCGCGGCAAAATCGTACAGAAAGATCTACGATTATTTCAACTTCCGCCTGCACCTCGGCTTTACTGCTACCCCAAACCGTGGAGATAAGGTAAGACTCGATGATATTTTCGATGACATCATCTTCCAGCGTGACATGCGCTGGGGTATTGAAAATAAATATCTGTCAGACATCCGCTGTGTCCAGGTCGATATCGGCTATGACGTCTCAAAGGTCAGAAGGAGAATGGGCGACTACAACCCGGAACAGCTGGCGGAAGCAGTAAATATCTCAAAAGCCAATGCCGGCATTGCAAAGGCTTATAAAAAGCTGGCGAAAGGCCAGACGATGATCTTCGCTGCGAGCGTAGCGCATGCCGTTGCCATTTCAAAACTGATCAAGAAGTCCGCAGTCGTAACAGCAGCAACGGAAGATCGGGATAAAATCATAGAAAAATTCCGTTGTGGAAAAATCCGTTGCCTCGTAAATTGCATGATCTTCACGGAGGGCGCGGACCTTCCTATGATTCAGACGGTCATCTGTGCAAGACCGACAGAAAACGCATCGCTGTATACGCAAATGGTCGGTAGGGGAACGAGACTGTATCCGGGGAAAGATTACCTGACTTTGATCGACTGTGTCGGTTATACCGGCAGCCACTCTTTGTGCACGGCCGCTACGCTGTTCGGCTTGGATGCCAGTAAAGTCCCGAAGAAAAAGAAAAAACAGCTTGAGGATATCATGCTTACGGATATGGAGGATACCATTGAAACCCTGATGGACATTCCGGACGCTTGGATTCTTAATACCAACGAGGTTGACGTCTTCGCGGAGAACAACAGCTTCGATCTGCACGGGATCTACTGGAGAACAAGGGCAGATGGCGCCTTCATCTGCAATCTCGGCAATTACCGTCGCCTGATCCTGACTCCGATGGATGAGCTCGGCTGCTGTTCAGTCTATCGGCAGTCCGGCAGAAAAGAACCCGTGCAAATGGCAAACAATATCCGATTCCAGGAAGCGTTGGATCGCAGCTATGCCTTCGTTAATAACTACTTTGACGACACCAGAAAGCTCTGGGATAAGAACTTGACCAATGAGTGGGGCGTGCAGCCGGCAAGTGACAAGCAAAAGCGCTTTGTAGAAAAGCTGCTGCATGATCCCCGCTGCATTGAAAAGTACGGAGAACCGACACTGGACATAGAAAGTCTGACAAAATACCAGGCAAGCGTCGTGATAGATAAGTTGTTCGAGAATTACGGTTATTCCTCCGAAAAAGGAAAAATGGAAAATTCGGAGGGTGACTCCGAAAAATAGAAATACTGAAAAACGGAGGATACCGGTCTGACCGGCAGAGAACAGGGAGGCTAAGCTATGACACCAAAAGATATTAGGGAATTGCGGCGCGTACTGCAGCCAGAGAAAAACTGCATCACAAAAATCTACGGCTGCTACGTCAACCCGGACCGCGAGATCATTACGCGCTTTGAAGAAAACGTGGGCGAGCTTTCCCAAGTTGAAGAATTGAAATATATCACGATCTTTCGTGACACGCTTTCCGGACATCTGGAAAAAGAGCTGATTAACGCCACCTGTGATTCGAAAGCTGATGACGCCGGCAAGGTCCAACTCTTGATGGATCTGAAAGAGGCAGAACTGAAAAATCCGGAACTGAGAAATAAACTGTACGACCGCATCATCAATGCTGTTGATATGCAGGGAATGAGCTACGTCATCCTGCTTGCCTTCGACAACTACGACGTTCCCGGATATTCTCCGTCCGGCAGAAAAAGAGAAACCAGCGTTGACGTATACCGATACTTTCTGTGCAGTGTCTGCCCGGTCAAAGAAGGAAAAATGGAGCTTGACTACGAGCGGGAAGAGAAGCGCTTCCACAGCGCGATTTTAAGTGAGATCGTAACCTCTCCCGTACTTGGCTTTCTGTATCCTGCGTTCAACGACAGAAGTGCGGACTTGTCGTCCGCCCTGTTCTATAACCGGAAGGCAAAGGGGAACGAAGAAGACTTTATGACCGCGATCTTAGGCTCCTTTGAAGCTCCGCTTACGCTGGATGAGCAAAGAGACGCCTTTGGAGCAGCTTTGAGCTCGTCTTTGGAAAAAGACTGTACCTTCGAAATCGTCCAGGCAGTCAACGACCACTTCCATAACGTCATGGTCCTTCACGAAGAGAGTAAGTCTGACGAGCCTCTTGTTGTGACCGTAGAGGATGTCGGAGACGTTTTGGTTCAGAATGGAGTTGGCAAAGAAAAAGCCGAAGCATTCCAGGAATCCTGCAGGGAGAGTTACGGTTCCTCGGAGATCTCTCCGGAAAACCTGATGCCGAACAATAAGATCACGATTCAGGCTCCTGGCATAAAGATCGTCGCTGATCCAAAATTCAGCCATACCATTCAGGCAAAGGAAATCGACGGTAAGCGCTATATCACCATCCCACTCCAGAGCGGCGTTGAGATCAACGGCGTCAGCGTCGGCTGACAGCCTTGACAGTTTCAGATGGCATAAGTACAATACAGATCAACAGACCCAGCCACGCCTATGGACACGCAGCCGCTTCGCTGCTGCCTATGCGCAACCCGGCTGGGCTTTTTCATGCGAAAGATTTCCACAAGCCCTGTTAAATTTGACAAACCCGTATGGCAAAAGTAGAATAATTAACAGTTGAAAGATCCCAAAAAGCAGGGAGGACAAATAAAAATGCCTAACAGGATCAAAAAAATTACATTCTACACGGAGAATTGTGAAGCAATCACGGTTCCCGGTAAATATATCGGTGAGTTTTCTGTCAGTGAAATCAAGAGAGAAATCACACGTGTCGCTATGAACGCGATCCAGGATTGTACGATGTGCGAACAGTTCGCCATTGAAATCCACAAGGATGCCAACCAGGAATATCTTTCTTTCGGCATCCCGGAATTGAAGACTACTGTTTTTGACCGACTCACAGAGTTCGATGACATCACAGTAATCGAGTTCGAACTGGTGGATGACGCTGTCTACTACGGAAGGCAGGACTCCGATAACACAAATACCGTGAAGTACCAGTACCAGGTAAACTGGGACAGCGAGGATATGAACGATACCGTGAACCGTAACCAGCACTCTCTGGTCAGCAAGAACGGTTGGCTGTATATTGTGATCAGTGCAGACAGCACTGTGGAAAACATTTTTGATCAGGAAGAGATCAACAGCCCGGAATACCCCGAATTGGTAACACATCTGTACGATATTGGAGATGAAGGCTGGAATATTGGGCGGGCACTGTATGAGCATTCCTACCATGAAGCCGATGCGATTTACGAGAGTTGTGTCGCAGCTGCCAATAAAGGAACAGACCAGTCCGAGTAAAACAATACCCGATGGAAAGGGGAGTTACCTGTGTCTACACAATCAGGTACATACGCAACCGTATCTCCGCCAGCAAAGACTTCGGAGAGGGAACAAAAATTAAAGGCTTATTACTCAAAAGGCGGATTTAATAGCGCAAGACATATTGGATATGTCATGAAGCTAATCCGCGAGTTGAAGCCGTTAACGGTAGAAGAGTGGCGATCCTGGTATCTGGAAAACATCCA
>AUXO013259873.1_pt1 | contig 13430 bp, 1 predicted proteins | sample 768731 | NCBI WGS metagenome assembly AUXO01 (sample SAMN02715735, study PRJNA202380) | gut metagenome | biome: sheep rumen | host: Ovis aries | place: New Zealand: Palmerston North
AATGCATATTGACCAAATGAAGTAACTTTTGGCATTGTAACCTTTTCTAAGTATGTACAACCATAGAATGCGTTATCACCAACTGAGGTAGCTTCTTCTAAGACGATTTCTTTAACGAACTTCATCCAGCCGAATGCCCAGTTGTAGATTGTTGTTTGTTTTGTAATTGTAATCTTTTCGAGTGTTCTTGGAACGTAGTTGTAGTAACCTGTGTTATTTGTATCCCAACGAGCACCGTATCTTTCAAGGTCAATACCAGGATTACCTTGTTGCCATGAGAAGATAGTAGATAACATTGTGTAAGCACCAGATGATGCAGATTCTGTTGAAGAACATGGAATTGATAATTCTTTTAAGTAGATATTATCTGATAACATTTGGCACTTAATTTGTGCGATAGCAAGGTTTGGATTAATGTGAATCTTTTCGACATTTCTACAGCCCTTGAATGTATTTACATGTAAAGTTGTAACTGTGTCTAATGAGATTTCTCTTAATGAATAACAATTTTGGAACATATATCCACCAGTTGTCTTAACATGTGATAGATCAATAGTTGCTAAATTGAAACATGCTGAGAAAGCATAGTCACCAATTGTATCTAATGCGTTAGCAGTATCCGCAATTGTTCTTAATGCATTACAGTGTTCAAATGCATAAGTATTGATTGTCTTAACTTTTGGTAATGAGATTGTCTTTAAACCTCTACAATATCTGAATGCATAAGCACCGATTGTAACTAATGAGTCAAAGTTAACAGTATCGAGTAACCAACAGTTTTCAAATACGTTAGTACCGATAGTTGTACACTTAGAGAAAGAAACAGTCTTTAATGCGTTACATCCTTTAAATGTGTTATTACCAATTTCAGTAACTTCATTTGCGATAACTCTCTTTAATGAAATACAGTTTTCGAATGAGTTATTACCGATTGTCTTAACTTTAGCGAGTTCGATTTCAGTTAATGATGTACATCCACTGAATGCTGTATTTTCAATGATTGTAGCTTCTGGTAAGACAATTGATTTTAAACCAGTAGCATCTTTGAACATATTAGCACCGACTCTTGTGACTGATGGTAATTCCATTTCAGTTAATGAAGCACAACCATTAAATGCACAGTCGTGAATTGTTGTAACAAGTGGCATATCAATATGCTCTAAGAGTGAACATCCTGAGAAGCAGTATTGGTTAAGAGTTGTTGCCTTTGGAAGAATAATTTCCTTAACGAATTGCATATTTTGGAATGCATATTGAGGAATTGTTGTTTGTTCAGAAATTGTGATCTTTTCAAGTGATCTTGGGAAATACATTGTTCCTGGACCACCAGAATAAGTTTGAGATGCACCATAGTAGTTAGTTTGTGCACTATTGATGAATAATGAACCCATGACGTTAGCATGTGCAGTACCTTCAGTAGCTGTATAACCAGTGAATGGCATTACTAATTCTTTAAGATAGTATGTATGTGGTAAACAGTATGCAGGAACTGAAGAAATTGTTGAAGTAATTTCAAGTTTTTCAAGGTTGAAGATATATCTTAATGATGTATCTAAAAGTGATGTGACGCTTGGGAATGATAAGTTCAACAATGAGTGACAGTTGTAGAATGGATAAGCTAACATTGTTGTGACATGTTCCCAATTGTTACTTCTTAATGAGAAGCAGTCTTGGAAGCAGTATTCACCAAGTTTAATTAAGCTATCTGTATCTTCAACTGTTGCTAAGTTATAACAGTATAAGAAAGCTTGTTTACCAATTTCAGTTACACTTGGAATTGAAATAGTTGGTAAAGTTTCACAGAACATGAAAGCATTATTGTTAATAATTGTTACGTTGTCCATTGTGACATTTCTTAAGACTTGGTCTCTATAGAATGCATATTGATTAATTGTAGTAACGTTATTTAAATCGATACTTCTTAATGAGAAACAATCTGAGAATGCATATTGGTTAATTTGAACAACTGAATCAGGAATATTAACTTCGCTTAATAAAGTACAAGAATTGAATAAGTAATCTGAAATAGTTGTTAATTCCGGAAGAACAATTCTTTGTAATTTCTTACAGTTTTGGAATGAATATGTACCAACACTTGTAACATTTGGCCATTCAACAACTTCTAAGCTTTCACAGTTATAGAAGACGTGATCTGCTAAGATTGTTGCTGCTGGTAAATGGATTTCTTTAAGGTATCTTAAGTTATTGAAACAGTTAGCAGGAATATTTGTTTGATTTAAAATAGTAACCTTTTCTAATGTCTTAGGAAGGAGATATGTATTTGTTGAAATATATCTTGGATCTGTTTCACCAATTGAACTTGTTGTATTGAATAAAGTACCTAATGGGTTAGCTTGAGTTGAACCTGCAATAGGTAAAATTAATTCCTTAAGATAGTATTGATGGATAAACATATTTCCAGGTAATGTTGTAAGTGGTGAGGAAATAGAAATCTTATCAATGTAATGAGCGTTATGGAATGTTTCATAATAAATAGTTGAAACACTTGGTAATGAGACTTCTTTAATCTTATCGCAAGTATGGAATACATATTTACCAATAGTTGTAACATTTGGTAATTCGATACTTTCTAGAGAAGCACATCTATGGAAGACATAGTTATTTAATGTTTCTAAGTCTTGAGTATTTGTTAAGTTGAGTAATGCTTCATCATATGCGAATGTATAATCACCTAAAGTATTAACACCTGCAAGTGAAGCTGTGTATAAAGAAGGACATGATGCGAATGCACTAGCACCGATCTTAGTTTCTTTATTTTCGTTAGTAACAGTAATTGTTTGTAATGATCTACAGTATTCGAATGAGTGGTCACCAACTGTCTTAACGTCAGTAATCTTAATGTCTTTAATTGAGTAACAATTGAAGAATGCATAGTTACCTAAAGATAATAAGTTCTTAACTTCTGTAATGACTAAATCATAACAATTGTAGAATGCATAATCACCAATAGATGTTAAGTTCTTAGGCCATGAAATAGTTGGTAAGTGGAAACAGTTAGAGAATGCGTATGAACCAATTTGAGTAACAGAATTTGGTAATACTACTCTCTTTAAGTTTCTACATAAGTCGAATGTGTAGTTATTAACAACAGAGATGTTTGGTAATGTAATATCTAATAAGCCATCACATTCTTGGAATGCATATGTACCAATAGATGTAACATTATCCATTGAAACTTCTTTTAATCTATCACAGTTATAGAATGCATAGTTACCGATAGCAACACTGCTTGGAAGGTTGATTGTTTCAACGTAAACCATGTTCTTAAATGCGTTAGCAGGAATTTCAGTTTGTTTATTAATTGTGATCTTCTTTAATGTGACTGGGATATAGAAAGTAGCACCAGGCATTGCAGAACCATATAAGATATTAGCATTACCTGCGTCTTGAGCAGTACTGAAGCAGTAACCCATATTAGATCCTGCAGCACCAGTTCCGACGAATGGAATGTTAATTTCTCTTAAGTAGAATAAAGTATTTAAGTAGTATGCTGGTAAAGATGTAAGAGCTGGTGAAGTAATTGTAACTCTTTCAATTGATTTTGCATTTCTTAATGATGTATCAGCCATTGAAGTAATTGATGGTAAATCGACTGATAATAATGAGTCACAGTTTTGGAATACATAAGCACCTAATGTCTTTACGTTAGTTAAATCGATTGATTTTAATCTAAAGCAGCATTCAAATGCATAGTTATTAATTGTAGTTAAAGCAGAACATTCTTTGATTTCCTCTAATTGAGTACATCTTTGGAATGCATATGCACCAATTGTAGTAATACTATTCAATGAAAGTGTTCTTAAACCTTCACAATAGAAGAATGCATATTGGTTAATTGTCTTAACGTTTGGCATAATTACTTGCTTTAATGAGTCACAATATGAGAATGCGTACTCATCAATAGCAGTAACATTTGGCATATTAACTCTTTCAAGTTTTAAGTTATTCCAGAATGAACGTTTACCAATTGTAGCAGCACCTTCAATTGTAACTGTCTTCATACTTTGACATTCATTGAATGCGTAATCTGCAATAATTGTGACGCTTTCAGGAATTGTAATAGATTCAAGCATTGTACATGAGCTGAATGCATATGTATCAATCTTTGAAAGTGTAGATGGAAGAGTGATACTTCTTAAACCATAACATGTAGCGAAAGTGTATGATGGAATAATTGAAATATCTGGAAGTTCAAGTTCTTCAATTGACATACAGTGATAGAAGTTGTATGTACCATTAAATAATGCAACGTTTGGCATATTGACTGTTTTTAATCTAGTACATTCTTGGAATACACCATTATCTAAAGCTGTTGCTTTTGGTAAATTGACTTCTCTAATGAAGTAGTTGCAGTAGAATGCATAGTTTGGAATAGATGTTTGTCTATTGATTGTAACCTTAGCTAATGATTTTGGTAACCAGAAGTGATATGAACCATTCTTGTTCCAATGACAGTTATATCTCATATCATCGATGCCTTGGTTATTTGCATAGTTGAAAATAGTACCGAATGCAGCCCAAGCATCAGTTGTAGCTAAGTTAGCGCCAGTACCAACGAATGGAACTGAAATTTCTCTTAAGTAGATACAATCTGATAAACAAGCAGCAGGAATAGAAACGATTTCGTTAGAATCGATAATTAATTTTTCAAGAGTTGTTAAACCTTTGAATGCACTACCGCTAATTGTCTTAACGCTATATAATTCGATAGTTAATAAGCTTTGACATGAAGTAAATACATTATCCTTAATTGTGATTAATGAATCTAAGTTAATAGTTGCTAAAACGTAGCAGTTTTGGAATGCATAGTTGTTGATTGTTTCTAAGTTACTTGAATCAAGAACTTTTTCAAGTCTAGTACAGTATCTAAATGCACATTCACCAATTGTTGTAACTGCTGGTAAAGAAATTGTAACTAAAGCTTCACAATAGTCGAATGCATAATTACCAATTGTTGTTAATGAGTCACACTTAACGTTATTTAACATGTAACAGAATTGGAATGTATAGTTACCAACTTTTGTAACACCAGGCATAAGGATGCTTTCAAGTGCTCTACAGTATTGGAATACGTAGTTATTGATTGTTGTTACACTGTTTGGTAAAGAGACATTTCTTAAACTTGTACAGTTATAGAATGCATAATCGTTAATTGTTTCTAATGTATTTTGGAAGTTGATCTTTAATAATTGATCACATTCTGCAAATGTATATGCAGGAAGGACTGTTAAACTTGGTAATGAAATTTCGTTTACGCCATCACAGTTATAGAAGACGTATGTACCAAATGTAACGACCTTTGGATAAGAAATTGATTCGAAATAATGACATTCTCTAAATGCATTGTCACCAATAGAAGTTGCTTCTGGTAAGTACCAATGCTTGACATATCTCATTTGTCTGAATGCGTTAGCTGAAATTGCTGTTTGTCTATTGATTGTTACATTCATCAATGTCTTAGGAATTAAATAACCATTTGCAGTATATCTTGATTCGTTATCTGCAGTACCTGTATTAAAGATTTCACCTAAAACGTCTGTTGCAGTCTTTCCAGAGAATGGAACATCAAGAGTGATAATGTAGAATTGATGTAATAATAAATTCTTTGGAAGTGAAGTAATTTCAGTTGAAGTAATATGGAGTTCTTCTAATGTCCAATGTTCATATAAAGCATTAGCTGCTAATGAAGTTGCATTAGATAATGTTAATGTTAATAATGCATCACAACGTTGGAATGCATAATTACCAATTGTTTGTACTGATTGGAATGCATCTGATTCAAGTAATGAACAGAAACCAAATGCATAGTTACCAAGAGTAACAAGCTTTGAAGTATTTGTAAGAGTCTTTAAATTCTTACACCAATAGAATGCATAATTACCGACATCAGTAACTGAATCTAATGAAAGTGTTTGTAAAATTTCACAATAAGCAAATGCATATTCACCAAGAGTCTTAGTTGAACTAATTGTTACATATGTTAATGTTGAACAGTAAGCGAATGCATAATTACCGATTGCAGTAACTTTTGTTGCACTAACTGTTTGTAACTTAGTACACATATTGAATGCGTAATTACCGATTGTAGCAACACCCTTAATAGATGCTGAAACAAGTCTTGTATCACCATCAAATGCGTTATTACCAATTGCAGTGACTGATGTAGGAAGATCAATTGCAGTTAAATTTAAACATGCAGCGAATGCTCTAACACCAATTGTCTTAACTGAAGTTGGAATTGTAATTGATTGTAATAAATCACAACCATAGTAAGCGTCATCAGAAATAACTTCGACGCTTGGAGCAGTAACTGTAACGAATGAATCACAGTTCTTGAATGCACCAACACCGATTGTGTTAACCTTGTCGATACCTGTATTGACTAATTTTGTACATCCTTCAAAGCAGTAATCACCAAGAATTGTACCGTTATTTAAGTTAACTGTCTTTAATGATGTCATATTTTGGAATGCTCTAGCAGGAATTGAAGGTTGATTAAGAATTGTAATCTTTTCAAGTGTAAGTGGGAATCTATATGTTGTAGAAATTTGAGTTACAGCATAGAAGTTAGTAGATGCACCTGCAGATTGGAAAATAGTACCCATTGTAGCGTTAAGTGCACCAGTACCAACGAATGGAATTGTTAATTCTTTTAAGTATGTAGTATCATAGAGCATCCATGCTGGTAAAGCTGTGAGTGCTGATGATGTAATAGTTAATTTTTCTAAGTTGTAATGATTTCTTAAAGTTTCAGATGTAATTGTTGAAACTTTGTTAAGAGTTAATTCTTTTAATGCGTAACAGTTTTGGAATACATAATTACCAAAGACTGTAACATTTTGGAATGCATCAGATGATAAGAATTGACAGTTAGCAAATGCATAATGTTGAACTTCGTTTAAGTTTGTTGTATTTTCTAAAGTTTCAAGTTGGACACAGTTTCTGAATGCATATTGACCAATTGTTGTAACTTTAGGCATTGATAAAGTTGTTAATGATTCATCACCATCGAAAGCATAGTTACCAATAGTAACACATGATGGGAATGTAACATCGTTTAATGAGAAACATTGTGCGAAAGCATTAACACCGATGCTTGTAACACCAGGCATACGTGCTTTCTTTAACTTGTAACAGCCATAAAATGCTTCGTCTTTAACTTGTGTAACAGAATTTGGGAAGTTAACGACTTCAAGTTTTCTACAGTATCTGAATGTTTGAACTTCGACGATAGCTAATGTATTAGGTAAAGTAATTTCAATTAAGCCATCACATTCTTCAAAGATTCTTGTACTTAATGTAGAAACCTTTGGCCATATGACTTCTTTTAAACGGTCACAGTTATAGAATGCTAATTGGTTAATAGAAGTAGCTTCTTTTAATTCGACTGATTCGAGGTATTGTAAACCTTCGAAAGATCTTAGAGGAATAGAAGTTGCTCTATTGATAATAATTTTCTTTAAAGTGTAAGGAATGTAACCTGTGCGATAATTACTGTTATCGTAGTATTGGTTAGTTGCATAGAAGTAGTTTTCATCTGCACCTGTACCAAACCAATAAGCAGTTGTAGAACCTGCAACAGTATTAGCAGCACCAGTTCCTGTAAATGGTAAATCCATTAATTGCATGAAACGACAGTGTTGGAAGACTGCATCTGGAATAGATGTTAATGTTGTAGATGTAATATGTACTTCTTCTAAGAAGAACATATTGTAGAATGCACCACCTTCAATGATGTTAATTGAAGGTAATGAAATTTGAGTCATAGAATAACATTCACTGAATGCATATCCTTGAATCTTTGTTAAACCACTTAAGTCGATACTTGCTAATTTATAGCACTTGCTGAATGCATAAGGAGCAATAGTTGCTAAATTAGTTGTACCAACTAATTCTTCTAATAATGGACATTCACTAAATGCATATGTACCAATTGTTGTTAATGCAGGACATGTTAATGTTTTTAATGAAGAACAACGATTGAATGCATATTGCCCAATTGTTTGAAGATTATCTAAGCTTGTTAATGTTTCTAAGTATTTACAATCCTCGAAAGCATTAGCGCCGATTGTTTCAAGGCTTGGTAAATCAAGAGTAATTAAATGTTCACAACTCTTAAATGCTGTAGCACCAATTGTTTTTAACTTAGGAGCGACTAAAGTTGTAAATGAAGTATCGTTTAAGAATACGTTAGAACCTAATGTTTCTGCGTTTTCTAATTCAACTCTTTCAAGTCTTAAAGAGTTAGCAAATGCGTTATTTTCAACTGAAATAACTTTATCGAAAGAAATAATAGTTAAACGGTCACAATCGTTAAACATGAAGCTTGCAACTCTTTCAGCGTTATCAAGAGCGATAACTTCAAGAGAAGAACAGCCGTTGAATAAATATTGATCTGGAGTGACTAATAATGGAGCTTGGAAGTTAACAAGTTTTGAACAACCACTACATGCGTATTGGCCGATACTTGTTGCTTGAGGTAAAAGAATGTTCTCAATATATGACATACCTTCGAAAGCACCCATTGGAATAGATGATTGACTTGAAATCTTAATTGTTTTTAAAGAAATTGGGACATAACGAGTTAAAGCTGCGTTATGAGCTGCTGTATAGTATTGAGCTGCACCATATGTATATCCTCCGGTATTACTTTCTGAGAAGATGTATGCCATAACACCATCAGTAGTACCGTTAGCACCGTTTTTACCACCAACATATGGAACTTCAAGATATTCTAATCTGTGTAATGTGTTTAAACATGCATTTGGTAAAACGGAAATATTTGAAGTAATGTGTAATTCTTTCAAATAGTAAAGACCATACAATGATTGAGATGTCATTGTAGTAATACTTGGAAGATTGATTTGAAATAATGAACTACATTCATTAAAGACATAACTACCTAAAGTACCGACTTGGTCTAATGCAATTGATTGTAAAGCATTATCATTTTCGAATGCTCTATCTTTGATTGTAGATAAGTAATTTTCAGTACCTGTAACATTTAAAAGACCGTAACAGCAAGAGAATGCATATTCTTTAATATCTGTTACGCTTGGTAAATCAACAACTAAAAGACTTTCGTCTTTGTAGAAAGCATATTGTTCAATAACTCTAGCACTTGGAAGATCAAGTGTTCGTAATCTTGGACAGTTTGCAAATGCATATTGGAAGATATTCATTAAATCTGAACCAACTACAGTCTTAAGGTTGTTACAATATCTAAAAGCATAATTACCAACTTGAATGACTTTGTTTAAGTTAATTGTTTCTAAGCCTTCACATTGGTTGAATGCATAATCGTTAATAACTTTAACTGAATCTGGTAAAACAACATTCTTTAAACCTTTACAAAGTTGGAATGTGTAAGCAGGGATATTTGTTAACCCACTAGGAATTGTGATGTTAGTTAACTTTTCACAATTTTGGAATACATAAGTACCCATTGATGTAACATTTGGGAAATTGACAACTTCAAGTCTAGAACAGTTTTGGAATGTTGAAGATGTATTTGCAGTTGCGTTATTTACATCGAGTTTCTTTGCAAGAGATAAATTAACAGTTTCAAGATAACTCATGTTGATGAATGCGTTAAATGGAATTGTTAATTGATTTGAAATTGTAATAGAAGTTAAAGAAAGTGGGACATAATATGTAGTACCATTTTGAGCAACACCATAGAAGTATGTAGCATTAGAACCAGTTCCGAAAACTGAAGCTGCAGATGAACCAGCACCTGAAGCAACACCAGAACCACAGAATGGCATTGTTAATTCTTTAAGATAGTAACATTCTCTGAAGATGTTAATATTTGTAATACCAATAGAATTTAAATTTGAGAAATGGGTAGAAGTGATGTATAACTTTTCAATGTTGTTTAAACCAAGGAAAGTTTCGTTCTTAAAAGATTCAATGACCGGTAATGAGATTGCCTTTAATGATGAACAGCCTTTAAAGACATATGCACCAAGAGTTTTAACATGGTCACAAATGTTTGTCTCAAATAATGTACAACCTTCGAATGCATTGTCACCGATTGTTTCGACAATCATGTCTGCATCCATTGATCTTAAATTTTTACAGCCTTTAAAAGCGGTCGCTTGAATTTCAAGAATTCCAGTACCACCGACTACTTGCTTAAGTCCTGTACAGTTCAAGAATGCATTTGTTTGGATGACCTTGACTGATGATGGAATGATAACTTGCTCTAAGTTTGTTAAACCAGCAAAACCACCGGTCTCGCTATGAACACCAATAGCACCGACTGGCTTATCACCATACACTGCAGGAACTTGAATTTTTGTATAATTGCTAAGAGCTCCATTCTTTGGCTTACATACATAAGTCTCAGTTGAACCATCAAGTTCAAACAAAGCTGTATCACTTGTAAGCACATAGACTTCTTCTTCTGCTTCAGCTCTTACTAAATCTTTACTCTCATATTTTTCGCTGACACTAACGTCATCAGTACGATTAACGTAATGATCAACAACAAAGTTAGAAACTATGCCTCCGACGACAAATGTGGAGACTGCTGCTAATAAGACCTTAAATTTCGTAAAGGCCTTAAAGCAAGATATCTTATGACTACCCCTAAATCTCATAATGATTTCCCCTTTTCTAAATATATAATTTTTGTGTAACATACGAAAAAGCAATTTTCCGACACTATTACACTTAAAATTTAACACAATAAACAACTATAATGCAAGTAATCCTAAAGGATTAATTTTACTATAGCCTATATATTGGCTTTTTTTAGAACAACTTTTTTTTAAATATGCCGTTTTTTTAAGGGGTCACCCCTCTAAAAAGCGGTTTTTTTTATTTCTAAAAACGCGTTGAATTGCGTTTTTGCAAGCCCTAGCCCTTAAAAAAACGCTTTCAAATTCAAATTTAGAAGAAAAAATATCGCGTTTTTTTAAGGGGTTAAAATAAGAAAAAACCTACTTACCAACTGAGTAAATAGGTTTAATAATCTTATTAATATATATATAAGAATTATTTCATCTTAGCGTATTCACTTGCGATCATTGCACCGACCTTAGCGTTATTGAAGACAAGTTTTATATTAGCTTCGAGTGACTTTCCAGATGTTGCATCTGCGATATTTTTAAGAAGGAATGGAGTGATTTCTTTTCCTTTAATTCCCTTCTCGTCTGCTTCCTTTAAAGCCTTATCGATATAAGAATTGATCTCATCATTTGGGAAAGAATATTCACTTGGAATTGGGTTAGAGACTAAAATTCCCCCCTTCAAATTCATGGCTCTTTTGTAATAAATTGCTTCTGCTACTTGCTTTGCGCTATCCATTTCGTAATCAACTTTAAGACCAGAATCAGTTGAATAGAAAGCACCTAAATGAGATGATTTATATCCAAGAACTGGGACACCAAATGTCTCTAAATATTCTAAAGTTAAAGGTAAATCTAAGATAGCTTTTGCACCTGCACAGACGACTGTAACATTTGTATTTGCAAGTTCTTGAAGGTCTGCTGAAATGTCAAAAGTCATTTGAGCACCACGGTGAACGCCACCAATTCCACCTGTAACAAAGACTTCAATTCCAGCCATTGAAGCAAGAATCATAGTGGTTGAAACTGTTGTTGCACCCCATAATTTTTTAGCCATAACGATTGGTAAATCTCTTCTAGAAACTTTTAAAATTCCTTTTGTCTTACCAAACATTTCGATCTCTTCTGGGCTCATACCAACAATTGGAGTACCGTCAATAATACCGATAGTTGCAGGGACACATCCATTCTCTCTAATGATTCTTTCTACCTCTAAAGCAGTCTTAACATTTTGAGGATAAGGCATGCCATGAGAGATAATAGTAGACTCAAGAGCAACAACAGGTTTATGTTCTTTTAAAGCCTTTTCTACTTCTTTAGAAATTTTAATTAACATAATTTAATTCTTCTCCTATTTATATATATTATTTAGTTATATAACTATATATATTATATCTATATATTATATTTATATATATTATATTATAGACTTAATTAATCTAATTCGAAAGCACCTGTATAGAGTTGGTAATATGTACCCTTTTTAGCAATGAGTTCATCATGGTTACCTCTTTCGATAATACGTCCATGATCCATAACCATAATACAATCTGAGTTTTGAATAGTTGAAAGTCTATGAGCAATAATAAATACAGTTCTACCTTCCATTAATTTATCCATACCTTCTTGGACAAGTTTTTCAGTTCTAGTATCAATAGATGAAGTAGCTTCATCAAGGATTAATACTGGAGCATCAGCAATAGCAGCTCTTGCAATTGAAAGTAATTGTCTTTGACCTTGAGATAAATTAGAGCCATCTTTAGTAAGCATAGTATCAAAGCCATTTGGTAAACGAGTAATAAAGTCATAAGCATTTGCTATCTTAGCAGCCTTATAGACTTCTTCATCTGTTGCATCTAATTTACCATATTTAATATTGTCTTTAACTGTACCTGTAAATAAAGAAGTTTCTTGTAAAACAATACCGATAGATTTTCTTAAATCCGCTTTTTTAATCTTGTTAATATTAATTCCATCATATCTAACCTTTCCATCAGCGATATCGTAGAATCTTGTAATTAAGTTAGTAATAGTTGTTTTGCCTGCACCTGTTGCACCAACTAAAGCTATTCTTTGGCCAGGTTTTGCGTAAACTGAAACATCATGTAAAACAATCTTATCGTTAGTATAACCAAAGTCAACATTAGTTAAAGTAATATCACCTTTTAATTCAGTGTATGTAACTTCACCAGTTGCGCTATGAGGATGTTTCCAAGCCCAGTGATGTGTGACTTCATTTGATTCATGGATTGTACCATCTTCATCGATTGTACAATTAACAAGTTCAACATAACCTTCGTCTGTTTCTTTCTTTTCATCTAATAAATTAAAGATACGGTTTGCACCTGCTAAAGCCATAACGACTGAGTTAATTTGTTGAGATACTTGGTTGAATTGGTTAGCAAATTGTCTTGCTAAAGTTAAGAAACTAATAGCAGTTCCAATAGCTAAAGTTGATTCAAAGCCTTTTAAAGTTAAGTTAGGAACATTATTTAAAGTTAATGTAACACCTAAAATAGCAACTAAAACATATAAGACGTTACCAATGTTATGAATGATTGGAGCTAAAATATTTGCATATTTATTAGCATTATAAGCATCTTCATATAATTGGTTATTAATCTTTTTAAAGTCTTCGAATGATTTTTCTTCATGGCAGAAGACTTTAACAACTTTTTGGCCATTCATCATTTCTTCGATGAAACCTTCAGTTTGTGCAATAGATTTTTGTTGTTTAATGAAGTATTTTGCACTACCTCCACCAATACGTTTTGTAGTCATGAAAATGAATACAACACCAACAACGACAACTAATGTTAAATAAATAGATCTAAA
>AUXO012276180.1_pt1 | contig 13429 bp, 12 predicted proteins | sample 768731 | NCBI WGS metagenome assembly AUXO01 (sample SAMN02715735, study PRJNA202380) | gut metagenome | biome: sheep rumen | host: Ovis aries | place: New Zealand: Palmerston North
TAATTATTTTGTAATAATTGTTAGTTTGATTTTGCAAAGACAATCATTATTTTTATAAGATATAAAAGGATTATCCCAAAGGGAGTAATACTTTTTTTCTATCAAAAATAATTTTGTCAAGTACTCTTTAATGATTTTTTTGTTGTTGTGATATGTGATGTTATTTTTTTTCCTTTTAAAAAATGCATTTCTTTAATCCTTTTTTCAATATAATTTAGACGACATAATTCCCCATAATATTTTTAAGTTATTGTAAATGGTTTTTCATTATGAGTATTATTATTTTATGCATTATTTGTATTTGTTTTATTATGTGGAATATTGTTTTTTTTTGATTTACGTTAGGTTTAAGTATTACTTTTAATAAAAATAGTATTAATTATCATTATGTTTGAAATCTTATTAGCAATTTTTTTAGGAATAACTTTGGGAACTATCACGGGATTGACGCCAGGTTTACATGTTAACACCATAGGATTACTAATATTCTCAGTATCTGATAAGATATTGACTTTTACAAGACCTTTAACTTTATGTGTATTTTTTGTTAGTATGTCCCTATGTCATGCAATGTTAGAATTTATCCCCTCATTAATAATGAGTATACCAGAAGAAGATACTGTTTTAAGTATACAACCAGGACATAGATTACTGTTTAAAGGTGAAGGTAAAAAAACTATTCGTTTGGTTAGTTTTGGAGGTTTTTTATCGATAATATTACTCATAGTGTTAATGCCTTTTTTAATGATGTTTTTACCAATAATATATCATTTATTAAAAGATTATATTGGTTATTTATTGTTAATTACTATGATCATAATCTTAATATATTTTAATAATAAAGAAAAACGTGCAAAAAGTATTTTATTATTTTTAGTATCGGGAATTTTGGGATTATTTGTATTAAATAGTAATATTGGAAGTAATATAGGTTTATTGTGTATTTTATCAGGACTGTTTAGTATTAGTAACTTATTATATTCTATAAACAATAATACACACATACCTCCCCAAAAAGAGGATACAACATTTCTAGTTGATAATAAATTTAAAAAATCGACATTTGCAGGTAGTTTTTCAGGTTGTATTTTGGGTTTATTGCCCGGATTAGGTCCCGCTCAGGGTACCCTGATTGCTCAGAGTATTACGTTGAATAAAAACATTAGTCCTGAAGAATTTATTATTACAAATAGTGGTGTTAATATTTCAGATACTTTGTTTTCATTGATATCAATATATTTAATTAATAATCCTAGAAGTGCAATTAGTGTATATATTAGTAATATACTTTCGAGTATAGAATTTATTCATATTATTTATTTCATATTTGTTAGTTTAGTGACTGTAGCTGTAGCATGTATTTTGTCTATTAAGATTGGTGATTGGATGATAGATCATATGCAGAAGATTAATTATAACAGATTAAATATGTTTATTGTGTTTTTAGTTACGTTAATTTTATTGATATTTACTGTTATGAGTAATGGATGTTTATGGTATGTGTTTTTATGTTACATTACTAGTATCGGCTTAGGTTTATTAGCTAATGTGTTAGATTTAAGTAAGAGTAATTTGATGGGTGTGTTAATAATTCCTTCAATTATGACTTATTTGGGAGTTATATGATTATTACTTCATCACATATTTTTTCTAATGATTGTACATACTCGTCTGTTTCAATATTTGGAAAAGCATCTATTATTCCTATGTTAAAATGCATGTTAATGTTTTCTACCAGTTCCAGAATGTTTTCGTTGTATATTTCATATGTGTTTTTTTGGATATTGTTTATTTTTAGGTTGGTTTTTAATGAATCTAAGGATTCTTTATATATATCGTTAAAAACAACATGTGAAGCATTTTTTTGTAATGCGTATATGCCTAGTGTTCCTGGGCCACACATTGCATCTATGACTGTTGGATTTTGATATTTTTCTAATTTTTTGTTTAATTTTTCTATTTTTGGTGATGATGGTTTTGGATATTCTATGTGTATTTTTGATTGTTGTTTGTATAGTATTATTGGTTCTATATCCGTATTTTGTATGTCACATCGTATATCACAACCATTTAATAGAGTATATGATTCGACTTGTTTATTTTCGTTGAGTTTACCTACTGTGATATTGGTATCTCCTTTTATTATTGCTTTAATTTCGGGGACTTCATTGCTTATTTTTTCAGCTGTTGTTTTATCGCAGTTAGTTGTTATGATTACTAATGATTTTTCAGGTAGGTAGGGTAATTGTTCTAGATTTGTTGCGGGCGTGATTAGAGGAGTTCCTACTTTACGTATTGATGCTGTAGAGGATATTTGATTATTTTGTATCATTATTTTTAGAACATGAGCCATTACTATGTCGATATGGCGTTTTCCACATTGGTCACATTTTTTATAATTTTCATCTATTTTTTCTAGTTTTATTTGTCTTTTTAAAGGAATAGCTTTTTTTAGTGTTTTTTTGGAACAGTTAGGGCATGGTTTGTATAGTGTGTCGATTTTATCCAGTATTTCTTCTTTTGATTTTATACAGTTTTTATCACAATAGCATTTCATAGAATTATATATAATATTATACTTTAATTAATTTTTACCTAGATACTCGGTTTTATTAGAATGATGCATAACAAAATTAGTAATACTTTTATAGTATTAAAGTAATACATTTAATAATAGAATTATGAAATACGAGAACAATTTACCACAATACAACACAAATAAAAAAGAACAACTTTCAAAAGAAGAACAAGAAGAATACGAAAAAATTAAAGAAACCATAATACAACAACAAATAAATAATAAAGAACTAAAAATAATACCCCAAGAAATAAATGAGTTAATAAATGAAAAAACATCAAATACTGATAAAATAATCAATAAACTAAACGATGATTTAAGAGGTTATGGAAAAATAGATGTGCTGTTGAAAGATGATAATTTAGAAGAAATAATGATAATAGGAAATAATAAACCCGTTTACACATACCATAGAACTAAAGGTATGATGATTACAGACATAAAACTTAATGAAAACGAAATTAAACAAAGCATAAATAAAATTGCCAATTACATACAGAGAAAAATTGATAAACAAACCCCAATTTTAGATGCAAGATTACCAGATGGAAGTAGAGTTAATGCAACAATACCACCAATCACAGCAGACGGTCCCACATTAACAATAAGAAAATTCAAAAAAAATCAGCTAACAATATTTGATTTAATAAGATCAAACACTTTTAACACATATTTATCAGCATTTTTATGGGTTGCTATTGACGGATTAAATGTAAGACCATCCAACACAATAATTGCAGGAGGAACAGGATCCGGAAAAACAACAACATTAAACACGCTTTCATCATTTATTCCAAGCAATGAACGTATAATAACAATAGAAGATACATTGGAATTACAAATACCACAGGAACACTTAATTAGAACTGAGACCCGACCACCCAATATTGAGAATAAAGGTGAAATAAACATGGATGTTCTTTTAAAAAATACATTAAGACAAAGACCTGATAGGATAATAATCGGAGAAGTAAGATCAAATGAAGCTGTAACATTATTCACCGCATTAAACACTGGACATTCTGGTATGGGAACCTTGCATGCAAATTCAACACAAGAAACAATTAATAGATTACTTAACCCACCAATGAATGTTCCACAGATAATGCTTAATTCTTTAGATTTTATAATTATGCAAAATAGAATGTATCATCCAGAAAAAGGTCCTTTAAGAAGGATTACTGAGGTTGCTGAAGTAGTGGGAATTGAAAATAACAGAGTTCAATTAAACAAAATTTTTGAATATGATTTCAATACGGATAAGATAAATTACGTAGCAATATCTTCTAATGCTTTAACCCAGATTAGTAAAATGAAAGGTATTTCATACAAATCCCTTATGAACGAAATAGATCAACGAGAAAAATATTTATTGAAACATTCCAATAATGAAAAAATTGACGTGTATGAAGCTAAAAAAATAATAAACAAATATTACCATACAAGTAATTTTTAACAAAAGATATAATTAAAAAAGATATGATAAAAAAAGTATTGATAATAATTGGTTCCAAAACCATAAAAATGAAAAGAAAAATTTTTAGTAAAAATGATATAATAAAAGAAGAAGAAAAAAAAATCCAAAACAAAACATTAGATGAGATAATAAAAATAAACAAAAAAGAACGAAAAACAAACATAAAAAAACAAACACTCATCATACCAACAATAATACTCTTATTAATCATTAGCCACAATAGTCAAATAACCATAGAAATAATCTTATTACTGTTACTAATCATAATATTAAAGAATAATCTTCCAAAAATCAAAGAAGAAAAAAGAAAAAAGGAAATATCACAAAAACTCCCATATGCACTTAGACAAATGTCAACACAACTAAAAGCAGGAATAGGATTATATGATACAATGCGAAGTATACAAGAGAGCAATTATGGTGCATTATCAGAAGAATTTAGAATAACACTTAATGAAATACAATACGGAAGTAATTATGTTGATGCATTTAACAAACTTTCAAAAAGAGTTAAACTAAAAAGTATGGATAAAATCATAAGTCAAATAATCAGAACACTAAACAATGGAGGAAATCTAGCAGACACATTAAATACATTAGCAGATGAAAACTCCCACAACATGAGAATCAAATACAAGGAATATTCAGAAAAACTAAATGCCATAATGTTATTATACATGTTTATTGCAGTTTTATTCCCAGTAATTTCATTCATATTAATTATAGCAGCAACCACAGTTATGGGTTCAATAATTAAACCAGAATTATTATTGATCTTATATTTAGTGTTTTTTCCAATGATAATCATTTTCATGACAATATTTATTAAAAGATTAGAACCAAATATATCATGAAAAATTATTAGAAAAGAAGTATATAATAATATCATAAATAAATGAAGGAAGAAAAAATTGTCTAAAAAAGAAGAAGATTTTATTAAAGAATTTAATGAAACAAGACCAATTACCAGCCAATTTCTTGTTAAAGATAAACAAATAAAACGTACAAAAAATAATAAACCATACCTAGAATTAGTATTACAAGACAAAACAGGTCAGATAATTGGTAGAATGTTTGATAGAAAAGCATATAATCATTATGATAAAATAGAACTTAATAAAGTATATAACATTGTTGGAAAAATTCAGGAATTTCCACAATACTCTAAAAAGTATAACATCCTAATTGACAGAATTTTAATCTCAAAAAAATATAATGAAGAAGACTTTGTCAGAAAACTAGAAAACCAGGACACACACATAAAATATTTAACAGAGAGCATAAATGATATTGAAGACCCTGAACTAAAATTAGTTCTAAAAAGTGTATTTGAAGATAAAGAGATTTTTAATAAATTCATCCAAGCACCAGCTGCAAAAAAACATCACCATAATTATAAGGGTGGCTTGTTAGTTCATACAAATGAAGTGATTGAAATCTGTAAAACAATTGCAAACATATATGAAAATATTAACAAGGATTTATTAATAGCTGGTGCAATTTTACATGACTTAGGAAAGATTGAAACTTATGATTATGAAACTGAGATGATAGAAATTAAACAAGAAGGAATAATGTTAGAACATTTGTTCATAGGTGGATGCATTATCAAAGAAAAAATGAACAATTTAAATATTTCAGACAATACTAGAATTTCATTAATTCATTTAATATTAAGTCATCATGGAAAAGTAGATTTAGGCTGGGGTTCTTCTGTTGATCCAAAGACTCCTGAGGCCGTTGCATTACATCAAGCAGATGATATGAGTGCAAAAATTACAAAATATTTAGAATTATGATGAAATTATTAAATACATTAAATTTATTAGTAAAAAATTAAAGATAATTAATTAGGTATATTAATAAAAAAATATGTTAATTTGTTATTATTAAATTAATAATTAAAAATTTTTTTAGATACAATAAGAGAAAAAGGTGTACTTATGGAAAAAATTAAAATAGCAATTGTTGGAATTGGTAATTGTGCAAGTTCATTAATCCAAGGATTATATTACTATGCTGATAAAAACGAAGAAGATGTAGATGGATTAATGCATTGGTCTATCGATGGTTATAAACCTTCAGATATTGAAGTTGTAGCAGCAATAGATATTGACAAAAGGAAAGTTGGAAAAGATGTCAGTGAAGCAATATACGCAAAACCAAATTGTACCACAATATTTTATCCAGATATGAAAGAAATGGGTGTAAAAGTTACAATGGGTAATGTATTAGATGGTGTTGCACCACATATGAGCAATTATAAAGAAGATTCAACATTTGTTATTTCTGATGAAGCAGAAAAAAGTAAAGAAGAAATTGTTGAAGTTTTAAAAGAAAGTGGTGCTGAAATACTTGTTAATTATCTGCCTGTTGGTTCAGAAAAAGCAGGAAAATTCTATGCAGATTGTGCATTAGAAGCAGGAATTGCATTTATTAATTGTGTTCCTATTTTCATAGTTAGTGACCCAGAATACGAAGCTAAATTTAAAGAAGCTGGACTACCTTGTGTTGGTGACGATATTAAAGCACAAATTGGTGCAACAATTACCCACAGAACATTAGCAAACTTATTTAAAGACAGAGGAGTTAGAGTTGACAGAACTTATCAATTAAATACTGGTGGAAACACAGACTTCTTAAACATGCTTAATAGGGATAGATTAGCATCAAAAAGAGAATCAAAAACAGAAGCAGTACAATCAGTATTAGCACACAGATTAGATGAAGATGACATACACATAGGCCCTAGTGATTATGTAGCATGGCAGAAAGATAACAAGTTATGTTTCCTACGTATGGAAGGTAGAACATTTGGTGATGTTCCTATGAACATTGAATTAAGATTAAGTGTTGAAGATAGTCCTAACAGTGCAGGATGTGTGATTGATGCAATAAGATGCTGTAAATTAGCTTTAAACAGAGGCATAAGTGGAGCTTTAACTTCAATTTCTTCATACACAATGAAACACCCACCTATCCAATACACTGACGATATAGCTCATGATAAAGTAGATGAGTTTATTGAAGGAAAATTAGAACGATAAAAATACTAAACACCCCCTTTTCTCTATTTTATAGAGAAAAAAAGACACTATTTTTAATAAATTTTACTTATAAAAGATTACATTTTTTAATAATATTTAAAAAAAAGAGTTATATTTAAAAAATTAATAAAAAAGAAGGATGTTATTTATTTTTAATTACTTCCTTGTGTTCATTATTAGGAATAATCTGCATCTTACTATCTTCATATGTAATATCCAATTCTTTTGCATCCATAACATAATGTAAACAAATTGCTAACGCTGCTACTTCTGAATGTGGCTGATTTGTCACACTTAAATTCCAATCAGCAAGTTCATATACTTCTGTAGGAACTCTAGAACCACCAACAATGATAAGTTTATCTTTACCATTATCCCTTATAGTAGGTATAACATCCTCTACATGTTTTCCATACATTGTCAAATGAATTATTTCATACCCATTTCTTTTATGTTCTTTGATGACAGGCAAATATTTTTCATTATATTCAACTTGGAAGTCTCCTCCCCAGTTTTCTACAACACTTTCAACTGATTCAATAATATGTTTATCCCGTTCACCACTTAGTATAACTTTATCTGCCCCGAATGCTCTGGCAGTTAAACATACATGTGTTGTTATTCTAGTGTCTCTTCCAAGTCTATGATCTAATCTTAATACAGTAATCATAATAATCTCCTTTTAGATAAAATTAAATGTTATTAATAACACTATTAATGATACAACCCGTGCTATTTCATTTGATGCACCCATAATGTCTCCTGTTACACAACCAAATGTTTTATCAGCCATATGTGATAAGTATAATCCAGTTGCTACTGCAGCAATTATTGCACATACTCCTGAAATGCCTAAAATAAAATATCCTATTATTGAGTTTATAATTAATAATATAAATAAAATTTTAGAATTTATTCCGGATTTAATTAATCTACCTATACCTTTTGTATCATCTTTTCCTATAACCATAGATGTTATCATACTGAATTTTGCTGCAAATTCCATGAGTAATATTGATTGAATTAAATGAGATTCTGGAATTGATGATAGTGCTGTTAATGTCAGGCTTGCTACGATGAAGAATGTTGCTATTCCTCCTGTTCCTACCATAGAATCTCTCATAACATTTAACCTTTTTTCAGGATCTCCATGAACCATTAGTCCATCACCCATGTCCATCACACCATCCACATGATTAAAACCTGTGAACCATATTATGAACACATAAACAAGTACTGAGGTTAACATTAAAGATAATCCTAATAAAAAATGACTTACATATGCTACGATTGCACCTAAAATTCCAATTGCTAATCCAACATATGGCCATATAACCACACTACTTGCCATTTCTTCAATAGAAACATACCTGTTTACCGGTATTCTGGTTGAAAAAGAAACAATACCTAAAATACCATTTATATTTGGACGAACTACTGTTTTATTCTCTTTTTCCAAATAAAATACCCCCACCTAGTTTATTATATTATTTTATTCTATAAGATTAAAAGATTGTTCTAATGCTTGAGATACTAATTCTTTTACTTCATAATATAAAGAAATATCAAATGAAATAATCTTTTCTGATTTGGATTTACATACTACATAAACCATATTATAGTAATTTCCCAACTTATTAGACAATTCATCAGTATTTAAGGCATTTTTAGTATAGGCAACTGTAGATATAGTTTCGGTTACTACCCTAAAAATATTCAACATAGTAATGTTATCTAATTCAACATCCAAGAATATGGAGATATTTGTGAAGTATTTTTTTTCAAAAAATTCAACAGTGCTTACTACACTAATACCATGTTCCTCCACCACTATTCTCTCAAGATTATCTTTGTTAGCATAATGGTTATCAAATTTGTTTATGTATTGAAAATCAAATCCATCCCTATTTGCCAATACATAAAAAGGATTTTTACTTTCAAAAATTATCCCATTATTAACTGTTTTAACAGTGATTCCTTCATATTTTATTTTCATAAGAATTATCCCTTAATTAACTACCAATTAAGCATTATAAATAAGATAAGTAAAAAAAATTAAATATTCTTTATTTAAATTAATTAAACTTGATTAAAATACAAATATATCCTTATTTTTACCTAATAATATATTATTTGAATAATTTAATATATTTGACTGTTTATTAATTAAATTGTTGATATTTAATTTTTAATAACAATCAAAGACATATGAATATATAACAATATAAGGGGATTGAAAAAAAAATGGTTGTAGTCATAGATCCACAAGTATCAGGATTAGCAGGAAACATGTTCATTGGAGCTTTTATAGATTTAGGAGCCGATAAAAATAAAATTGAAAAAGTTATAACAGATTATGCGCAGGAATTTGGTGATATAAATATAAACATTTCTAAGAAATCAAAATCGGGTGTGATGACAACATTTGCCCATATAGATACAAAAGACAACAGTGCAAGACATTACCCCGATATCATAAACAAACTAGATGAAATAACCTCCAATAAATATTCTACAGATGAAACTGTTAAACGTAGTATTGAATTATCCAAGAAAATATTTAAAACATTAGCAGATGCTGAGTCATTGGTACATGGAAAAAGTCTGGAGGAATTACATTTTCATGAGGTAGGCTGTGCTGATGCTGTTGCAGACATAGTTGGTGCATCATATGCTTATCATTTACTGAACTTTGATAAAGAAAAAATATATTCATTGCCTGTTGCAACAGGAAATGGTTCAGTAAATACCCAGCATGGAATATTACCTGTTCCGGCACCTGCCGTAATAAATATTCTTAAAAATGTTCCCACGATTGGAGGAGAAGAAAACACTGAACTAGCCACCCCCACCGGCTGTTCAATACTAGTAAATATTGTTGATGAATATGTTACAAAAGCTCCCCTGTTAAATAATAAAAGTATAGGATATGGGTCTGGAAGAAAAGATTTAAAAATACTTAACGCACTTAGAATAATCCAGTCTGATGATCTTGTAGAACAGAACACTATAACTATTCTTGAAACAAATATTGACACACTTAGTGGAGAAATTCTTGGAAACTTATATGATAAGCTTTTGGATGAAGGAGCCAGGGATGTTACTATAACACCTACAATTATGAAGAAGAACCGTCCGGCTCATATAGTTAAGGTTATTTCAAGAAATGATGATGCAGAACATTTAGTTCGTGTTCTTATGGAGGAAACTGGAACTTTAGGTGTTAGAATGTTACCTCATATTCATAGAGGTGTTGCTATTAGAGAAAATGTTGTGCATAATGTTGAAATTAATGGAGAAACTGAACGTGTTCGGTTTAAAATTGGAGAAATAGGAAGTAAAGTTATTAAGTGTAGTCCCGAATATGATGATTTGAAAAAAATATCACTTAAAACCAATATTCCGATTAAAGATTTGAAGGAATACATTGAACAAGATTATAAATTAAAAAATAGAAGTGATTAAATGAGTAAACCTAAAGGAATTAGTGTGTTATCTGGAGGATTAGATTGTACTGTGGCTACTTCCATTTATGCAGAAAAGTATGATTTAACTGCAATCACATTTAATTATGGTCAGCAAAGTTTTGACGAAGAACTTTATCATGCAAAGAAAATTTGTGAAAAGTTAGGTATGAAGCATGAAGTAATCGATTTACCATGGCTAAAAAAGATTAGTAATTCTAGTTTAACTAATGATGAAGATATTCCAGAAATATCTGATGATGATTTAGATAATTATGATGTGGCGATTAATACAGCAAAATCAGTATGGGTTCCTGCCAGAAATACTGTTTTTTGTAGTATTGCTTTAGCTTATGCTGAAAGTATTAAAGCAGAGATAATAATTGTGGGCTGGGATTACGAGGAAGCAATTACTTTCCCCGATAATTCTAAAGAATATCTTGAAGCATTTAATGAAACAATAAAATATGGTTCTTTTGATAATATTGAGATTAAAGCTCCACTAATTGATATGAATAAGAAAGAAATTGTTGAAAAAGGATTTGAAGTTAATGCTCCTGTTGAATTAAGTTATTCTTGTTATACTGGAGAACACGTGCATTGTGGATGTTGTGAATCATGTAAAAGACGTAGACGTGCATTTGTTGAGGCCGGCTTAGAAGATCCTACAGATTACCTGAAATAGTTGTGTTTAATATGAGTGATATAGAGTATGAAGTTAAACGATATAAGAAAACTTTGACAACTACTGAGTTTTATGAACGTTTCTTTAATTTTGATTATGTTCAAAATTTTTGTAAGGAATGTCCGAGATATGATACCAATTATTCTTGTTCTCCTGTTGATATAAATATTAAAGATTTTGTATTGGGTTATGATTTTATTGATATTCATGTAACACAGTTGTTCTTTAATTCTGAGGATTATGAGAAGGATTATAGTGAGGAAGAATTGAGAGATGTTTTGTATGATTCTTTTTTTAAAGAAAAAAAGAAAATTGCTACGAAGATTTTTGAATCTGAAAAAGAGTACAGTAAAGCTCAAAGTTTAACGGGTCCATGTAATCATTGTGCTGAAAATTGTAAGGAATTATATTCCTCTTGTAAACATCCAGAGATTAGACGATATTCTCTTGCATCAATTGGTATGGATAGTAAAAAAATTTTAAAAGAATTGTTTGATATTGATTTATTATTAATAAATGGTGTGTTACCCAAATATTTGAATAATATTACATCAATTTTGTATAAAAAATAGTTTAAAAAAAAAAGAATTAATGGTTATTCTTTTATAACCATTAACATGTCACCTTTTTCAACTGTGTCTCCTTCTGATATGAAAATATCAGTTATTTGACCAGTTTTATCTGCTTTTACATCATTTTCCATTTTCATAGCTTCAAGTACGGCAACAGTATCTCCTTCGTTTACTTGGTCACCTACTTTTACTTTGAGTTTTACAATCATTCCCTGCATTGCGGAGGTTAAAGCTCCTTCAACTACTGGTGCTACTTTTCCTCCTCCAGGTTCCATTTCCATGTAACCTGTTGGTAATATTCTTACACTGAATACTTCTCCATCTACTTCTACATCGTATTCGTTAGGTATGTTGGATGCTGTGTATTCATGTTTTGGTTCTGGTATTTCTTCTGCTACTGCTTCACCTTTAAGGAATTTTTCTGCTATTGTTGGATACATTGCATAAGTTAGAACGTCTTCTTCTTTTTTAATTAAGTTTTCTTCTTCTAACTTTTTACGTGCATTTTCTAATTCTGGTTCAAGTAGATCTGCAGGTCTGCATGTAATTGGTTCTTCATCACCAATTGCTTCTTTGTATAGTTCCTGGTTTATTTCTGCAGGTGCTCTTCCATAGTATCCTTTTAGATATTCTTGTACTTCTTTGGTAATATTTTTGTATCGTTCACCCATTAATACGTTCATTACTGATTGTACTCCAACTATTTGACTTGTTGGTGTTACGAGTGGTGGGTAACCTAAGTCTTTTCGTACTTTTGGTATTTCTGCTAGTACATCATCATATTTGTCTAATGCATCTTGTTGTTTTAGTTGTGAAACTAGGTTTGATAACATTCCACCTGGTACTTGGTATATTAGTACATCTGTATCAACTGTTGATGCTAATGGATCGAATAATGCATTGTATTTTTCATTTAATTCTGCGAAGTATTCTTTGATTTTGGATAATACTTTTAAGTCAATTCCTGTTGCATATGGTGTTGATTCTAATGCTGCTACTACACTTTCTGTTGGTGGTTGTGATGTTCCTCCTGAGAATGGTGATATTGCAGTATCTAGCATGTCTACTCCAGCATTTACTGCTGCTTGATAACTCATTAGAGTCATTCCACTTGTGCAGTGGCTATGTAAGTTTACTGGTAAATCCAGTTCATCTTTTAATGCTGTTGTTAAATCTGTTGCAACTTGTGGTGTTATGAGTCCTGCCATATCTTTGATTGTTATGGCATCACATTCCCATGCTGCTAATTCTTTTGCAAAATCAACGTATTTTTCTATTGTATGTACTGGGCTTATTGTGTAACTTATGGTACCCATTACATAAGCTCCTTGTTGTTTTGCTGTTTTTATAGACATTTCCATGTTTCTTGAATCGTTTAATGCATCGAAGATTCTGAATACGTCAACACCGTTTTCGTATGATTTTTCTACAAAAGCTTGAACAAAGTCATCTGCATAGTGTTTGTATCCTACGAGGTTTTGGCCTCTTAATAACATTTGTATTGGTGTTTTTGTTAAATGTTCTTTAAATGTTTTTAATCTTTCCCATGGGTCTTCATTTAAAAAACGTATACATGAATCAAAAGTTGCTCCACCCCATGCTTCTA
>AUXO015168949.1_pt1 | contig 13429 bp, 15 predicted proteins | sample 768731 | NCBI WGS metagenome assembly AUXO01 (sample SAMN02715735, study PRJNA202380) | gut metagenome | biome: sheep rumen | host: Ovis aries | place: New Zealand: Palmerston North
TAAAATTGTTTAGTGCAATATGTATTACTGAAAATAAATATAGTTTTTATAGAGATGCTTTAATAAATTATATTGGATTATGTAAATATAATCTTAATATTGAATTATTACATAACATTAAAATAGAATCCAGCTGTGATAAAGAGGATGGAACTATGAATTTTACTAGTAGTGATTATAAAGAAGCATTAGAAAAGTTACAATCTATTGATTATTTATATGCTATAAAACCAGAAAGAGATACTAAAATATTTATATCAGAAAAGATTCCAGTAACTTATTTAATTCAGAGAAGAAGTAAATATACTGAAGAAATGTTAGAATTTGTTAAAAAATTTAGTAGATATGAAGAAAGTTATAATCAATTACACATAATTCCATTAACATTTTCACCAGAAGATAAAAAACAATTAGATATAATAAAAAAAGAAAATGATATTACAGATGATAAAGTTGTATTAAGATTATGGAAATTAAGATTAAGTATTAATGAACAAAAACATACAATTATGGACTATAAAGGTTTAATTAAATTTTTAAAAAATGCAATGAATTATGATGAAATGCAAATATGGATAATGAAACAACAAATGATAGGTAAAGAATTAACTTTAAGTGATATGTTAGAAAAGTTTTTTGAGTTAAAATCTGATGAAGATATTATAAGATTATATGATATGGAACAAAATTATGATCAAAATAATATTAACAATATAAGAGAGTCATTATCATCAGCTCCTACTGAAAGAATGAGTGAAGAACCAACTTTATCACAATTATTAAATACATCCAAAAATATGTCAGAAGAAGATATTGAATATGTAAAAAAATTAATGAGAGTAAAAATTGAAAGTTAATAAAAAGATGATTATTATAATCACCTTTTTTATTTACTTAATATAAATATCTTTGCTTCTACCAACAACCCAATCTATAGAAATATTATATGTTTTACAAATATAATATAAATTAGCAGTATTAATTAAATAATGACCTGTTTCATAACCACTATAAGTAGTTTGAACTATCTTACATTCATCAGCTAATTTTTGTTGAGTTAAATTTAGCATATTTCTTAATTCTTTTAGTTTATTGCCAATCTGTATTTTATTGGTTTCAAATTTTCCATATTTTATATTTCTTCTAGTTAGACCTACTACATAATCTAAAGAATAATCATATAAATTACAAAACTTAATCAATTTAGTTAATGGCATTGGATCTTTGGCGTTTTCCCATGATCTAACTGAAGCATCTGATACTCCAAAAACATAACCAAGTTCAGCTTGTGTCATTTCTAGTTCTTCTCTACAATATTTTAAATTATTATCAAACATTACTATCACCATAATAATTTTCTCACTAATTTTATTTTTAACTAGAAAACCGAAGATTATTCGTTAAAAATGTGATATAATCTTTATTAGGAGTATAATGTAGTTATATATTATGTTCTAAATTTGTAATCAATGCAGTATCCGATTACAAGTGATAGGAAGGAGGATACTGTTGATGCAATTATTAACTAAAAAAGATGGAAAACGATTAAAGAAAATCTTTCATAATCATCTAAATCTTTATTCTGAAGAAAATGAAGATGTAATGACAAAGTTTATTAAGTATCTTAAAAGGTATTCAATAGAGTGTATTGTAACAGATAAAGAAAGAATCACTTTTGCACACGGTAAAAGAGTTAGTAAATATGATGGTATGTCTTTAGATTGTCAATTAAAAGAATATGCTAATACTGATTATTTTCATAGTGGTAGATCAAGTTATTTAAAAATAGCTGATAAAACTTACATAAGAAGTGTATATTATTTTGATTCTTTAGGAATAGATGAACCTAATGGATGTATATATTTTTTCTATCCTTGGAGTAAATCAGAATATGCTTTAGATTTAGTATTACTAATTAATTAGTAGAGGAGATAATATTGTGAATAAGATTAAAATTGGAAATTTTATAGAAACTCAGATGAAAGAAAAAGATATTTCTATATGGGATCTTCATTTTGGTATGGGAGTATCTGAAAGAGAAATAAAAAAGTGGATTAATGGCAAAAAAATACCTAATATGTATAATTTAGAAATGCTAAGTATTCGTTTAGGTGTTACTATGGATGATATTCTTGCAGGTGAAATTAAAAATAATAAAAATGATGATGATTTATTTGCTTATGTAATGGATATCAAAAAGAAAAATAAAATAAAATTAATATTAGGAATTATTATTTCAATAATTTTTATTATTGGAATATCATTAGGCATTTATTATAAAAATCAAAATAAAGTTAAAATATATACAATAGAAGGTGAAAGTGAAAACTTTTATTATTCTGATGCTATGTTCATAACATCAAAAATTAAAAACATTTATATATATGGTAATATTATACCTAAAGGCAATAATATAAAACTAGAAGATATAAATAGGATTACATTAAAATCTGATAATAGACTTATTATATCTTCAAATACATTACCAAAGCAAATAAGTATAGAAAGTTATGGATACGATGAATTATTTCCAAAAAAAGTAGTAGATAATTTAGATAATTGGTATTTAGAAATATCTTATAATGTAAATGATAAAGAACAAAAAGAAATCATAAAATTAAGAAATGAAATGATTATGAAAGGCGATAAAGTCGAACCTATTTCAGAAGAATTATAATATTTGTTAAATTTTGAATATATTATTATAATTTGTGGTATAATGAAAACAGTTAGTAGTTATGGGTGATTCTATGAATAAAGAATATGTTGATCTAGTAAATAAAGTAAAGGAGAAAAATAAACCATTTGATGATGGTTTAGATGATAATGCAAGAAAAATTATAGATTCAATTTTATCAGCTAATAGTGAGAAGAACATAGAAGATTATCGTAAAAAAATACTATATAGGAAAGAATATTTAAAAGAAAATGTAACTTTTGGTGTTGTATGTGTAGAAAAAGACATATTAAAACCAATTGATTTTAATAAGGAAAAAGTAAATATTGAAACATATTTAAAATATGATACTTGTATAATTACTATTGATGAATATAATAATGTAATTGACAATATAATGCTTAAAAGATTTGATAATAAAGAAGATGCTTTAAAATATGCTAATGAATTATCTTCATTAGTTGAAAAAAATGATTTTGTAAACCTAATAAAAATTATAGATAATTCTTTGGATAATTAGTTCTAATATGATATAATTATTATAGAAATAGAGGCTAGTTAAGATCTATTTGATTTTAACTGGCCTCTTTTTTTGTTGTAAGAATAGGAGGGAATATCATATTTATGCATAAGGAGATAACATTAGGAACATATTATGGTAAAGTAAATTCTAATCTTAAAGCAGTAATGGATGAGAAAGAAATATCTATAAATCTAATGAGTAAATTAGCAGGTATTAAATATGATGTAGTAAAAAGATACTACTATGATGAAATATACCAAGTTGATTTGCAAATATTAGCAAAATTTTGCTATATCTTAAATTGCCATGTTGAAGAAATCTTGAGTTATGATTATATCAAAATTTCAAGTAAAATAAGAGTATAAGAGGTATTATTTAAATTATAAATAAATTATAAACTAGTTTATTTTTGTTTTGAATATTACAAAAATCCACTATATAATGTGTATAATGAGTGAAAATTCTGAGATGGACACATATATGCTATTTAAAGTTATTCCCTAATCAGGGAATTGACTTTAAAAAAGATGAGTGCTACCATAATTCCCAAGTGAAGCAATATAGTTTATTTCATTCGGATATGGGGGTGTCCTATGGTAAAATATTGGGTTTCATTCATTGGATCATTACATATTAAAGATTATTTTAATATGCTCGAAAATAAATATAATATGGTAAAAATTAAAGAGAGTAATTGACTTTTTTATAAGGGTCTTTTGCTCTCTTTTAGTTTGCTAAGGAGGATTTAATATGAGAAAAAGAAGAAGTGATTATTTAAGTGATTTTGTAGCTAATCAATATCCTATTGAAACATTAAAAACTATAATATTTGCAGTATTAGATATAGTAGAAAACTTTATTATTGAATTGGGTGAGGAAAATTATATAACAACATCATCTACTTGTAGATATGATGAAATAGTAGGATCATCTCAAAGAAATACATCATCTAAAATAGAATCAATATGTATTAGACACATGAATACTGAACCACAAATGAAAGAATTTATAAGAAAATATGGAGAAGCTTTAAATTCACTTAATAGAGAAGAAAAACAAGTTTTTGTATATACATTTATCAAAAAAGAAAATAATATAACTATTCTTTCAGATTTGAAAATGCATTCTGTTCAATTAAATACTATTAGAAAAAGTGCAATAGTCCGATTTAGCATTAAAATGGGATTAGAAAAATTTATACCATTATTTAAATAGAACTAGCTAGAAATAGTTAGTTTTTATTTGTGATAATCGAGTTTATAGGGATCTCGTTATTAAAAAACTACATTTAACTTTTTATATCTAAAACTCACTTCAGTTATAGAAGAATTAAATTAAATATAAGAGATAATAAGAGTTAAGTGATTATTATAGGAAGGAGGAATTATGACAGATAAAACTCAATTAATCAAAGTTTCAATGAGTAGTTCATTTAAAGAAATAATGAAAATGCGATGTGCTGAACTTAGAATTAGTTATTCAGAGTATATTAGAATGTTAATTACTTTAGATATCAATTCATGTAGTTTAAAGAATATGCAATGTAAAGAAAATGAACTATTAGAATCTATTGATAGCATCAGAGATAAATTAGAAAATTACTAGAAAAAAAATAGAAAGTTGCATATTTATTCTTTTTCTGGTATCTTTAAATCAAAGAAGGGATGTTATGAAAAGAAAATTGATTTTAGTAGCTGTTTTACTAGGTATTGCAGTATGTTCATTTGGTATATATAAAAGTAATACATTTAGTAATAAAAAAACAGTTGAATTTCATGAAAGTAATGACATAACTAATTCAAAAGAAAAGAAAAAGAATAAAGAAGATTTATCTAAAGAAGTAAAAGAAGAAGAAAATGTTTCAGTAGAGGAAACAAAAAAAGAAGAAGTTGTTCCTAAACAAGAGGAAAAACAACAACCAAAACAAAGTCAAAATAACAATAATAATACTAAACCAAAACAAGAAGTAAAAACAAATAATAATTCAAATCAAAATAATAATACTCAAAACAATACCAATACTACTGTTAATCATAATAATAGTGAAAGTGGTGTTGTAGATGCTAGTGGTAATAGTGTTACAGAAAACAATGTTAAAACAGTTGATAATGAACCATGGGTAAAAGCAGGTGTATCAAAAGAAGACTATTATAATAAGCCAGTTAATTCTTGGATGAGAGTTGATTATTCTATTGAACGAGGTGAATGTGTTAATGCTTCTGATTGTGAAGCTAAATGTTTGGCAGATGCAGATGCAAGATCATTTACTGAAAATTTATCTTGTATTGAAGTAATGACATATTCAGGAAAATATCTTGGAGAAATGTTAAAGAAAAATTAGATTTTAATAGTTAGGGAAACCTAACTTTTTTTATTTTGTAGTGAAGGAGGAAGTATGAAAGGAAAAATAATTAGAACAACGCTATTTCTCTTTGCGACAGTAATTGGTATTTTTGCCACCTCAAATAATGTATATGCAGAAGAATATACAGGAGGATTTGCCGAAGGAGGAGCAGTTGAAAGTAGAGTTTTTATAAATAAAAGACAGTCAGATGGTTATACCAAATGGCAAAGAGCAAGTATTATTAAACAAAATAGCACAGGACAAGTTGTTTATTGTTTACAACCAATGGTAACAATTAAAGAAGATGCTATTTATGATGTAACAACAGAAGATTATTTAGGTGCACAAAATTTAACATCTGAACAATATGATAGAATAAAACTATTAGCATATTATGGATATGGTTATGGAAATCATACAAGCACGAACTGGATTTCTATTACTCAAACTATGATATGGAGAACAGTTAGACCAGATTTGGATATTTTTTATTCTTGGGATGCTAAAGCAGAAAATAGAGATGATTCTATTTTTGCAAATGAAATAGCAGAACTTGAAAACTTAATATCTAATCACTATTCAAGACCAAGTTTTAATACTAATTCAATCCAAATGTTTATTGGCGAAACAAAATCAATTACTGATAACAATGGAGTATTAAGTTTATATAGTATAAAATCAACAAGTAATGTAGATGCAAGTATAAGTGGTAATAATTTAAATATAACAGCAAATACTGTTGGAAGTGGTGAAGTTATATTAGAAAAGAATGAACATAGATTTGGAGCAGATCCAATTCTTTTTTATGCTATTGATAGTCAAAATATTATTAAACCAGGTGATCCGAAACCTGTATCAGCAAAGTTAAATATTAATGTTGTTGGAGGAAAAATTAAGTTAATTAAAAAAGATTCTGAAACAAATACAATTACTGCACAAGGACAAGCAACATTAGTTGGGGCAAAATATGGCATTTATAATTCTTCTAATCAATTAGTAGATACATTAACTATTGGATCAGATTCAACAGCTACTACTAAGGAATTAAGACCTGACACATATTCAATTAAGGAATTAGAACCAAGTAAAGGATATAATTTAAATAATACTGTTTATCATATAACAGTTTCATCATCTGATACTTACGATGTTGTAGTTAAAGAAGATGTTATTAAGAATTATATTAGTATATTGAAACAATATGATTATGTAGATGGAAATACAACCTTATTAAATGCTGAATCTGGAATAACATTTGAAATATATTATCCTAGTGGAACAAAATATAGTCAAATAACTACTGATAGAAATGGATATGCAACAATAAATATGCCTTATGGTGTATGGAGATTTCATCAAGTTAATACAAATACAGGATTTGAAAAAATTTATGATTTCTATGTAACAGTTGATGAAAATTCTTCAAAAGAACAATATTATAATGTTTTAAATAATAAATTAAGCACTTATTTACAAGTTATTAAAGTAGATGAAGATACAGGCAAAACAATAGCACTAGCAAATACAAAATTCAGAATATTTAATATGGATACTAATCAATATATAAGTCAATATGTCGCAGGAAAAGTATATGATACTTTTGAAACTGATGATGAAGGTAAGTTTATGACATACTTAAAAATTGAAGCAGGATATAGATATAAATTAGTTGAAATTAGTAGTCCTAAAAATTATTTAATAAATACTGAAGGCGTAGAATTTACTATTGGAGAAGACACACATTATTCTTATACTACTTATGGACCAGTTGTAACTATAACATTTAGTGATAAACAAATTAAAGGTGTAATTGAAGTAAATAAGAATGGTGAAACATTTACAGCAGAAGATGAAACATTTAATTATAATGGTAGAACTAATTTAGAGGGTATTGTATATAAGATTGAAGCAAATGAAGATATTATGTCAGCAGATGGCAATTATGTTTATTATAAAGAAGGAACATTAGTTGATACTATAACAACTAATAATAGTGGGTATGCTAAATCTAAATCCCTTCCACTAGGTAAATATAGAATTTATGAATATTCAACATTAGAAAACTATAGATTAGATCCTACTGTATATGAAGTTGAATTAACAGAAAAAGATAATAGAACAGCAATTGTTTATTCTAATTTAGAATTAACAAATGTTATGAAAAAAGGTGATTTAGAATTTACTAAAACAGATTTAGTTAATGGAGAACCAATTAAAGATACAACTATATCTATATATACAGAATCAGATGAAAAGATTTTTGAAGGTAAGACTAATGAAGAAGGAAAAATAATAATTAAAGACTTACCAGTTGGAATAAGAATGTATATTATTGAAACTGATTGTGAAGGTTATGTATTATCAGATGAAAAAGTATATTTTGAAATAACTGAAGATGGTGAAGTTGTAAAAGCTGAAATGAAAAACAAACCTATTACAGGAACATTAGAATTTACTAAACTAAACTTTGTTAATGATGAACCGGTTGAAAATACTTTAATTAGTATTTACAGTGAAGATGGAACATTAGAGTTTAGTGGTAGAACAGATTCAGAAGGTAAATTAGTAATTGAAAATATCAGATATGGAAAACATTATATCTTAGAGGAGGATGCTCCAGAGCAATTTGTTTTAAATACTGAAAAGATGTGGTTTGAAATAACTGAAGATGGTCAAATAATTAAAGCAGAAATGAAAAATAAAGTTAAAACATCGATAATTAAAATTCATAAAGTAGATGAAAATAATAATCCAATTAAAGGTGTAGAAATTGGTATATATGATTTAGATGGAAATCTATTATTTTCAGATTTTACTGATGAGAATGGTGATATTGAAACTACTATGACCTATGGATCATATTACTGGCAAGAAATTGCAGGTGTAGATGGATTCATTATGTCAGATGAAAAAGTATATTTTGATGTAACAGAAGATGGAGAAGTGATTCAAAAAACTTTAGTTAATGAAACAGAAGAAATAGAAGTTCCAAATACTGAAGCTAATTTTGATACTATTGTAATTCCAATTGGATTTATATCTATAGGAATTATTTTAATGTTATTAAAAAGAAGAAAGAAGGATAAATAATGTCCACTCGTGGAGCTTTTGGTTTCATTAAAAATAAAGAATATAAAGTTCATTATAATCACTTTGACAGTTATTTAGAAGGTAAAGGTGAAAATGTAGTTGATTATGTTAGAAATACAAGTATTGAAGATATGAATAAAGCATTTGATAGCATTGTATTAGTTAATCAAACAGATTTACCTAAACCTAAAGAAGAAAAAGAAATACTAGAGTTTCTAATATCACACGAACTTATAAATCCACATGATCCTGAACATTTTGGAAGTGGACAAAAAGATTGGTATTACTATTTAAGTCCAACACAGGGAAATCTTAAATTATATAATGAAGGTCTTAAATATATGACAAATGATAAAGATTTTTTAAATGATGGATTGTTCTGTGAATTTGCTTATCTAGTTGATTTAGATGAAAATAAATTAAGAATAATGGCAAATGATAAAGAATGTAGTTACGATTTTGATAAGATTCCAGATGATTGGATAGATAGAACATATTTAAAATTAGAAAATAGATGTAAAGATAAATTTATGAATTTGTTATTTGATAAACAAGAAAAAGATCAATTATCCGTTCTTGAAGATTTAAAACTAACTGATTATTTAGATAAAAACATTAAATTAAAACCCTATGATTATTATTCACAAGAAGATGCTTATAATTCTATTTTAGATAATATAGATGAACTAGAATTAGAAGAAAGAATAGATAATTATATAAATAAAGAAAATGAGATAGAAGCAATATAAAACTATTTAACATTCAAAATATAAGATTGGAGGAATTAGAATGGAAAGTAAATGTTATTTATGTGGTAGATTAGTAGATAAACCAGAATATATAAAAAGAGAAGATAAGGAAGTAGTCAATATGACTATCGCTGTTCCTAAAAAAGGAAAGAATGATGAGGCAGATTTTTTTAAATGTTCTTTATGGGGAACAAAAGCAAAAGAAATAGCAGACAATAATGAAAAAGGTGATGCAATTGGAATTAAAGGAAATATAAGAACAAGAAAAAATGTAATAAATGAAACAAATATAAATATGCTTGAAATAATTGCAGATGAGTTTATTTCGCTTGATAATGAAAAAGTTAAACAAAGTGATTTTAAAGCATTAGCAACATTTATAGGTAGAATTGTAAGAGATCCTGAACTTAATGAAGTTGCAGATGGAAAGAAAGTTTCAAATATTACAATTGCAGTTCAAAGAGGATATAAAAATAGTGAAGGCATATATGAAACAGATTTTATCCCAGTTGCTGTATGGGGAACTGAAGGTGAAAATGTAACTAATTATTGTAAAAAAGGTGATTTAGTTTCAATTGATTCAACATTAACTATGAGAAAGAATAAGATTAAAGATCAAGAAATAAATATGCTAAGTGTCAATGCTAATCATGTTTTATATTTATCTAAATCACATGAGAATATTGAAGAAGCTGAAGAAGAAACTATTTTAGAAGAACCTAAAAAAGAAACAAAATCTACTAAATCAAAAAAATCTACAAAGAAAAAAGAAGAACCATCTTTAGAGGTTTAATATGATAGATAAAAAGAAAAAATATAAATTAAAAGAATTATTAGAACAATATGGAATGTTAAATATTGAATTTAAATATTATGGAAATAATGATAAAGGCGATTTAGTTTTATATATGAAAACGGATACTGATAAAGTGTCCGTTTTTGTATCTCAAAATAGCAAAGGTAAATATGATTATCTAAAACTAACAGAAGAAGAAGCTATGGATATTGAGTTTAAATTTGATAAGGAGGTAAATGAATTGGAATTAGATATTGCAGTATTAGTATTAAGAACAAGTGATGTTAATATCCCAGCAGGAAGATATTCAATACAAAAACTTGATGAATTAACTAAAGAACAAGATCAAGAAGAAAGAAATAATGTTGATGGATTGGAAGATGGTATTTGTTATTCAGTTATTGATAATAATACAGCTATGACATTATATGATGGAGTTTATATTTTTGGAAATGGTGGATTTGTATCTGATTTAAAAGATAATAAATTACCAAACGAAAAAAATAAATTAAGAAAAGAAAATGTAGAGTTAATTTTAAATTATTACAATGATTTAAGTAAGAAAGAGGAAAATTCTTATGGGTTATAGATCAGCAGTTAGAATCGTTACAAGTAAAAAAGGATTTCAAGAACTTAAAAAGTTTTCTGATAAATATCTTGAAGATAAAAAATGTGGTTATCCAAACATATTAGATGAACTAGATATTTTTAAAGAAAATAAATATCAAGTCTATTTTGGTTGGAATGCAATTAAATGGTATGAATACTCTGATTATTTTCAAGTTGATGCAATTATGGAAGGTTTAAGTCATTTAGAAGATAAAGACTATTCATATAGATTTTCTAGAATTGGTGAAAACTTTGATGATATAGATGAAAAATACTATGAATCAGAAAAAGAAGAAGAACAAGATTTAGAATTTCCAAGTATAATTAGAGAATTTGAAGATGATTATACAGAGGAATATTTAATGCAACAAGATCAAAATTGTAATGAGGAGGAATTAGCTGTATGAAATTATTAACTAAAGAATTAGAAGAAAAGTTTAAAAAATATCCACTTAGATCACAAGATGGAAAAGGAAGTTATGCAGAAGTATTAGTTAAGTATTTTAATCCAGTAGGAGCAGGAACTTGGCTAATTACTGAAGCAGAAAAACAAGATAATGGTGATTATGAATTATTTGGTTATTGTCATATTACTGATTGGGAATGGGGATATGTAATGTTAAGTGAATTAGAAAACTTACAATTACCATTTGGAATGAAAATAGAAAGAGATTTATATACAGGAGATAGTAAGTATATAAAAGATTTTGTTGATTATCCTTATGAAGAAAAAATAGCATTAAAATCAGGATATTATTTTATACCAGTTGATAAGAAAGATTTACCATTTTTTGATAAGTTAAAGAAAACAGATAAAGTTGTTAAATATGAAGGTGAAGAATTAGAAGTATATGATGCTTTTAATATTGAAGTATCAAAGCAAGTAGATGATTACTTTGGTGATCAAATGGGAAACTCTATTGATGATTATTTAATTCATTCAGAAGAAAATTTAGAAATGTAGGAGGGATAAAATGTTAGAAAGAATAAAAAATAAAATTTTAAATATAAATGGATATGCAACAGCTTTGATTTTAACAATATTAACAAGAGCAAATACACAAGTATATGCAGTAGATAAAATAGAAGGTGGTAATGTTACCATTGAATCACTAGGCACAATTATAAAAGGATTAGCAACTAAAATTCAAATATTTGGTATAGTTTTATCATTTATAGCACTTGTAATATTTACAATTCAGTTTATTATTGGTGATGATGAAACTAAACAAAGAAAGAAAAAGACAATTCTTTATACATTACTTGGAGTTGCTATTTTAATATTAGTGCCATCAATTATTAACTTTATAATTGATACGATTAAATAGAAGGGAGAAATGAGATGCCATTTGTTCAAATATTGAGTATAAGTTCAGATATTAAATATGGAGTTTTAGATATTCTTAGAGGTATTGGAATAGGAATAGTTAATATCATTTATAATACAATTGATGTTCTATATAATGTAGCACATAAGATCAATGGTATTAACTTTATTCAATTATTACAAGATGTTGAGAATTCTCCTTTTACCAAAATATTTAATGCCTTTTTCATACTGTCCTTTGCAGTATTATTTTTATTTGCAGTATGGAAAGTTAGCTTTAGAGTTTTAGATGCAGATACTCAAGAACAACCAATGTTTGAATTAGTAAAAGAAATAGTTAAATGTGTATTTTTAATATTTAGTGTATATTTAATATTTAATACAACAATCAATTTAGGAATAAATATTTCTGATGCGATTTATAATAATTTTACAAGTAATAAATCAACCATTGGTGATACGATGAAAACAGCATATTTAACAGTTAATGAGAAATGCTATAAAACATATCAAAATGATTCAAATGATGCTAACAATGTTAAGAAACTGAAAGAAAAGTTATCAGGATATTCTGATACATCATCGGCAAATACAATGTCTGATTTTGAAACATTAGTTAGAAATAATAAAATAACAGCTACAGATGTTATAGATAGTGGTTCATTCTCATTCAGGTGTGATATTTATGTCCCAGGTATATGGAATGATAAAGAGGATTATGCTTTTAGTTATAATTTCCTATTTGGAATTATAATTGGAGGTATTTTTTTATTTGCTATAGGTTTTGCAGTTTTAATGTTAGGTAGAAGGCAATTAGAACTTGCATTCTTAATGGTTATATCTCCACTCGTAATTGCAACAAGTATAGGAAGAAAAGAACAAAGGTCAGCATTATGGCAACAATTAGCATCGTTAATACTTCAATCTGGTGCTTTGATGTTGTTAATTGGTCTTACAGCAATAATGTTCCCAGCAATTCAAAATAGCACAGTTATAAAAGGATTACCATACTTTACAAAAATAGTAGCACAATCTGTTTTATATTTAGGTTGTGCAATGATGTTATTTACTGGATCTAATGCCTTAAATAGATTCATTGGTGAAAATGTATCAGCAAATAGTGGTAGAGATACTTTAATGGCTATGAGAGGATTATTTGGTGGTATGGCAACAGCAGGAGCTATTGGAATTGGTGGAGCAAAAGCTATGTCTGGAATTGCAAAAGGTGGAATTAAAACTGGTAAAGGATTAGGTGAATTAGGAAAAGGTGCTGTTCAAACAACAGGAGGCATGATGCATGGACTAGCTAGTATC
>AUXO013756182.1_pt1 | contig 13428 bp, 9 predicted proteins | sample 768731 | NCBI WGS metagenome assembly AUXO01 (sample SAMN02715735, study PRJNA202380) | gut metagenome | biome: sheep rumen | host: Ovis aries | place: New Zealand: Palmerston North
CAAGGTGTTGATATATCAGATAAACACGTTGAAATAATGGCTAGAAGAATGATTTCAAAAATCAAAATTGTCGATTCAGGAGATTCATTATTCTTGCCAGGAACAATGATAAATATAAATGAATTTACTGAAGAAAACAAAAATTTACTTCTAAATGGCAAAAAACCAGCAACTGGAAAACCAGTACTATTAGGTATAACAAAAGCATCACTAGAAACAGATTCATTCCTATCAGCTGCTTCATTCCAAGAAACTACTAGAATCTTAACTGATGCCGCTGTACACGGAAGAGTAGATCATTTAAATGGTCTAAAAGAAAACGTTATAATTGGTAAACTAATACCAGCAGGTACTGGAGCTAGAAAATATAAAAATGCTGAATATAGCCTAGAAAATGACCTTATGCAAGATGAACCGCTAGAGGCTTTAGAACAAGAACTAATGGATTAAGTCCATTAGTTTTTTGTTAAATAATTTTAATAATATAGTATCTAAAGAAATAACTGACTAACTTCACGAATTCCAATGAAGAGAATTATTACAAATAGTTCTCTTACTGGGGTTTATGACCCTCCAGCACATCCAAAAAAATACTCTATACAGTGTGCTGGTTTAATTTAAATTATTAAGGAAATTTAAGTTTCCTTTTTTTAATAATTAAAAAACGTGGTAAAATATAAATGTGATGTATATGAAAAAAATATTTAAAATATTTATTAGTATAGTTATTATAATAGGCTTAATGCTACTAGGATATAAATTATATATAAATTACCGTATTAAAAACGCCATTATAAAAGTAGAGCTAATAGATAACCTAGACATAGAAGTATATAGTAAGGTAAAACTAAAAGATTTAATAAAAAAAATAAATGGGAAAATAATTAAAAACAAAAGAATAAATACATCAAAATTAGGAAACCAAGAAATAGAATTTGAATATATAAATGAAGAAAATTTAAAAGTACCATATAAAATAAATATAAACATTGTAGATAAAACTCCACCTTTAATAAATTATCAAAAAAGTATAACCTTATATCAAAACACTAATACAGATTTAAATAGTAAATTTTTCTGTGGTGATAATTACGATGACAGGCCTACATGTGAAATTATAGGAAAATATAATTTAAATGAAATAGGAGATTACAATTTAACCTTTAAAGCAGTAGATAGTGAAGGCAATGAATCAAAAAATGATTTTACCCTCCATATCATCCCTAAACGAAATAGTACGCAAAATAATAGCCAAACAGTTAAAAAAGTAACGAACTTCACTGATATATATAACAAACATAAAACAAAAGATACTAAAATAGGAATAGACATTTCACATCACCAAGGCAATATAGATTATAAAAAAGTAAAAGATGCCGGCGCAGAATTTGTTTTTATAAGAGTAGGAAGTCAAAAAGGAAAAAATGGTGAGTATTATTTGGATGATAAATTCATAGAAAATATAAAAGGATTTAATGATTTAAATGTCAAAGTTGGAGTTTATTTCTTTTCATACGCAGATAGTAAAGAAGAAGCAAAAAGAGAAGCTAAATGGGTTTTAAAACAAATAAAAAAACACAAAATAGATTTACCTATAGTATTTGACTGGGAAAACTGGTCTAAATATAGAGAATATAATTTAAGTTTTTACCACCTAACTGAAATCGCAAACGCCTTTATAAAAGAAATAGAAAAAGCAGGATACGAAGGTATGCTGTATAGTAGTAAATATTATTTAGAAAAAATATGGACTAATCCAGATACAGACATATGGCTTGCTCATTATACAAATCAAACAAATTATGAAGGAAAATACAAAGTATGGCAAATATGCGATGACGGTAAAATAGACGGTATTACAGATAACTATGTTGATATTGATATAATGTATAACTAAAAACGCATATTTGAACAAACTAAAACATTAATATGCAAAGGATTCATCGAAATGATTAGATTTAATAGTATATATAAATATAAACAAGAGATCAAAAATCTATAACGGAAACTATTCAGCTAAAATAGTTTCTTTTTATATCATTTATTGTTTTTAAGTGAAAAATAAGGTATAATTTATATAGTATGGTGATGATATATGTATTTAAAAGAAATAAAAGCTCAAGGATTTAAATCATTTGCGGATAAAATTAACCTAGAATTTACCAAAGGAATAAATGGAGTTGTTGGTCCAAACGGATCTGGTAAAAGTAACGTCGTTGATGCAATAAGATGGGTACTAGGTGAACAATCAGTAAAATCATTACGTGGTGACGGTACAATGACTGACGTCATTTTTTCAGGCAGCAAATCAAGAAATCCAATGAACGTTGCGTCAGTAACCATAGTATTTAATAACGAAGACAAATTTATTCCGCTTTCATACGATGAAGTTGAGTTAAAAAGAAGAGTGTATAAAGATGGAACCAACGAATATTTTTTAAATGGTGAGCGCGTAAGACTAAAAGATATAACAAATCTTTTACTAGATACAGGAATTGCTAAAGAAAGTTTTAATATAATATCCCAAGGCCAAATTGAAGCCATCATTAGTAGTAAGCCAGAAAACAGAAGAGTAATTTTCGAAGAAGCATCAGGTGTTTTAAAATATAAGCGAAGAAAAGAAGAGGCCATTAAAAAACTAGATAAAACGCATGACAATAAAAACCGCATAAATGATATTATACGCGAATTAGAAGAAAGAATTGAACCGTTAAAAATAGAAAGCGAAAAAGCCATAGAATATACTGACATAAAAAGTAAGTTAGAAAATCTAGACATCGCTTTAATAACCGAAGATATAACAAATTTAAATTTCGAATATAAGACAAATAAAGAAATATTAGAAAACTTAAATAAAGAATTACTAAAGGCAGTCGCATCAACATCAAAAGATGAAGCTGAAATAGAGAAATACAAAGTTAAAATTGCTAAAATTGACGAAGAAATTAAAATAATGCAAAGCAAAGTAATAGAACTTACAGAAATATCAGAAAACCTAAATAGCCGAAGAATGATTTTAACCGAAAGAAAAAAATATGAAGTAGATGATACAAAATTACACGATAATATTATAAATTTAAAAGAAAAAAGCCTAAGCCTAGAAAATGAAATAAATAGTTTTAAAAGTGAAACGTCTTACCTAGAAAAAGACATAAAAGAATTAGAAGAAAAGAAAAACATGCAAACAAAAACTATTGAGAAAACAAAAAAAGAAAAAGAAAATATTCAAAACAAATTAACTGAAAAAATAAGGCAAACACATAGTATAAGTATAAAAATTGATACATTAAAAGAAAATGTTGAAAACGGTGGATCATTACCACTACCAGTTAAAAGCGTGCTTGGAAACCCGAAACTATCTGGTATTCATAATGCCTTAGGAAATTTAATAGAAACAGAAGAAAAATATTCATTAGCCATATCAACCGCCCTTGGTTATATGACAAATAACATAATAGTCGATGATGAATATTCAGCCAAAGAAGCAATTAACTATCTAAAAAATATCGGAAGAGCAACTTTCTTTCCTTTAAACATAATAAAGCCAAAATATATTGATGAAAGCACACTGGAAATAATAAAACAAGCTCAAGGGTTTATCGATATTGCAAGTAACCTAGTAAAATATGAAAACATATATAAAAATATTATTTTAAATCAATTAGGTAATATAATAATCACCGATAATTTAGATAGTGCAACTAACATAAGCAAAAAAATAAATAATAAATATAAAATAGTTACGTTAGATGGAGAAATAATCCATGTAGGTGGATCGATGACCGGCGGAAAGCAAGTTAAAAACCGAAATATAATATCTGACAAATACGATTTAGAAAACGCCATAAAAACCAAAGAAAAACTATTAAAAGAAACAAAAGAATATGAAAATATAATAAATGAAATGGATAACAAATTAAAAGAAATAGAAGATAAAATATATTTGCTTGACAAAGAAAAATTACTAAAAAATGATGAAATAAATAATAAAAATAAGCAAATAGAAAACATTATAAAAGAAATAGATAGAATAAATAGTGACATAAAAAGTACCGAAAATCTATTAAATGGCGTGTTATCTAAAGAAGAAGAGGAAACAATAGAAAAATACTATGCTTCATTAAAAACTAAAGATATGGCAACCAAAGAACTTCAAAATTTAATCAAAGAAAAAGAAAATTTAAATGAATCATTAGAAGAATACGAACTATCACTCAAAAAAGAAAATAGTGATTACACAAGCAAAACCGAAAAAGTAAAAACACTAGAAATATCACTAAATAGACTAGACGTAAAACTAGATAATTTATTAAATACACTTACCGAAAATTACTCGATGACATATGACAAGGCAAAAGAAAATTACAAGTTAGATATTGATTATTCAAGAGCCAAAAACGAAGTTAGTAAACTAAAAAAAGTCCTAAAAGATATTGGAATAGTCAATTTAGCTGCACCTGAAGAATATAAAAACGTAAGTGAAAGATATGAATTTTTAATAAACCAAATAAATGATTTAGATAATGCCGAAAATACCTTACTTGAAATAATAAGTGAAATGGACAAAGTAATGATAAAAGAATTCAAAGAAAGTTTTAATAAGATAAATGAGCATTTTAAAGAAACGTTCAAAGAAATGTTTAAAGGTGGCAAGGCCGAGCTAAAATTAACTGAACCTAATAATATTTTAGAAACAGGTGTTGAAATAATTGCAAGTCCACCAGGCAAAAAACTAAACAGCATTAGCCTGCTTTCAGGTGGCGAAAAGACTTTAACAGCTATCAGCTTATTATTTGCTATTATAAAATCAAAACCATCACCATTTTGCGTATTAGATGAAGTAGAAGCTGCCCTAGATGAGGCAAACGTCGATACCTTTGGAAAATACTTACAAACATTAAAAACCAAATCACAATTTATAATAATAACTCACAAAAAGAAAACAATGGAATACGCTGATTTACTATACGGAATTACCATGCAAGAATCAGGCGTTAGTAAATTAGTAAGTGTCAAACTAGAAGAAATTAAATAAAGGAGTACATATGATAGAAATTAAATTTGGAAAAGAAGAATCATCAAACCCAACAGGAGGGTTTGAAAAGTACGGAACAAGCGACAAAATATTAGCCGGAACGTTCATCGATTTCATATGTTTAGAAGATAAAACATATCTGTTCGCTGAAGTAACAGAAGCCTTTCCAAGTGCCGAACTACAACCAGGAGATATTTACATAAAAGAAGCCATAACTGATAAAACCATAGATGGAAGCCTAAATTTGTTTTTAAATGGAGGAAATAAAGAATTCATTAGTGAACTACAAAAACAGTTAAATTTTGAAAAAATAAAAGAATTAATTAGTAAAATAACAATAAAAGAATTATTAAATGGAGAAAACGCTAATGAAGACTTTAAACAAATTGCCTCTCATAGTCCAATAGTTACAACCGAAATAAATGAAAACATATTTAATAGTAAAAGAAGCGTCCGCCAAGCAATAAAAAGCAAACAAAAAACGTTGAAAAAATAAAAGCGCAAGCTTTTATTTTACTTTAACATATATTTCTGATATAATCACTAAAGGTGATAAAATGTTACAAGTAAAAAATTTAAGCCTAAGATATGGAAAAAGAACTCTTTTTGAAGATGTAAATTTAGAATTTAAAGAAAATAATTGTTATGGCGTAATAGGTGCAAATGGAGCCGGGAAATCGACATTTTTAAAAATACTAACTGGAGAAATAGACTCTTCATCAGGAGAAATAATTAAAGATAAAAGTGAAAGACTATCATATTTAAAACAAAATCATAACTTATATGACAAATTTGATCTCATAGAAACAGTAATCCAAGGAAACGAAAAACTATATGCCATAATGAAAGAAAAAGAAAAGATTTATATGAAAGAAAATTTCACCAATGAAGATGGCATAAAAGTAGCAAAATTAGAAGATGAATTTGCTGCCTTAAATGGCTGGGAAGCCGAAAGCGAAGCCGCCATTTTACTATCTGGCCTTGGTATTAAAGCTGATATGCATCACTGCCTAATGAATGAATTAAGAGATAAAGACAAAGTAAAAGTATTACTTGCCCAAGCTTTATTTGGAAAACCAGATATTCTCCTATTAGATGAACCGACAAATGGACTAGATATCAAAAGCAAAATATGGCTTGAAGAATTTCTAATTGAATTTAAAGGAACTATAATCTTAGTTTCCCACGATAGATACTTTTTAAATAAAGTATGTACTTACATGGTCGACATAGATAGAGAAAGAATAAAATTATGCATCGGAAACTATGACTTTTGGTACCAATCAAATGAACTAATGTTAAAACAATTAAAAGATTCAAACAAGAAAAAAGAAGAAAAAATAAAAGAGTTAGAATCATTCATTGCAAGATTTTCAGCAAATGCTTCGAAATCAAAACAAGCAACATCTAGAAAAAAACTTCTAGAAAAAATTACAATTGATCAGTTAAAACCATCTTCAAGAAAATATCCTTATATAAATTTTGAAACAGACACTAGACTAGGTAAACAAGTAATAAGCATGTCAAATATAAACCTTAGTTTAAACGGTAAAACTATTCTCAAAAATATAAGAATTAATATAAACAATAATGATAAAATCGCCTTAATTGGTGAAAATGAAATAGCCAAAACGGCATTATTAAGATTAATAGTAGGGCAGATAAAGCAAGATAGCGGAGAAATAAAAATAGGGACAACTGTCAAACTATCATATTTTCCAAAAAATCACGATAAATATTTTGAAGGAAATGAAAACCTAATCGAATGGTTAAGAAAATATTCAGCTGAGCAAGAAGACGCTTACATAAGAGGCTTTTTAGGAAGAATGTTGTTTTCAGGCGATGAAACATTAAAATCAGTATCCGTTTTATCAGGCGGTGAAAAAGTAAGATGTATGCTTTCTAAAATGATGCTAAACAAAGGAAACGTATTACTTCTAGATGAGCCTACAAACCATTTAGACATAGAATCAATAACATCTTTAAATAACGGTCTAAAAAACTTTAATGGCCCAATTATTTTCTCAAGTTTTGATACCGAACTTATAAACACATTAGCAAACCGCATTATATTAATCAAAGAAGACGGAAGTATTATTGATAAACAAATAACATATGAAGAGTATTTGGAAAAATATCAAAATTAAAAACGCTAGTAATTAAACTAGCATTTTTTTATTTAAAAATTACATACTTAGATAATTTATAAATTTTACCATTAATTCTTAAGAAAATATAATACTTACCACTAATACCATCTTCATTAATATATCGTGAAGAAATATTATCTTCATTAATATCAAGAACGTAAGTTTTCTTATCCAAAACATTATCTAAAATGATTTGAACATCATCTTTTTTAGAAAATTTTCCGCTTACCTTCAGACCATATATATCTTTATATAATCTAATATCATATTTCTTAAAAATATCTTCGTTTTTAACAGAAAATAGAAAATAATTATGCGTTGTTTTTGATTCACCTAAAGTTCCTAGTCTAACGCCTTGAACACCAGTATAAATATCATTCGCATAAAGAGGCATACGTTTTGTATTATATAAAGATGAATCAATATTCATACTAACAACAACATTATCATCAGAAATTTCCTTAATACCATTTTCTAAAGTTACAATATAATCATCCATACTTAATGCTTCCAAATAAGCATGTTTTCCCTCACCAATTTTATAACTATTAGTCTCAGTAAAAGAACGATTCGAATAATCAATCTTATAAGTAGTTAAATATCTAATGCCATCAATAATATTAGAAAACATTAATTGATCACCAGCTAAATTAATAGATTCCGGTGAAGTAGGAAAATGTGCATCACCATTATTTTTTAAAGAAAGACCATTAACACTGCTATTCACATCTTTTCCAATTACCCAGTTCAAATTTAAAGAAGAATAATCAATATTAACAAGCATATCACTATTATAGCCAGATACTGTTATTGAATTTGTATTTCGATCATACACCAAAGAAGTAATTTTAAACCAGTTACCTTTTTTATTATTTTCCAAAATTTTATTTAAATCTATAGCCCTAATAATATTACCAGTATTTCTATCGATTTCAACGATATAATCTTCTAAAGTTTCACTTTCCAAATTATTTGAAGCAAGTAATAAATTACCATTATTTAATTCATAAACATTATGATGATAACCACCTGGAACTGCATACTCAAAATATACCTTACCAAGTAAATCCATTTCCATCAATCCAGCACTATAATTATTATTAATAGTCTTATCACTACTCATCAAAATATGTCCATTGTTTAATCTTTGAATATCCCATTTATAATCACCAACAATATACCACCTAACATTACCATACACATCATAAGCAGCTGTATATCCTTTATCCTCAGACGTTGTAAAATAAAACTCATCAGTATCAAATTCATCACTACTTATACCGGTAACTTTAGTAAAATCACTAGGCAAATCATCAGTTTTAATAATAAGTTCCTTAGTTTTGCCACTAGCTTCAACAATTACCTTGTTATCATATCCAGCATATAAGCCATAAATTGGAAGAATATGAACTTTAGAAGGAGTAAAAGTATGGACCAAATCATTATTATTCTTTCCCTTAATAGTAACAGTAACCGTAGTTAAATCCTTAGTTTGAAAAACTACCAAAGCTGTAAGCGGAGAATTACCATAAGGATTTAAAATAACATTAGGCTCATCAATAGAATAATTAGTATTAGCCAAATAATTATTCTCTTTTTCCTTTTGAATTATAAGTAAATCCTTTTCCATATCTACAGAAGTAGAAGCCTCAACATAATTGTATATAAAAATAGAAGCTATAAAAGTAACAACAATTAAAATAATATATTTAATTAAAAATTTCCTCATAAATCCTCCTATATTAACCTTATTTCATTTTCATTAAAAAACGGTTTTTTCTTATCAATACGGTCATAAAATAATATTCCATTTAAATGATCAACTTCATGCTGAAAAGCAACCGCCAAATCTTCTCTTGCTCTTATAGAAATTCTATTACCATCAGGATCATATCCAGTAATTGTAATTCTCGCATACCTTGGAACATGGCCTTCAACTTCACGGTTAACGCTTAAACAACCCTCACCAGTTTCCAAAGCCACCATTTCTTCAGAATGACTAATAATTTTAGGATTAACAAGTACATAATTTTTAAACTTGCCTTCCTCATATTCATGCACAATTACAATAATACGCTTTAATAATCCAAGTTGAGGAAAAGCAAGCCCCATACCTGGCCTTAAATCATATTTCGAAGCCATATTTTCAATTTGACTATATTTTAAATGAGTCATTATTTGTTTAATAGTATCCTTATCTTCTTTACTTAAAGGCAAATCTACCTCTTTACTAATTTCACGTAAAACTTTATGTTTATCATCCAAAATATTTAAAGGCTTAAACATAGAAACCCTCCTTCCTACATTTTATCATAAATCATAATAAAAAAACTTATATATATAAGAATTTATAATGTGGTTTACATTTTTAAACAAAGCATATTATATACTTCAGAATAAGTATTGTCAAATAACGCATGCACCGTGTTAATATAAATAGTTCAAAATAAATGCATTATGCCGCATCAAAAAAGAAGAGAAAACTCTTCTTAATTAAAAGCTCTAGTTCCAATTATGATTACAAGTAAGATAAATAGAACTAAAATTATAGCTGCACCATATCCAGTACCATAGCCATATCCTCCGCCGTAGTTACCACCGCAAGGATTGCCACAGCCATAACCTTGATAGCCTCCATAGTAATACATATTTTTTACCTCCTCGTTATAGTTTATGTGATGACAAGAAAACGTCCATTAAAAATACCTATTTTTGCTTTTTAAATTAAGTTGCTTTTAAAAAAAGCAATAATATGCTATCATTAATAATAGGAGGAGCTATGAAACAAAATAGTATATTCAAATTAATAAAGTATATAGATAAGCCACTACTAATCGTCAGTTTAGTATTTTTTGTCTTTGGGTTACTAAACATCGTCACAGCCTCAAGTAGAGCTGCCGTTGTTAACTATGACGTTTCAATATACTACTATTTTTATAGACAATTAGCATTTGTTATCTTAGGCCTAATTGCCGGATTAATTATAATAAAAACTGACACAAAATACTACAAGGTAATTATATATATGATTTATATAATAGCTGTAATACTAAACATATGGGCCCTATCATATAGAGAGATAGGTGGGTCAACAAACTGGATAGATTTAAAATTTGTTAAACTCCAGCCAAGCGAAATATCAAAACCAATAATTATCGTTATGATGGCTCTTTTATTCGAAAAATATTATAAAAAATTAAGAACTGTTAACATAAACCATTACGATATAATTGGAAGAATATTATTACTATCACTAATAATACCAGCTATAATCGTTCTTCAAAAAGACTTAGGAACCCTACTTATAACACTGTTTATAATAGCAGTTATGTTTTTAGCAAGTCCGGTACTAAAAACCGATAAATTTAAAACAATAATTTTAATGATAGGACTTTTAATCGCCGGACTACTTGTTATATATATGGTCCAAGGTTATATATTAAATGACGCTAGAAAAAGCCGATTTACAAGTTTCTTAGATCCTTGCGGCAACTATGAAAAAGGTGGTTATCAAGTATGCAACAGTTATATAGCTATTAATAATGGCGGTCTTTTTGGATTAGGCATAGGAAAAAGTAAACAAAAATATTCCTACATCCCAGAACCACATACCGATTCAGCATTTGCCATAATAGCCGAAGAATACGGAATATATAGAACAGTCTTCATATTCATTGGATACATCATTATTTTAGAAAGAATTTTATCTATATCAGCCAAAGCTTCAACCCTAAGAGGAAGATACATATGCCTAGGAATTGCAAGCTACATATTTGCCCACATATTTATCAACTTAGGAGGAATGTTTGGCGTAATTCCGCTAACAGGAGTCCCACTACCATTTTTATCATATGGAGGTAGTTTTGCATTATCACTAATTGCCAGTTTAGCAATTGTTCAGCGCGTTAATATAGAAACAAGAACTAAAAAAATAGAAATAAATTTAGAAAAATAAAGGAAATATAAAAATCACCCAGTATATTAAATAATAGAGGGTGATTTTTTATGCAATTAAAAAAATACAAAAATATTATATTTATTATTTGTTTTATCATATTTACAGCAGTTACAATATTCTGGACTATAGATGAAGAATATGAAAAACCAAAAGAAGAAATAACTGTTAAAGATAAAATAAAAAAAGAAGAAAGAATAGATGAAAAAAATCAAGATAAAATAGTGATTGACATAAAAGGAGAAGTTATAACTCCGGGTGTATATGAGCTAACTAGCCAAAACAACGTAAATGACGCCATAAAAGCTGCCGGTGGGCTTACCCAAAATAGCGACACAAGCAATATAAATCTAAGCAAAAAATTAAAAGACGAAATGGTTATAATAGTATATTCAAAAAAAGAAATAGAAGAAATGAAAAAAGAAAAAACAGAAACATGCCAGTCTTGCAACAATGCCTGCATTAAAACTGAAGATGAAGAGGCAAAAATAATAGATGAAGAAAGCGAACTTATAAATATAAATGAAGCCACTAAAGAGCAGCTTCAAAAACTAGAAGGAATTGGGCAGTCAAAAGCCGAAGCCATAATAGAATACAGAAACAAAAATCAAAAGTTTAAAGAAATAGAAGAAATTAAAAACGTCCCAGGTATCGGAGAAGCCGCTTATGAAAAAATTAAAAACCACATTAAAGTATAGTTTATGTATTCTTCTTTTAATAGGATTTATCGTAAAACTAAAGTGGCCAAGGCAAAGCAAATATGATAAAAGCGAAACTACTGTCTACGGTACAATAACATTATGTGAAAACAAAAATATTATAATAAGCGGAAAAGAGAAGCTTCTAATAAAATATAGTGATAACTACAAATGTAAATTAGGCGAAAAAATTGAAGCAAACGGAAAGCTAATAAAGCCAGAAAACAACAGAGTTTTCTATCTTTTTAACTATAAAAAATATTTATTAAGTAAAAAAATATATTATATATTTAAGGCAAAAAGCATAAACAAAATAAATACAAAAATAAAATTAAAATATAAAATTAAAAACAAAATAATAAGTCATATAAATAAATATAAAAGTAAAGCATACCTAAAAGCCTTTATATTAGGTGACAAAAACGAAATAGACATAAATACAAAAGAAGGCATAAAGCAAAATGGCATCAGCCATCTAATTGCAATATCAGGAATGCATATAATAACCATATTATATATGATAAATATTTTCTTAAATAAGATTATAAAAAATAGTAAAATAAATCAAATAATAAAAACAAATATATTAATTTTTTATCTTTTTATAACAAACTACCCAGCCTCGCTACTAAGAAGTGCAATAACACATATAGTAACAAACACAGCTAAAATCGCAAATATAAAAATAAATAAAATAAATCTTCACATTTTCATTATTTTATTTTTATTAAATATAAATCCATACTATATATACGATCTAGGTTTTCTTTTAACATTCACAATAACAATATACATTATAATATTTAAAAACCTATTCAGTAAAAATAATTATATAATTAAATCATTAAAAATATCCTTAATCGCCTTTAGTGTAAGTATGCCATACATTATAAATAATTACTTTGAAATAAACTTTTTTTCAATAATAACAAATATAATTTTCATACCACTAATTACATTTATAATATACCCACTAATACTTCTGGCATTTTTTATAAAACCACTTGACACAATCTTATACAAAATAACTAAGTTGTTCGAACTATTAGTAATCACATTAAAAAAAATCAAATTTTTAACGATTACTCTTAATCATATAAAACCAATATTTTTCATTCTATATTTTATCCTTATTACAGCCATATTAATAATTTGGAACCGAAAAGGCAAAAATTATATGTGGTTAATCTTAATAGTTTTAATGATTCATAATAATATAAACTTCATAAATAAAGATACCACTATAACAGTAATTGACGTCGGACAAGGAGATTCACTACTTATAAAACTTAAGCATAACAAAGAAAGGATACTAATTGATACAGGAGGGCTAACAAATTATTCATTAAGCAAAAAATTGCTCATCCCATACTTAAAAGCTGAAGGAATTAAGAAGATAACATGTCTAATAATAACTCATGGAGACTTCGATCATATGGGAGAAGCTATTAATCTAGTAAATAACTTTAAAATTGAGAAAGTAATATTCAATTGCGGGCCTTATAATGATTTAGAAAAAGAATTAATCAAAGTTTTAAATAAAAAGAAAATTAAATATTATTCATGTATTAAAGAATTAAATATAGATAA
>AUXO015100076.1_pt1 | contig 13428 bp, 11 predicted proteins | sample 768731 | NCBI WGS metagenome assembly AUXO01 (sample SAMN02715735, study PRJNA202380) | gut metagenome | biome: sheep rumen | host: Ovis aries | place: New Zealand: Palmerston North
TAGTGTTTAACCTGTCAGACCTCAGGCACAGGCCTCAAAAGCAGCACAAGAGGATATGGTCAAGGCTATACAACGCATTCGAGATAGCCGACAGGGAGCTCCTGAGCATAGCAGATGCCTTCATTTACCAGAAGGACGGGAATAACGAGTACAAGTTGATACAGAGGCCATGACCAATAAAGAAATAGCGGATAAGTACCTTATATGGTTCTCCAAAAAATACGATTACCTCAAGAATAAGTATAGAAGATTCTGCTCTGAGAAGCACTATGATTGGGATGACGACATATTCAGCGACACCTATGTCAAAATCTATGACGCAATCGAGCGTAATGGGCTTTCGGATTACTCAGACGCAGGTTTTGATAACTATACGTTCAAGTCGTTCAAGCAGAACCTCCAGAGGGAGAAGCAGTATTGCAGGGTCGCCAAGAGGGACTATAACGTCACCACTGACGAGGTAAACCAGCTATACGAGGACAAGTACAACAGGGACAACGATTCCAGCCTCATAAAGCTCAAAAACGACCTCTACATAGACTTCGCAACCCTGTATATCATGCAGAGGGTGGAACAGGAGTTCGACGGTGAGCATTTCCTCCTGTTCAGGCTTAAGACCCTGTGCAACCTGACATACAGGCAGCTTCAGGACAAGACAAGGCTCAGGGGAGTCAGGCAGAAGTTCCTGACGGTAAAGAACTGGGTTAAAACGAACGTAACCAGACAGGAGGTAAACGACGCCTTCTACCAGATGTACGGCGATTTGTTATAAACTAATATGTTTAAGATAAACGTAATAATATGTACATAATCATACAATTCGCAGCCATGCTTGTCTCGTTCCTGCTCGTCAACTGGCTGGCATACAACATAACAGAGCAGTGGGGTCTGCCGAGCTGGCTCAACTACAAACCGTTCAATTGCCGTCTCTGCCTTACCTTCTGGAGTACGGTGGCAGTGGCAGTCATATACGGTTTATTCGGCATGGCGATAACGGCCATAGGACTGGCCATACTGGCAGTACTTAATGCAGCGGCAATGTGGCTAAACCAGAAAAATAAGACAGTTAAAATAGAAGATTATGATTTGGACTAATGATGACATCGAACTTGTGGAGAAGTTCATCAAGATTAGGAACAGGGGCATGTACGCCGACGGTAAACAGCTTACCGATGTTTACAATAGGGTATTAGAGAAGAACGTACATGTGACGTCATGCGGCTCATGCCTCAGGCAAAGGGTAAGCGAGCTGGAGAAGGCTCTCAATAAGTTCAAGGAGCAGATTGCCCTCAAGAACGCTCAGGACGGGGCAGAACATGAGGAAGAAGTGAAGAAGGAGGAAACGGAAAATGCCGATAATCAAAAGTCACACAAGACCAAAAGAGGAAAGAAAAAGCAGGAGTCTCCTGAATAACAAGCATGTGAAGGGTAAAGACTATGACTATGTAGAGGATATGCTGGCTCTATGCATATGTGACATCATAAACGGTATGCAGAAGTCGGACGTCATGAACAAGCTTCAGAACCAGCTATACGAAGGACAACGACAGCCGTACGCCTACAAGACGGCAGAGATGTACTACTACACAGCCATACAGCGAATCAGGGAAGACAGGGAGCAGGAAGTGGAAGAGCTCAGGGATAAGCTCTATTCACAGTACTATTCCCTGTATGCCGATGCCGTCAAGAACGGGAATACGATAGGTGCTAAGATGATACTCGACAGCATAGCCAAGGTATTCGCCGTCGTACCTGACAAGAAGCTTGACATACAGGTAGCCAACGACAAGGTCGAGATTTCATTTGGATTTGATAATGAATAATTTGCTTTTAACAAAAAAATACATATCTTTGTCAAAAATAACTTATGGAGGAATGGAGAGACGTCAAAGGATTTGAGGGTTTGTACCAAGTAAGTAACCTTGGCAGAGTTAAGGGATTAAAGAGCGGAGTAATTCTATCAACCAGAAGGAAAGACGGAAACGGCTACCCACAGTCTTCGCTTTGGAAGGACGGTAAGGCTACGCCGATAGATAATCATATTCTGGTAGCAAGGGCTTTTCTTCAAAACCCAGACAACAAGCCATGTATCGACCACATTAACGGAAACAAGGAGGATAACAGGGTAGAGAACCTGCGCTTTGTGACCTATAAGGAGAACATGGCCAACCCTGTAACCTATGAAAAGGTAAAGGGAGCCAATACAGGAAGGAAGCATACGAAAGAGTGGAAGGAAAGCATGAGCAAAAAGATGAAAGAAATAGCGCCGTTCAAAGGAAAGCAACACTCCGAAGAGGTGAAGAGAACATTGAGTGAGATAGCCAAGAAGAGAGAGATGAGGAGAAATGAGCTAGGACAATTTATGTGAGATGGAAGTATGTATAGACATAAAGCTTACAGAGGGACAGAAAGCCGCATGGGACTTGATACACAGGAAAGACGTTCGTTATCTTGTGCTGAGATGGTCTCGACAGTGTGGTAAGAGCGTCTTCTGTGAGCTGCTTCTATTGGAATACCTCTTCAAGAAAAACACATACAACGTATACATATCACCCACATTCCAGTTAGGTAGGAAGCTCTATGCTGAAATGACAAAGATGCTGGAAGGGAAGGGTATCATAAAGAAGGCAAATGCATCAACCCTGACCATTGAGACGGTGTACGGCTCAACCCTACAGTGCTTCTCCATGGAGGCCTATACCAGCATCCGAGGAACGACCTGCAACGGCGTCTGCATACTGGACGAGTGTGCATACTACCCAGATGTGTTACCAAATGGAGAAGAGCCTTGGGCAAATGTGGTAATGCCAATCACCAAGGCAAGGAAGCCAAAGGTTGTATTTGTATCGACGCCGAGGGGAAAGCGAGGTATACTCTGGCAGATGTACCTTAAGGCGATAGACGGTGAAAAGGACTACGCAGAGCTGTCCAGAACAATATATGAGGACTCGCTCGTTACAGAGGAGGAAATCAGTGAGATAAAGAGGAATATATCAGATATAGCGTTCCGACAAGAGTTCATGGTGGAGTTCCTTGATTCTTCGCTAACATTCTTTAAGGGATATGAGGATTGTTTCTCTGATTTCAAATTCAATGACAAAGAGAAGATATTTATAGGATGCGACTTGTCTGCAAACGGAGACGACGCAACGGTAGTAACGCTAATAAACGAGTCTATGCAGGTCAAGCAATACCTGATAGAAGGTACACTAGATGTCAAGTACAACAGGATAGCGAACATCATAAACTCGACTCCTACACTTGTGGCAGCGCTACTTGAGAATAACGGAGTAGGCGCCCCTATGATAGCCGAGATAAAGAAGCTCGTCAGGAATAAGTCAAAGATACATGAGTGGAATACCAGCAACTCGTCGAAGGAGGAAATCGTAAGCAACATGGCCGTCAAGATTGCAAACAGGGAAATATTTTTTGACAAAAATGACAACGGACTATTCTCTGAGCTAGGCTCGTTTATTGTAAAGTATACAAAATCAGGAAGGATGCAGTTCGAAGCCAAGTCGGGAAAGCATGACGATAGGATTTTGAGCGCATGTATAGCCCTTGAGTGCAAGGAAGAATATAAACATAACTCAAATAACAATAACTTTGTTAAAGCTAACATCAAGTTCTATGGCTAACAAGATAGATTTCGGACAATGGACGGTTCCAGAGGACTGGAGCCAGATAAGCCTCAGGCAGTTTCAATACATAAGGAAGTACTACGAGGACGAGGACAAGCCTTTCGACATAAGGGACGTAGTGCAGATACTCGTAAACAAGACGAGGGACGAGGTAGACCAGCTCCCAGTGGAGTTCCTTGAGGTGATAATGGACAAGATGTCGTTCATCGAGCATGAGCCGACGATAGCAGACCCCACCAACAAGATTACCATCAACGGTGAGGAATACATGATTAACATAGTCGATAAGCTCAAGACTGGCGAGTATGTGGCGGCAGATTCCGTCATGAAGGCCGACAAGTATGACTTTGCTTCGGTTTTGGCCATTCTTTGCCGCAAGGATGGCGAGGTTTACGACAGCAGGTTCGAGGCTGAGAACTTCGAGGCTAGGAAGAAGATGTTCGAGGACGAGCCAGCCATAAACATTTTCCCTCTGCTCGCTTTTTTTTTAAACTGTTACGTAGTGTCGCAGACACATTCCCTGCTGTATTCTCAGGTGGAGGAAGCGGTAAACCTCACTCAGCAGAGTATAGACAGTTCAGCAGGGATTGGGGCTTTCAGAAGACGCTATTTGAACTGGCAGATGAAAAGATTGAGAAAATCCCTTACGTCCAACAGACCTACCTGAGCGATACGCTGTTCTTCCTGACGTACCTTATCAAGAAGGGAGAGATGGAGGAGATTGAGGACAAATGGCAGGATGCGAGGAATAAGGCAAGGAAGGGCAGGTAACACCGCCCTTTTTTCGTATGTTTAAGTAAAACGAATACAATGTTAAAAGACGTAGTGAACATAATCAGGGACACAGCCCTGAGACACAAGGGAGTGAGGACGTTCAGGTATCAGGCCGACATCCTGAACAACGCCCAGAACAACCATGAGTACTATCAGGTATACTTGGATGACGTAAGCTACCATCAGCTCAACATCACCACCAATATATTCAGGGTGGAGTTCAACCTGTACATACTCGGATTTACCGATGACGACAACCCGATACTGGAAGTGCAGGACAACGCATATACGATAGCGGCTGACATCATAGCCAAGATTGATACGGACGAGGCCAACAGAGGCTCCCTGAGCGTACATGACTACTCCATAGTGACATTGTCCCACTATACTGACGATGACGCAGCAGGAGTAAAATTAAGCCTTGTCCTTGACATGCCTTCGCCAGTCAACCTGTGCGTACTGGAAGACAACTTCAACGACGAGCCTTACGAGCCAGAGCAGGACAAGGACATCGATATTGACAAGGAAGATGTCGGAGACATAGAAATAAAGCCCATAAAGCTACCCCGTAACAGGCACTGCTGATGGATTTGCACAGCGCACTCAAGGAACTGGCCGACCAGATTAAGGAAGAGATAATCAGGAGGATGCACTCTCCAGTCGGCGTCAATCCGAGGACAGGCAGGAACACCCTGATAGGCTCAGACCTTGAGAGGAGTGTTGAGGTCAGTCCTTCGGGTGAGGAGTCCATCGTATTCGAGATAGCAGATTATTACGAGTACATAGTGAGCGGATGGCGCAGAACTGGTAACTTCCCCAATACGGCACACCTTTTCATACGAAACGTCACAGACTGGGTACGGAGGAAGGGCATAAGGCTTGGCGACATGACGGAGAACCAGATTGTCTGGTACCTGTACAAGAGGATGCTCATAGAGGGCAGGACGATAGCGCCTAGGCCTTTCATCAACTCTGGCTACAATAACGATGAAGACCCGTCGAAGATACTCCCTTTCCTTGACGATTTCTTCGGCAGGTGGGCTGACAGGGTATTCGAACTAATAACGGCAGACACAGATAAATACTTTAACCAATGACGATAACATACAATAATATCGACTACGGGAGCAACATGATTACCTTCAACGACGTACCGAACATCCTGAAGGTGAACGATACCGCTGGCGGCACCTATGCGAGCTACGACCTGCAGGTGCTGGGCTCCCCTCAGGCTGACTATGACAAGCAGTACAATATAGAGATTATGGGCGAGACCATCCAGAACGTACTAGACCCCAGCAATGCCATAAACAAGAATTTCTACTTCGGCAGCGACAACAACTCTACGGCCATGTCCATTACGAGGGCTCTGAGGAACTGTTCCAACGTATCGGCCAACTTCACCATACAGAACGACGGAAGCTACGTAAGGCTCAGGGCAAAGTCCGTAGGAAGGCTTTTCGGTACGTCAGCGGACATGATGCATACCAACATATCTACGTCCTACCTGTCAAAGTCAATCAGCGACGGAAGCGCATATTCTCCCCTGTACGGCTCAATCGTAATGGCAGACATATACAGCAACGGAAGCTACGTAACGACGCTGGAGAAGGCATTCTACAACGGTGAGACGGCATTTGACCTGTCACCAGTGGTAAACACCTTTACGAGGGTAGGAAGGACTGTTCCGTATACCGTAAGCCTGTCTTCCATGAAGGACGGAACCTATACGTCTCTGGGAAGCCTCCAGACAAACTATGCAGCACAGGGATACATGGTCAATCAGGGTAACAAGTACCTGACAAACGACAGGCTGTGGATTGCACAGAACTTCCAGAGGGGCTCCAGCAAGGATGCCGACAACAACACCCTGCTGTACGTATACCAGCCGAACATACAGATAAGCTTCTACAAGCCGTCTGGAGGCGTCAACATAGGCATAAGGTACCTAGATTCCGCAAGGAATACGCTCTATACGGCAAGCACATATCAGGCTGGACAGTCTGGAAGCCTCCTTACCGACGTATCCATACCCCTGTCGGCACAGTACTTCAACCAGTCATTCTTCATAGAGCTGACCTTCGACAACACATATACGGTAAGGTACAACGTAATAAAGCCAGTCAACATGACGGAATACGGACAGAGGATATGCTGGAGGAACTCCTACGGAGGCATATCGTTCTTCGACTTCACTGGACGGAGGAGCGAGACGAGGGAGTTCGAGATATCGACCTACCAGAAGTCCATCTACGACTATTATACCGATGCTAGGAATGAACTTGACAAGGTTTATGACAACGATGTGGACTATGATGTCACACTTAAGTCACACCTCTTCGAGGAGGACGGCAAATACGTCTTCAACGACATCATACAGAGCCCTGAGGTATGGACTGAGATAAACGGAGAGCAGTATGCCATCATACTCAAGTCCGTATCGGTGGAGGAGACCGACAACAACAACGTATATGAGGCAACACTCAAATACAGGTATTCACAAGAACCAAGCCTAATTTAACATGAATTACAGAGAGCATCTAATAGAGATATACGTAAACGGCGAGAAGCTGGAGCTGAAAGACCAGAAGTCGCTTAACCTGAGGCTGAACAACGTACTGTTCGACCCTACGAAGACTACGTCCACACAGGCTGAGTACTCCTATTCCTTCGGCATACCCAGTACGCCTAACAACGACAGGATATTCGGCTTTGCCAACAATCTCGGAAAGGCCAACAAGTTCCATGCGAGGTATGCATCTCAGGTATATGCCGACGGAGACCAGATATTCGACGGCTCCCTGACCATACAGCAGTATTCGGCAGCGGACAAGGAGTATACCTGCAACTTCGTCAACATCAAGGTAAATACTCTTGAGGACATATTCGGGGACGATACCCTTACAGACCTGCACTGGGACATAGACTTCGACGGAGCACCTACCATCAACGAGGTGAACAACGACGGCTCAACAAAGTACTATTTCCCTCTGGTGAGCTACGGCGTATTCCAGAAGGACTACATAAGCAAGGACGAGATTGCAGCGGAGTACACCCCTAAGCACCAGCTGGACAAGTACAACAAGTGGTGGATTGAGAGCTTCTACCCTTCGCTCAACATGATGGAGACCCTCAGGAGGGCTTTCCAGAGCAGGGGATATGTGGTAGGAGGCAGCGCATTCTCAGACCCGAACATCAACGAGATATTCTGCTCGACCAATCTGGCTCAGGAGCAGATTCCCCTGTACAACGTAGGAAACCCAAGGTTCGGCAACTGCTCGTTAAAGGTGCAGTGGAACAACTACAACAGCGTAAATACGTCAGTGGACTACGACGGAGGGGACGGATGGAGGAACTCGACTGGAGGATGGCCTCAGGACTTGGAGTTCCCTTACTACAGGATTGACCCAGCCATAAACTCGTCCAACAGCGAGTACGGGGAGCAGTACAATTTCTCTACAATCGACATCTGGAACATGATGGACAGCACCAACAACCCTTACGGAGTAAACGTAACGGTGCAGTCTCCTACGTACATGTACGACCCCAATGAGATGCTCATAGTAATCCCAGCGGACGGATGGTACAGGATATACCTTTCTGCAAAGGCTTCATTAAGCGGTGCTGGTACGTCGTTTACGGCAAAGCAGTGGACGAATACCTTCATAGACGGTGACGAGTTTACCGAGAGGGACGTACAGATAAAGAGGGGATTCAACGAGCTTACGCCGTTGGAAATCCAGCTCATCAGGAACTATGACGACAACATAGAGCTGATTAAGGGAAAGAGGAACATAACGTACGATACAGGAGACCCGAACCAGACGTCATACACAATCAGGGGAAGGTCATACACTGGCGCAACCGTAGAGAACAAGAAGCAGTGGGATACGGACTTCCCCCATCAGGCCTTGGCTGGCTCATGGGCGCCCACAATTATGAGCGGACTTGTGGTCACTACGTCCTCCCAGATGAGGTCTGGAAGGAGTGGAAGGCACACCATAGACAGGACTGCACAGAGCGGAACGAATACACCTCAGGGTCAGTCAGGACGGCGTCCGACGAGTGGAACCTCTCAGGGAGGAGGATACGGTGGAGGCTCAACCCCTCAGACGAGATACAACACCTACGGATACATACACCATGACGGCTATCCGATGCCATACGACCCAGCGGTGAGCAAAGCATTCATATGCGGCTTCTCTACTCTGGGCGACGGTACCGTATCAGTCCAGAAGAACGGATATTCATGGTCTAGGATGTGCTCAGTCAGGAACAGGTGCTTTGCTGACGTAAGGGGAATGGACTTGTACAACAAGAAATCGGACGGAACCACAGAGATTCTGACTACGGAGTACAACAAGAACACCTACGACGGAGGAAGGGCGTACTACTACGGCACCGATTCGAGCATGAACACTGCCATCATAGACTGCTGTGTATACCTGAATAAGGACGACGTACTTGAGCTTGTGGCAATCCAGAGGGACTACTACGGGCAGAAATACGCATGCAGCGCAGAGTGCGAGGTGCAGATTACGGCCATAAGCGAGAGGAGCGAGGAGGAGCTGAGGGCAGACCCGTACTGGAACGCATATTCACCTACGGAGTTCCCGAAGAAGCTCAACCTATTCAACTTCACCAACAAGGAGACGAGGATTAGCGACTGGATTAACAACGTACAGAAGGCTTTCAACCTTGAGTTCGTCCAGAACGGCAACGTAATAGACATAAACACAAGGAAAGGCCTGAGCAAGAACGTAAACTATGCCGTAGACATAGACGACAAGGTCAATTCTGGCAATGCCGTAGCGGAATACATCTCATATCCTAGGGAAATGTCCGTACAGTACAAGATAGACACCGACGAGTGGGGATTTGAGCTCACCGTACCGCCTGAGCACATCAACGACGAGGGAGACGAGTGGAAGAAGTGGGGAGACAGCGGATTTACGATAATCCAGCTCAACGACGATACGTATGAGACGTCAACGCAGAACACCCAGACCAGCTTCTCGTACACATGGTATGACGATTTCCTCTGGAAGGACGTAAACGAGGACGGTACCGAGTCCGATTTCTCAGGCTACACCATCAGCATCCCAGTGATAGAGAAGGCCGAGTTCATGGCAGAGGGCTACGGATACGAGGAGGCCATGAAGCATGACGGATACTCGCTCACACAGAGGTTCTGGTACCGTCAGCAGATAAGTCAGGAGCACATATGGCTGTCAGACCACATGCATGAGAAGATTTTCCTCACCTATCCGACCAATACGAGGGGACTGTTCAACCTTTCCTACAAGGATACCGAGAAGAGCCTCGTTACGGAGTACTTCAACGTTACGCCGATGCTGGCCAGCAACTATGCGGAGGTGGACGTATACCTGACGCCAGAGGAGTACAGAGACCTCAAGAACGGGGCGTTATGCAGGTTCGACAAGGATTTGTACTATGTGGTGGAAATAAAGGGATACGACCCGTCAGGCTACAACGAGACGACGTTAAAGCTGATGAAGAAGGTTATCTGAATATGTTTAACTAAAGCAAAAATACGATGGCAAACGGAAAGAAGACGTATGAGATAGTCATCAACGGCATCAAGGAGAGCATCGATGCCGTTGATAGCCTTAACAGGCAGCTTGACAGCCTTGAGAAGAGGATTGAGAAGCTGTCAAAGCAGAACATCACCGTTAATACCAGTGGTGGAGGCAACGTATCGGCGCTCAGCGAGGAGGATAAGCTCCAGCAGCAGATACTGGCCACAGAGGAGAAGATTAAGGTGGCAAGGAGCGAGAGCTACGAGCAGCTGGTCAACGCCAAGGCCGAGCTCAAGGAGATGCAGACGATAGCAAAGGCATCCGCAGCAGGGAAGAACAATGCTATGGGCATATTCGACGACAGTACCATGCTGGGCATCAAGGAGCACCTGAAATCCATCAAGCAGGAGATGCAGACCATGGATATCGGCTCCGACGCATTCAAGAAGCTCCAGAATGACGCCAATGACCTCAACAACAAGTTAAAGGAGATTGAGCAGGGCTACGGCCAGTTCGGAAGGAACGTAGGTAACTACGCCAACGGAGTTGCAGAGGGAATGCAGCAGGTGGTCGTCAAGGTAGGCGAGAGCGAGAGGACTTTCGTCAGTGCAAGGGACGCCGCAAGGACTCTCAACAACGAGCTCAAGACCATGGCCATTAACGGCCAGCAGGGAACCGAGGAATACAAGAACCTGAACAATGCGGTAAAGCAGCTCAACTCAACCTTAAAGGACGTAGAGAAGTCCAGTGTGGCAATGGACAACCTTCTGGACACCATGCAGGGCATAACGGCCATCGCATCGGCATCCAAGGGATTATCGTCCCTCTTCGGCATGGACGGTGGAAAGATAGAGGAGACCATCCAGAAGCTCGTAGCGTTGCAGAACGTATTGCAGGGCATAGAGGTCATCCGAAAGCAGATGCAGACTCAGGAGGGTATCGGGCTCATCCTGTCAAAGGGAAACAAGGCTGTGGACAGTCTGGTTACGGCAATCGTAGGCGTAGGTACGGCATCAAAGGGTGCAACTGTGGCTACGAAGGCTCTCGGTGTGGCATTGAAGAGCATCGGAATAGGCGTAATCATAGCTGGCCTGATGGAGCTCATACATGTAATCGAGGTATGGAGCGACAAGCAGAAGAAGGCAGCCGAGGAAGCTGAGGCGGCAGCAGAGAAGATACAGAAGGCCATAGACGAGCAGAGGAATACGTTCGTCAGCGCATCCGCACAGTACGCCAATACGGCAAGCAGGCTGAGCCACCTCAGGGGAGAATACCAGAAGACCAACAACGAGCTTAAGAAGACTGCCATATTGAAGGAGGCAGCGGCAGAGTTCAAGAAGCTGGGATTAAGCGTAAACGGCGTAAACGACGCACAGAGGATATTGGTTAACCAAGGCGACAAGGTCATCGAGATGCTCAGGCTTCAGGGTGACGCAGCAGCCATAGCAGCCCTGAGGATGGAGGCTTTCAAGAAGTCGTACAACATGCTCATCGAGAACGGCTACGATGCAACTGGAGCATCGATTCTGGCTGGAAACAACAAGGACGTAATAGAGCTGGACAACAGGCTTGACAGCATAAATGGAAAGCTTGGCAAGCTCAAGTCCCAGCTTGGTGTGGGAAATGAGGTCAAGAGCGTTAAGTCTGACGGAAAGAAGGTTGAGGACGCCGTAAAACAGGCCAGAGATAACATCAACGACCTCCAGTTAAAGCTGATGAAGGACGGTCTGGCAAAGGAGCTCATGCAGCTTGACGAGAACAACCGCAAGGAGATAGAGAAAATCAGGCAGAACGGCAAGAAGGTCGAGGAGCAGCTGGCATTGCAGTCCAAGTACTACAACCAGCAGAGGAAGGCGATACTGGATAAGTTCAACATAGAGTCTGAGGATATTATCGGAAAGGCCACCATAAAGGAGATAAGGAACGAGGTTGACGAGCTCAACAGGATTATTAATGACAAGTTGGAGACCCGTCCAGCCTTCATACAGCCCATTTCGTCAATTGGCCTTAAGGAAGCACTCAGCAAGTGGCAAGGAGAGATTAAGAATCTTTATGAAGCCGATGAAAAGCTAAGGAAGCAGAAAATAGCCGAAGCGACCGAAGACTATACGGAATACTACAAGCACCTGACAGACTTCATGAGGAAGAACTACATGGGTACCGAGGAAATGGACGGCTTTATCAACCTGTACCAGAACGGTCATCAGGAAGAGGCGTTCAAAACGGCTGAGGAACTGTGGAGGAAAGAGTATAAGGAAGCGGAAGCATTCGTACTAAGATACGGAGAAGTATTTGAAACCCTTCAGAATGACGAGACACAAGTCCTGAGTGATAGCCTCCATGCAAGGATGGCTGGCGAACTATCCTACTTTGAGGAAATGGAGACGGTACGAGAAAAGTACATAAAGAAACGCCTCGAAAAGGAGAAGGAAGCCGTCAATATCGAGATGCAGATGAGGAACGACGCCATCGTAAGGCAGGAGAATGAGATTGGCACACAACTTGACGACCTGAGGAAAAAGAGGGAAACTATTACTGGCGAGAACGAGTTGGCGAAAATTGACGAGGAGATTGCCGCACTCGAAAAGAGACTTGGGGGCTTAGCCAACGAGCAGTATAATGTAGTCAAGGAATACACCAATAAACTGGTGGAGCTAGAGAGGGATACCGACAAATTCCTGAAGAACCTTACGGAGAACACTTTCAGGAACCAAGTGAGCAATATCAGCGACTATCTGTCAGAGATTGACAAGCTTGAAGGCAAACAGCCGATATACAACAAGCTCGGTTTCATTAATGTATCTGCAACTGCAAAGCAGTACGAGGAGATAAAGAACACAGCCGTACAGTCTCTTCGCTATATCGGAGCCATGAGGGATGAAGTGGCCGCAAAGTTCGAGGAAGGCCTGATAACGCCAGAGGCTCGCTCGCAGATTGAAAGGGACTTGAACGGACTTGAGATATCGTTCAATACAAGACTTGAGAGTGTGGAGCATAAGACGGCTGAGCTGCCAATTGAACTCGCAAAGGAAATCAATGAGTACATGCAGCTATTCGGTCAGGCGGCTACCCAGATACTCCAGTCCATAGGAGAGATACAGGACGCAGCCTTCGAGAGGGAGATGGAGGTACTGGACAAGTATACGGAAGAGCTCGAAAAGCAGCTTGACAAGCAGAGGGAGCTGACGGAGAAGTACAAGGACGACGTAAACAACATAGAGGACGAGCTGTCAACCGCAAGGGGAGACAGGAGACAGCACCTGATTGACCAGCTTAATGCCGAGATTGCAGCCCAGAGGGCAAGCTATGCACAGGAGAAGAAGATTGAGAGGGAGAAGGAGAAGAACGAGGAGAAGAAGAAGAAGCTGGAGGATGAAAACAATAAGAGGAAGAAGAAGCAGGCAATCACTACGGCGTTAATCAATGCGGCTCTCGCCATATCAAATGCAGCCGTAAACACATGGCCGATACCA
>AUXO015907362.1_pt1 | contig 13428 bp, 15 predicted proteins | sample 768731 | NCBI WGS metagenome assembly AUXO01 (sample SAMN02715735, study PRJNA202380) | gut metagenome | biome: sheep rumen | host: Ovis aries | place: New Zealand: Palmerston North
ATGAAAACCTATATACATTCCAGTATGCAAAGAAAAAGAGAATGTATGGAAAAACTTACTTGGACATAATTTTATACCGTCATAAATGCCGTCAGTACGACCTTTCAAATACTGATGGATTGCGAGTTTTGAATGTGTAATGATAAAGCAAAATAATTTCGGAAATATTAAGGGAGTTTCGTGTAATGAAATATGACGATAGATATATTGTAGAGCTGTCGAGAGCAGCTATATTTGATGATACTCCTTTTGTTCCAGAAGAAAGTGTTAATTGGGAATATATTTACAATAAATCCATTGAGCAAAACATTATTGGATTGCTTTTTACTGCAGTTAGTAAACTATCGGATGAATATAAACCAGACAAAGAATTATATGTAAAGTGGCAACAGAAGATGCTTGAAACTATTGCTGTAACAAGCAGACAGTACTATGAGTTCTTGAAAATGTCAAAAGTTGTTTCCGATGATGGAATTAAGATGGTTGGTTTGAAAGGCTGTGTCATAAGAAATCTGTACCCTGTACCAGAGTTAAGGACTATGGGGGATTTTGATGTACTTATTAACGAAAGTAATATTAGCCTTTTAAAAAATATATTCAGCGAAAATGGTTATAAAGTTACAAAACATATATATGGAATAGAAGCGCAAAATAAATATGCGTTTTGGGAAATTTTTTCTGTACTTGAGGAAGAATTTGTAATTGACCCGGAAAAGAATACAGAAGAAATATATCTTAATTCATTATTAGACGGTTGTGTATATAAACCTGAAATAACACTGTTTTTAGCTCATATTATCATTCATACAGGAAAGCATTATGTTGAAAAAGGCGCAGGCATAAGAAATTTGTTAGATATTGCGTTGATATTAAAGGCTTACAAATCCGAAATAGATTTTATTAAATTACGAAAGATATGTAAAGAGCAAAATTACGATAAAATCTATGAGTACATTATGAGTACAATGTCTGATTATTTTAATATAAAAATAAAAAATATAGATGCAAAAAAAAATACTGAATTGTTTATGGAATATACCTTATTAAACGGAATTTTTGGAAAACACGGAAATGTTTTATATAGACAAATGGCGTTAGATGAACGACAAAATTCACATGGTATAGAGCGCTTGTTGTTCCCGCCCGTTTCAACATTAAAAAAAAGATATAAGTATTTAAGAAAATTCCCATTTTTATTACCGGTTGCGTGGATACATAGAGTGATTTATGCCAAATTTGTGAAAAAGCTGAGCATAAAAAAAATGGCTTCCGGTATCGTAGATGCAACAAGATTTTCAGATGAAAGAATGAGTTGGCTAAAAAAATTAGACTTGATAGATAAGCATTGATGTGTACATCAATCTGGAGGTTTGAAATGATTATTACAAGAGCGCCATTTAGAGTGAGTTTTTGTGGTGGAGGAAGTGATCTTCCAAATTTTTACGAAAAATATGGTGGATGTGTACTCAGCACAACAATACGAAAATATATGTATTTAACAATACATAATTACTTTCACAAGGATCACATTGTTTTGAAGTATTCAAAAACAGAATCTGTGAAAAATTATTCTGAAATAGAACATAAAATCTTCAAACAATGCCTTGAAGATTTTAATATTAAAGGTATTGAAATTTCAAGTATGGCTGATATTCCAGCCGGTACAGGACTTGGTTCATCAAGTACATTTACAGTTGCGTTGCTTCATCTTTTGAACACATATAAGGGTGAGTACATATCAAAGTACAAGCTTGCAAAAGACGCTTGTGAGGTAGAAATTGAAAAACTTGGAGAACCAATAGGTAAACAAGATCAGTATGCTGCTGCATATGGTGGACTAAATTTTTATGAGTTTTTGCCGAGCGGCTTTGTTAAAGTGGAACCTATCGTTATGGCCTCCGATAGCTATAGCAAACTTGAAAATAACCTTATGATGTTTTATTTAGGTGGAACGCATTCTGCATCGGCAATTTTAAAAGAACAATCACAGAATGTTACTGCTGATGATAAAGCAAAGGTGCAACAGCAGATGTGCGATATTACACGCAAGTTAAAAGAAGAGTTACAAAAAAATAATGTAGATGCAATGGGAGAATTACTTCACGAAAATTGGATGTTAAAGAAATCTTTGGCATCGGGAATTTCCAATCCCCTTATAGATGATGCATATGAAAGAGCGATATACGCCGGTGCTACAGGCGGTAAACTTTTAGGTGCAGGTGGCGCTGGATTTATGCTGTTTTATGTTCCTTCTGAAAAGCAAGACCAAGTTCGTAGTGCACTTTCTGATTTGCGAGAGATGGAATTTGAAATGGATAATTCGGGAGCATCTATTATTCATGTTGACAAAGATTTTATCTAAAACAGCGGAGGAGAGAAATGAAAATTTTAGTTGCAGGGGGAGCAGGATTTATTGGTAGTCACTTGGTTGATAAACTGCTTTCCGAAGGACATGAGATTATTTGTGCGGATAAATTGATAATGGGTCAAAAGAATATTTCGCATTTAAATAATAATGACAAATTTATATTTTACAATGTAGAGTTGGCAGATCAAGCTAAGGTTGATGAAATATTTAAAAATCACAATATCGACATAGTTTATCATCTTGCTGCAAATTCAGATATACAAAAAGGTGGAAAAGAGCCTTCAATAGATTTTAACGATACGCTACTTACAACAAGAACTCTTCTTGAAAGTATGAGAAAATATAATGTAAAAAATCTGTTTTTTGCATCGACTTCAGCGGTTTACGGTGAAATGCCGGATGTTGAACTTAATGAAACAACAGGTGGAATAAAACCGGTTTCTTACTATGGCGGTGCTAAACTCGCATCGGAGGCATTGATATCATCTTATGTTTCAATGTGTGATATGAATGTTGTTATTTTCCGTTTCCCTAATGTAATTGGGCCTCGTTTAACTCATGGAGTAATTTTTGATTTTATCAAAAAACTTCAAAATAATCCCAATGAGTTGGAAATATTAGGAGATGGCACACAGTGCAAGCCATATATATATGCTCTTGACCTTGTAGATGCGATAGTTAAATTAACAAAAGAATGGAAACCCGGAGAAGAAGTCTATAACATCAGCGTTAAAAGCGAAGGAACAACTGTTACGAAAATAGCAGAAATAGTTGTTGATGTTCTTGGGTTAAGAAATGTTAAGTTTAAATATACAGGCGGTGACAGAGGCTGGAAAGGTGATGTTCCCCGTTTTAAATATAATATTTCAAAGGTATTATCTACAGGTTGGGAACCTAAATACACATCGGACGAATCGGTAAGGCAAACCGTTATAGATGCTTTAGATGCAATGAAACGATAATTGGTGGTAATAATGAAGGCAGTAATTATGGCAGGCGGAAAAGGTACAAGGCTAAAATCTGTTGCTTCGGATATACCTAAGCCTATGATGCCCGTATCGGGTAAGCCCGTTCTTGAATATCAAATAGAAAGTTTGAAAAAAAGTGGAATAACAGATGTTATTTTGATTGTAGGACATTTAGGAGATGTTATAAAAGACTACTTTGGGAATGGAGAAAAATTTAATATAAACATTAATTACATAACCGAAGACAAGCCGTTGGGTACCGCCGGTGCACTATTTTATCTTAAAGAGCAGATCGATGATGATTTCGTTCTTGTATTTGGAGATTTAATGCTGGATATAGACTGGAACAGATTTATGGATTTTCATAGATCAAAATCAGCGCATATAACACTATATGGACATCCTAATTCACATCCTTATGACAGTGATGTAATAGTTGTCGATACGGATTCAAAAGTTATAGATATAGAGCCTAAAAGTGTTGAACGGGATTTTTATTACAACAATTTTGTTAATGCAGGAGTCTATTGCGTAAGCCCTAAAATATTAAGAAATATTAAGACTCCGGAAAAAATCGACTTAGAAAAAACGATCATATCCGAGCAAATTTCTCTTGGCAGTGCTTATGCATATAAGTCAACAGAGTATGTTAAAGATATGGGAACACCGGATAGGCTTGAGTCTGTTACAGCTGATGTAGAGAACGGTGTTGTTGAAAGCAGAAATCTAAGAAACAAACAAAAATGTGTATTCTTAGACCGAGACGGAACAGTGAATGTTTTAAAGGGATTCTTGAATTCTGCGGAACAGTTCGAATTATTGCCCAAGGTTGCATCTGCAATAAAATTACTGAATAAATCAACGTATTTGACTATAATTGCAACTAATCAGCCTGTTATTGCCAGGGGAGAATGTACATTTGATGAACTTTCCAATATACATAAAAAACTTGAAACCCTTTTAGGTGAAAATGGTGCATATATAGATGATTTGTTTTTCTGTCCGCATCATCCACACAGCGGATATGAAGGAGAAATTAAGGAACTTAAGTTTGACTGCAATTGTCGTAAGCCCAAAACAGGTATGATTGAAGAAGCTGCAAAAAAATACAACATAGATTTGTCTGAATCGTGGTATATAGGTGATACGACAATGGATATACAAACAGGCAAAAACGCTGGTATGAAAACGATTTTACTTAATACCGGCGAGGGTGGCAAAGATAAAAAATACGATATTGCTCCAGACTATTTAGCAGATGATTTACTGGAAGCGGTTGAGTTGATATTAAATAAAGAATAAAACAAAGAGGAATTACCATGGATTATACTCAAAAATTAAAGAACTATCTCGATACAGAAATCGAAGTAATCAGAAAACTTGATTTAAATGCGATAAATGCTGTTATGAATGTTCTTGAAGAAGCAAGACTTTCGGGAAAACACATTTTTATATGCGGCAATGGCGGAAGCGCTGCCACAGCAAGTCATTTTTGTTGCGACTTTAATAAAGGCGTTAGCGAAAAACAAGACAAGAAATATAATTTTGAATGCTTGAGCGATAACACTGCAACCATGATGGCCGTAGCGAATGATATAAGTTATGATGAGGTATTCCGTTTTCCGCTTAGAAATAAGATGAAAGCAGGAGATATCCTTATCGGTATATCAGGCTCAGGCAATTCTAAAAATGTTGTGAATGCCATGGAATATGCAAAAGAAATCGGCGGAAAAACAATAGCTGTTGTTGGCTACTCCGGCGGAAAAATGAAAGAAATGGCGGATTACAATATTCATGTAAACATTGATAACATGCAGATATCAGAAGATGTACATATGATAATGGATCATTTGATGATGTACGTGTTAAGTCAGAAATGATAAATGGAGGACAAGCTTGTGGCTTCAACAGAAATTGATACTAATAGAATTCCTTTTATGAATACATATATAGATAATTTGACTGCTGCTGAAGCTAAAATTGTTGTAGATCAGCTGATTCAAAGCGGAGGAACACACTATGTTGTAACGCCTAATTCAGATATAGTGGTTAAAATGCAGGACGATGAAGAATTGAGAACTATCTGTAACAATGCAGATCTGATTCTTACAGATGGTCAGATAGTTGTTAAGTTGTCCAAATATCTTGGCAATCCAATAAAAGAAAGAGTTTGTATGACTGATTTTGTGTGGGATGTTTGTGATCTTGCTGTGGAGAAGAATTATAAAATATTTTTGTTCGGAGGCAAAGAAGATGTTCTGGAAAAGGCTACATCAGTAATAAAAGAAAAGTATCCAACCATAAATATTGTAGATTCTTATTCTCCGCCATTTGGTTTTGAAAATGACAATAAACAACTTGAGGAAGCAAATGAAAGAATAAAGAATAGCAAAGCTGATATTCTTATAGTCTTTCTTGGTTGTCCTAAACAAGAAAAATTTATATATAATAATAAAGATAAATATAGCATTCCAATATCGTTTACAATGGGTGGTTGTGTTGACTTTATAGGTGGAAGCGTTAAAAGAGCACCTAAGTGGATGCAAGATGTTGGCTTGGAATGGTTTTATAGGTTTTTGCAAGAACCCAAGAGGATGTTTAAAAGATACTTTGTTGATGATATGAGAATTTTTGGAATATTTTATAAATACAAAAAATGAAAAAAGACACATTTATTCTACTTTTACTAGCATTATTTTGGCCGTTGGCTATTATTCCGAAGGAATGGTTTTTGGTAATGTCAATTTTGCTGCTTGGAATTGCATTATTAAAAAATCCAATTATATATTATAATTCTATATTTAGATTTGTATCGATTATAGTTAGTATACATATTGTATCGATTATTTGGTTTTCTTTAACAAAGAATCCTGATAATAGCAGAATTATTGCCGCATTAAATACCGCAGTAAGTTGGGAAATTTCAGGTATTGTATTTTCTATACTAAATGGTAATAGTTCAAAACCGTTTAGTATAGATTATAAGAAATACGAACGGATTCTATACTACAATATTTTTATTGTTGTTATATCTTCAATTGCGGCTGTTTTGTTCCAAAAAAACGGCAGAATTATCCGTTTGTTTGGAAATGTTCTTTATTTTAAAGAATGGATTTTGGGGGAAGGTTCATATAGAGCGTTGCTTTTTTTTGAATATTGTTCATTAATAACTTGTTTTTTATTAATTAACTTAGGATTATTAATGAGAAATTCTATCTCAAAAAAGAAACTTATCGTTATGGCTTTAAGTGCATTACCGATATTTTTATCTAAATCTCGAATTTGCATTCTTTCATTTTTAATATTTGCTTATGGAATAGTTATTCTTTGTTTTCAAAAACGAAAAAACTTAAATAAAAAATACTTAATTATACTTAACTGTTTGCTATTACTTATACTATTTGTTTTTATTGATGGTAGTAGCATTATTTATAAAATAATAAATTCTAGAATTAATAGTTCTAATACCAGATTTGGAATTTATAGTAAGAGCATAGAAACTGTAATGAATATCAATCCTTTATTTGGATGTGGTGTAAAAACTATGTATTCAAATGAGATAGTTCCACTAGGATCTCATTGTACTTATATTGGAGTTTTGTATAAAGTTGGCATAATAGGAACGTTTTTTGCCTTGTTATTATTATGGGACATTATTAAGAGAATAAAAAGCACTTCCAACAGTGTTGATTTTGTGTTGTTAATTTCTTTTTTTATTATATTTGCATTGGAAGATGCAGATGGAACTAATTGGTTAAATTTTTATATTTTCGTCTATCTTGGCTTAATTAAGTTAGAAAAATCAAAAAATAAATTGATTCAAAGGTGTTATTTATGATAAGTAATTTAAAAATTTCAGTAATAATTCGTACATATAATGAAGAAAGACATATAGAGGAAGTGATAAAAAGTATAATAGCGCAAAACTATAATAATTATGAAATTATCGTAGTTGATTCGGAATCTACAGATTCAACTTTAAATATATTAAAAAAATATAAGGTAAATATAATACCGATAAAAAAGGCTGACTTTAATTACAGTTATGCTAGTAATATTGGTGCAGAAGGTGCTACTGGCGATATACTGTTATTTTTAAGCGGGCATTCTGTTATTTGTAAAGCGAACTATTTTACTAGATTGAACCATCTTTTCAGCGAAGATTCTCTAGGCGGATGTTATGGAGATGTCATTCCGTTTGAACAAGGTGGAATTATCGAAAAATCATTCTACTGGTTGGGGTATTGGAAAAACTTTTTTAGACCATATATAGTTGAGAAAAATATACATCCAGGTATACTTAGTTGTTCTAATGCTGCAATAAGAAAAAAAATTTGGATGGAACATGCATTTGTTGAGGCATTGGGCAGAGGCGGTGAGGATGTTGAAATGGCATATTATATTTTGAATGCTAATTATAATGTTGTATTTGATAGAGAATTGCTTGTTAAACATTCACACCATTTAAAATGTAAACAATTTATAGCAGAATTAAAAAATTGGGATTCCATGTGGGTTGATATAATAGAATATTTGGTGAGAGAATATGGATATAAAAAGTAAAAAAGAACTTAGAAAGCTTCTTAATTATGAAAGATCATTATATATTTCAAATTCTAAACGCAGAGTTTTCAATTTTATAACAATGGAAAATATGTGCCAGAATTATATAGTACTAAAATTATTACGATATGAGGAATACTACTATAATCTTTTTAAAAAGAATCATAATCCTATTTCTTTTCTTTTATTTTTATTTTACAGGAGAAAAAAGAATAAGATAGCCTCAAAATTAGGTATATACATTCCTAAAAACGTTGTAGGAAGAGGTTTAATCATTTATCACTATGGGGATATAGTAATAAATGATAATAGTATAATTGGCAACAATTGTAAATTACATGGCAATAATTGTATAGGAAATGATGGGATAGATTTGAACAATGCTCCTAAAATAGGAAATAATGTGGATATAGGATATGGGGCTGTGGTTATTGGCGATATTATGATCGCTGACGATGTAATAATTGGGGCTAATGCAGTTGTTACAAAATCTTGCAATAAACCTGGTGCTGTATTGGCAGGAGTTCCGGCAAAGGAAATATAGTTTTTATCAATATGCGATGGTTCTTCAATTATTTATAATTAAGGAATTAAACCATACAGGCGGAGAAGAGAATGAAAAAGTTTTTAATTATTGCAAATACATATTTCCAATTTATAGTTGCTAGTCATATGACATTGACTATTTTTAATTCTTTTGAGGTAGATATTATATTAACAGATCAAACAAAAGGGCTACTAAGAGTGTATGAAAGAATAGAGAAGGATAAATCACCATTTAAAAACGTATATTGGCTCAACACAAAAAAGTTTAATGAAAAAAAAGCTTTTTTTATTACGGATTTAATTAATTCTTTTTTTTTAAACCATAGGTTTGATTTTTTATCAAATAAGGTTTATGATGAATTATTATTTTTTAATTTGGATTTATCTATATTATCAATTATAGATGTACTAAGAAAAAATAATACTACAATTACAATATCAAGATATGAAGAAGGTGTTTTATCATATAATCATGAGTTTAATTATTTTAGAATGAGATTTATTATACTATTAAGAAAAATAATTGGAAAAAGCTCTGTTACATCGGCAGATGGCAAATTCTACTGCATGTACCCTGTATTATATAAAGGTACATTAAAGCCTATTAATATTCCGATGCTTTCAAGTAATATAATTGTAATGAAGCAATATTTGAAAAAATGTTTTGATATTTCTATTAAAAAGGAAGACTATAAACAAAAATATATATTTTTTTCAAGTGTGTATGATTTTGAAGGCGAAGCTCCTATCAAAGAATATGAGGCAGTGTGTAAAATAGCAGAAATTATTGGAAAAGAAAATTTACTTATAAAACAACATCCTAGAGATAATAGAACTATATATAATGACAATGGGTTTGTTGTAGATAAGAATTCTAAATATCCATGGGAAGTAATTCAATTTGCTGTTAATTTAAATGACAAAACATTATTAAGTGTGAATTCAACTAGCATATTGTCTTCTGCGCTACTTTTTGGAAATGTAGATAGAGCTTACTATGTTTTTGAACTTTGTGATTTAAGTAACAATTCGTTAGCAAAAGAATCAATATTAACAATTAAAGAATTGCTTAATTGCCAAGAAATGATATTTGTAAATAATTCAGTAAAAATTTTAAAAGATGTTAAAGAATTAAATAATTGAATTAATTAAATATGGTTTTATATAATTAATTTATATTTAAAGGGTATTTTAATGAAAAAATGCGTATGTTTGAAGGAAACTGTATATTCCGATGCTCCGGTGCACCTGTATCGGAAATTCTGAGCAACCCATGACGGAAATTCTGAGCAACCCATGACGGAAATTCAGAGTAGGGTATATCGGAAATTCGGTGCAATCCTTTATTATGTAAATATGCACGTGGAAATGTGTAAATAAATACATTATGGAGGTCGAAAGTCATGGTTAATTATCGAGAAATCATCAAGCTGAAAAGTTCTGATTTCAGCAATTCAGCAATCGCCGTCAATGTCGGCAGTTCAAGGAACACTGTTGCAGAAGTTATCAAACAAGCCGAAAAGTATGGATGGTACTTGTCTTAGTGAATGCTTGATATATTGTATATTGAAACTTATGTATTATATTAATTAGGTAATGTTCATGAACACAGACAAGCTGCATCTACGTATACTGAATTTACTAGACAAATAAAAAGTTTACGAAAAATTGCTAAATGAAAGAAATGTTTTATGTGGATAACTATTCTAAAACGGAAGGGCTATTATCAAAAGAAGGTGCAAATATGCAATCGCGTTCAAGGTACTTATTGAAAAATATAGGAATCTTATTAATTAGTAATTTCGCATCAAAGTTTTTGGTATTTATACTTGTGCCACTTTATACTAGTGTACTTTCAATAAGTGAATATGGTTCTTATGATATTATATATTCGACTATTCAACTTCTCTTTCCTATTTTGACTTTAAATATTTCGGATGCAGTCATGAGATTTACAATGGAAAAAGAAAAAAATTCTAATGAGGTTGCGGCAATAGGGTGTAGAATTTTATTGACAGGGTTATTTCCTGTGATAATTTTTTTTCTAATCAGTTTTAAGTTTGGAAATATACCTTCGATTAGAGGTTATGAATTTTTTATATTATTGTATTTTATAACCTATTTTGTTAACCAATTTTCAATTCAGTTGGCAAAGGGAATGGAAAAAGTAGTTGATATGGGAATAGCAGGAATATTAAGTACAGTTTTTCTCCTTGGTGGGAACATATTATTGTTGTTACTTTTTCATATGAAGCTCAAAGGTTTTTATATTGCTAATATTATGTCTCAGTTTGTACCTGCAGTATTTTTATTGATTAGGATTAAAGTATGGAGATTTCCGATTTTTCAGAAAATAGACAAAGATTTAAAAAGGGAAATGTTGATATATTGCACACCACTTATAGTTACCGTTTTAGGATGGTGGGTTAATAATACTGCAGACAAATATACAGTAGTTTTTATGTGTGGAATGTCATCAAATGGGTTGTTATCTATTGCATATAAAATTCCATCAATAATTAATGTTGTCCAAAGCATATTCATACAAGCTTGGCAAATATCAGCCATTAAAGAGTATGATAGCAAAGATTCATTGAAATTCTATGGAAATGCATTTGTTCTTGTTAATACGTTGTTATCAATTACATGTGCTATGTTAATATTACTAACAAAGCCTATAGCCCATATTATGTATGCGAAGGATTTTTATGAAGCGTGGATTTATGTTCCTTTTCTAGTTTTGGCGAGTTTATATAATTCGATGGCTGGCTTTTTAGGACCAATATTGGCTGCAAAAAAAGATTCGAAATCGCTGGCTTTTTCTGCATTATATGGTTCAGGAGTGAATATAGTATTAAATTTTATACTCGTGTATTTATTAGGAGTTCAAGGTGCAACTATAGCAACGGCAATTTCGAGTTTTGTAATTTATTATTTTAGAAAAAAAGCGGTTCTATATGATATATGTATAGAAAATTACTCTGTTGTTTTATTTACATGGATATTGTTGATTATTCAATCTATTATAGAAATTTATACCTCAATATGGTGGATAGAGATAATAATAATTATTATTATATTATGGGTCAACTTAAATTATGTTAAAAGGATTATTATGATGGCAAAGAATGTATTATAATAGTTAGTTCAAAAATATAATAACACTTTAATCCATACTAATTGTAGATATTTATTACCGTACAATCGGTATATACAATCAAAAAGTCTGTTCCAATAAGACCTAAGTAAAATTAGCCCCCTCAAAATGGCTATTTAATTGGAAATCCCTATGAAACAGGGATGCTGAAAGGGCTATTTTATTTGCGAAAGAATTTATTGCTTACATATGAACAGAATCAATGGATAAATATAAAACTTATTTCAATAAAGTAATTAAATAAAGTAAAAACATATTTTAGGAGGAAAATATTATGAAAACTGCATGTTTTATTCCAATCAAGGCAAATTCGGAAAGAGTTCCAGGAAAAAATTTTCGTGATCTGAACGGCAAAAAACTGTATCGTTATATATGTGAACATGTTCAGCAGGCTGATGTCTTTGATGATATATATATTGATACGAATAGTGAAGAAATTGCTGAATATGCGGCATCAATGTCTTTTAAGGTAATTGAAAGAAAAGCGGAACTTGCAAAGAACTCGGCAAATGGCAATGACCTTTTAGTATATCATTATGAAAATCATCCTGAATATGATTATTATTTTCAGCTTTTTGCAACAGCGCCGTATATGCAGCCTAATACAATAAAAAAGTGCTTTAATATTTTGATATCAAGTGAAGAATATGATTCTTGTTTTACTGCAACTGAAAATCATAGTTTTTATTGGCTTGCAGGAAATCCTGTGAATTATAGACCGGGCATTCTTCCAAGAAGTCAGGATATGCTTCCTGTTATAGAAGAAACAACAGGCTTATATGGTATTACAGCAGAAGCATTAAATAAATATAGATGCAGAATAGGAAAAAACCCATATATTCATATAGTGAGTAAGTTTGAAGCAGTAGATATAAACACTGAGGAAGATCTAAAAATTGCAGAGCATGTTGGAAAGGTAATTTATGGTTTATAATTTTAGTAACTTTTTTAGTAATTGAGTATATGCAGATGAAATCAGTTATAGTCATAAGCAATACCGAATGTATCAGATCAAACTTCAAATTCCATAAGTTAAACACAAAACTAGAGCATGCCCTCATCTATATGGATGTGTTGATCTGTAAAGAGGATGATACAACGGCAACTTGATAACCGTAAATGGTAGAAAGAAATATTCAGTGGCAAATATCAGAATTGATACGAAGAATTTACTCATATAGGTGATAATATGAGCAAGATAAAAGTTACAAAATGTGATATAGAGGGACTGTATGTTATCGAGCCCTCTGTTTTCGGCGATAACAGAGGATATTTCATGGAAACCTACAACCAAAATGATTTTTATGAGGAAGGTCTTGATATGGTCTTTGTACGGCCAGTATTTGAAGGATGTAATTGATGGAAAGTATGTAGATATATTGTATTAAAAACTAACAAATAATTATATATGAAATTATAAGGTGGATTATTTAATGAATACACGAAGAGATGGTTGGAGAATAGTCAATTGTTCTTCTTCTAAATGTAGCTGTGAGAGCCTATATGACCATATTAAAAATTATGCAAAAGAAAATCTATTTGGAAATGGAGTAAATTCTAATTTCAACCAATCTGGATGTGCTGTAAAAGGATGCGATAATCCTAAAGAAATAGTTGTAAGTGTAAGAAATGTTAATGCAGACACTAAACACGAAAGACTTATATGTGTTTGCTCTGAACACGTTAATATTAGAAAGGAATTTGAAATAAAAGATGACATATTTCCGGTTCCGAAAGCAGATGTTAATAGATAAAATTAGTATCCAATAACTTGGAGGTGAAAAGCTGTGTTACGACTTCATAAACATAACAAAGAAACTTATGAA
>AUXO018223627.1_pt1 | contig 13428 bp, 13 predicted proteins | sample 768731 | NCBI WGS metagenome assembly AUXO01 (sample SAMN02715735, study PRJNA202380) | gut metagenome | biome: sheep rumen | host: Ovis aries | place: New Zealand: Palmerston North
CCGACATTAAAGCGTTATCCAGAGGCTGCCATAATCACAATTGATGATGACGCGCTGTATGACTATGACTTGCTAGAACATCTTATATACGCCTATATCAATCAGCCTCAATATATTCATGCTGGCAGAGTACATAGAATACGAATAGAAAACGGTATCGTGCAACCATACAAGAAATGGAAACATAAGATTGAAGAATTGGGGCCTCATCGTCTTAATTTTGCAGTGGGCGTAGGCGGCATCTTATATCCTCCGGGGACTTTGGACGAAGAAGTCTTTAACGAAGAAGTCTTTATGGATATTTGCAAATTTGCTGACGACATCTGGTTTTACACTATGGCTGTGAAAAAAGGAACCCTAGTAAATAAAGTTTTTACAAGAAACTCTCGTGGAGATGATTATGTTAGCAATATCAAAATACAGGATGGTGGGTTAAGGACAATCAACACTCAAGGGAACAGTCTGAATGACTCACAATTTCATGACGTCTTTTCAATGTACGGTCTTCAAAGAGATCTTTTAAATTGATATATAAGTATGCTTTCACCAGAATATTGGATATTGCTTTTTCTTTTATTCCTTTGTATGTATTACTACAAGGAGAAGAAGTTGATAGTTGTTGTTATTTCATACATGACAGTTCTTGGAGTATGTCGAGATGTTACTGTCGGCACAGACTTCATGGGATATGAAAGTGACTTTACTATTATAACATCTTTGAAGTCAGGGACGAGGTTATTTCATGGATTTGAAATAGGATATATATATCTGATAACTCTATTCAAGAGATTCTCTCATGATTATCCCCTTTTCATCTCGTTATGGTTCATACCTTGTATTGTTGGCATAGTGAAGTTTGTATATGACCATAAAGTAAATTGGGCTTTTGGTTTTTTCTTTTATTTTACAATGGGGTTCTACTTTATGTCATTCAACATTATGCGGCAATTGATGGTGATATCTGTGTGCATGATGTACATGCCATTCCTATATAGAAAAAAATATTGGCTCTACGCTATTCTGATTATATTAACGGCATTCCTCTTCCATAAATCAGAAATGTTATTTCTTATTCTTATACCTCTTCACTATTTTACAGAAAGGAAGAACAAGCCAATATACAAGAATCTTTTATATGTTGCAATTATAATCTCTTTTCTTGTTTTCTACATCGGAAACGATCTCATTAAGACTTTTTTTGCTACTGTAACGATGATGATATTTGATTCTCAACACTATGCTAATTACATATTAAATGAAAATGACCGCTCTGGTAATAGTACATCTTTGTTGTTTACTGTACTAGGGCTTGTCTTGGTTTATGTCAAGTCACCAGATAAAGACAAGTTCCTGACTTATGCTTTTGTTATATCTATTGTGCTGTTTAATATATTCAATACTTTTTCCCTTTATGGCACTAGAGTGGCAATTCCATTCCAAGTGTTTGGAATAGTTTTGATTCCCAAAATGATTTTTGATAAGGGTACAAAATACCGAGTGCCGTTTATGTGGTTTATTATAGCGTTATGTATGGTGATGTTTTTTAACAGGTACTATATTAATAATTCAGGCGCTGTTAACCCATACGTTTTTAGAACATTTTAGTAATATGATTAACTATAGTTTTATCATTCCCCACCACAATTTTCCTGATTTGTTGAATCGTTGTTTGGACAGCATTCCGCAACGGGAGGATATTGAGATTATCGTGGTGGACGACAATAGTGATGCGGATAAAAGACCACAGATAAACAGGCCAGATGTCAAGTTGATATATATTGATGCGGAACACACCAAGGGGGCAGGCAGGGCTCGAAACTATGCATTGAAAGAGGCTAAGGGTAAGTGGCTGGTTTTTTCGGATGCTGATGATTATTTTGTATCAGGTTTTATGGATGTTCTGGATAACTACAAAGATGCAGACTGTGATGTCGTTTACCATCCCGCAAAAGCTGTTGATACAGTAACACTAGAGGAAATGCCTGCATTATTGAAACGCCATAATGATTATTTTGCCAAGTATGATGGAAGCAAAGACTCACTTGACTTGATAAAGTTTCACCTCCACTCTCCATGGTGGAAGATGGTGAGAAGAGAGCTGGTGATAAAGAAAAGTCTGCAATTTGAAGAGGTACCTAAAGGTAATGATGTATTTTTTTCATATCAAGTCGGCTATTTTGCACGAAAAGTATGTGTTGAGCAGACCCCCTTATATGTTTATACGTATAATCGGCATGGGATAACTAATGGGAAGAAGAATATGTCAATTTACCTAAGTGTTTTTCGTAATAAACATAAGGTGAAAGAGTTCTATCGTTTTATTGGTCATGAAGATTGGATTGAGGGTAATTTAAGAAAATGGTTGAAAATAATAAAAAAGGATGGTTTGTCGGTTTTCTTTCAAACCCTTTTTGCCTATATATCAAACTACAAAGATATAAGGGCATCTCGGATGGAATATGTAGAAGAAATTAGGAAAAGAATATGAACGTCTCATATACAACAAAGAACAATCTCTGCCTTGGCTGCGGACTGTGCGAAGATATCTGTCCGGCCTCTGCGATAAAGATAGCCATTGACAAGGGGGAATGTTGTCCTCGTGTGGATGAAGACGAGTGCCTAGGCGACAAATGCAGAAGATGTACGAAGATTTGCCCGGGTCTTGGGGTTGAGCTGAAAAGGATTGCTGATAAGGTTCTGCCTGCTGAGGGTGCCACGGAAAATAAGTATGTTGGGAGGTATTTATACCTATATACGGGTCATGCCACGGATGAGGACATCCGCTATCATTCTGCTTCGGGCGGCATGGTGACGGCATTGCTATGCTGGCTATTAGAGAATGGCATCATCCAAGGTGCCGTTGTCACAAGGTTCTCCACAAAGGACAATATCACGCCAGAGCCTTTTATTGCAAGGACAAAAGAGGAATTAATTTCTGCCCGCAGTTCGAAGTACTGCCCAGTGTCGATGCAGGGAATACGGAAGCAGATACGTGATGCTGAAGGGAAATACGTGATAGTAGGTTTGCCTTGCCATCTGCATGGTTTCAGGAAGATAGAACAGACGGATAAGAAATTCCGAGAGCACGTATATGCTTATTGGGGACTGTATTGCTCTTCAGGACGCACATTTCATGAAACTGATTATATTTTGAATACTATTGGTATAAATAAAGACCGTATTAAGTATTTCTCTTATCGGGATGAAGGATGCCTTGGGTCATTAGTTGTTAGGCACTTAGACACAAATAGTTTACCCAAAGTATATAAAGAGCGTTATGGCAGCTACAATAATCACAGATCGTATTTTATACCCCGTCGTTGTCATTTCTGTGTAGATCACGCTGCCGAGTTGTCGGATGTCTCGTTTGGCGATATTCATATCAAACCGTATTCTGATGACACGATTGGAGTGAATTCTGTAATTGTGCGTACTCCGAAGATGGGGGAATTGTTGATGCAGGCTGTTAGGGACAGGGTCATAGTCCTTGATGATCTAAAAGAAGAGGTGTTGATTTCGTCGCAGAAGATGGCACAGGCCAAAAAGAACAAATATGCTTCATTGGTCTATTGGAGCTGGAAAATAGGATTAACTGTGCCTCAATACGACACTCAGGAGCGTGGGCGAATGGGTTTTCTGAAAGCCATGGTTTATCTACTGAATCTGAATCTGCAATATATGGTAGGGCATTATCGTATTTTGTGGCCGATTATAAAACACACAATCAGTAAAAAGTAAATATATGGTAAAAAAAATTGGATATGTAATGGCCTATGCTGAAGGGCAGAACAACTATGGTACCTCACTTCAAGGATATGCCCTTCTCAAGGTAATGCGAAATTGGGGATACGATATACAAATTATTCATTATATTAAAAGATTAACCATAAAAGAAAAAATAGAATATTTCTATAATACAATTCGGATTGACAAATCATTAAAAGTTTTCTTTTCTAAAATATTTCATAAGAAGATAACGAGCACAAATCACCTTCAGAATATCGCCATAAGAACAAAGTCCGTTAACGATTATAAGAAATCAAAATTAATTCCTTATTTCAAAGATTATGTTGGTTATAAACAACTTGTTAACGGTAGTCTTAATTATGATGTCATAATTGTAGGAAGTGATCAAGTATGGCTTCCCCAAGGGTTGCCTGGGAAGTTTTTTAATTTGATGTTTGTAAAAGATTCTATAAGGAAAGTTGCTTATGCTAGTAGTTTTGGAGTCAAAACAATTCCAGAGTTCCAAAGGGAAAAGACAAAAAGATATCTTGAACGGTTCTATAAAATCGGGGTAAGAGAACAATCTGGAAAAGAAATTGTAGAGTCTATTTCCAATCAAAAAGCACATGTTGTGGTCGATCCCACGCTATTATTGACAAGAGAAGATTGGAAAAAAGAGATAGAGTCATCAAGTGTTCACGAAAAAGAACCTTATATCTTCAGTTATATTCTTTCTGATAACAGAGAAGCTTTACAAGCAGTTCAAGAATTGAAAGAAAAGACAGGCTTAAAACTTATTGTTATTAGAAATATGGAGCGTAATCAATATTATATATCTCATGAAGGCTATGGCGATGAAGCTCCTTACAATGTAGACCCGAATGATTTTATAAAATATATTAGCGAAGCTACATATGTTTGTACAGACTCTTTCCATTGTAGTGTTTTTTCACTTTTGTTCCATCGACAGGTTATGACATTTTACAGGGCTGGAGCAAATAAGGGGAATTCCAGAAACACACGTGTGGAAAATTTGTATTGTATAACTGGAGTGGGAAGATCTCATATCTTTGAGTCATCAGTGAACTTGGATTCAATTAAAGAACGAATATGCCATATAGATGATGAAATAGACTGGAATAATGTGGATTCAAAAATAGAAGATCTAAGGAAAGAATCATTAGGATTTCTAAAAAGTGCAATCATTTGATTATCAAACAATATGAAACCAATCAATTCAATTGATGAACTTCATTCCATCTTGTTAGAGATGGCAAAAGCCTTCCATTTTATATGTGAGGAAGAGAATATACCATATTATATGGTTGGAGGTACTTTGTTGGGAGCCGTACGCCATAAGGGATTTATACCTTGGGATGATGATATGGACTTTGGCGTGCCTCGAAAATACTATTTGTCGCTACAAAACAAATTACGAGAAAAATTACCTCCCCAATATTCTGTTCTCAATAAGGAAGATAAAATTATTGTTTCTGGGTATTTCAAAATAGCAGATAACAGAACTGTTCACTCTCATAAATGGAATGAGGATCCCAATATGCAATTCGGCGTGAATATAGATGTATTCCCGATAGATTATGTCAGCAAGAAATGGAAGAGGCATTTTATAACTTATTTGTTGAAAATCCAGGGATATAAAATGTATGATGCATCAGAGAGACCAATGCATAAAAGGTTGATGGCATATCTTGTTAAGGCATTACTATTGGCTGTCAGTCGAGATGGAATAATAAACTTCATAGAAAAATATCTTGTGGAAAGTGATGGCCCAGAATTGACGAACATTTATGGGGTATATGGTCAGAGGGAAACTGTACCAGCTGTTTTCTTCGGTAAGCCCAAACTACAAGATTTTGAAGACACAAAGTTATATGGGGTTGAGTGTCCTCATGACTATTTAAAAGCCATCTATGGTGACTATATGAAATTGCCGCCAAAAGAAAAACAAAAAGTACACATTATAGATATGTATTGGAAATAGATTATGAATATAGCAATTATTATCGCAGGAGGTGCTGGCCACAGAATGGGACAGGATATCCCCAAGCAATTTATAAATATATATGACAAACCTGTTATTATTTATACGCTAGAGGGCTTTCAACGACATCCGCAAATAGATGCCATTGAAGTGGTGTGTATAGACGGGTGGCATGAAGTACTTTGGGCTTATGCACACCAGTTTAACATCACAAAGTTAAAATGGGTAGTAAATGGTGGAAACACGGGACAAGAGAGCATACGAAATGGTGTTTATAATTTGGAAGGAAAAGTGGATGACAATGACATCATTATTATTCATGATGGCATTCGCCCACTTGTAGATGAGTCTGTTTTGACAGATGTGATCATTAAAGCACAAAAGTATGGTAATGCTGTCACTTCATTGCCATATAATGAACAGATATTTGTCATTAATCCAGATGATGAAACAACAACAAAGCAATATATTAAACGTGAAACATTGCGAAGGGTTTCCACTCCTCAAGCTTACCAGTTCAAGAAACTTGACTGGGCATATCATGAGGCTTATGAGAAGGAAATCGGTATCTATGGTTCTTCATACACCAACACTATGATGGTGGAACTGGGAGAAACACTGCATTTCGCGGCAGGCTCTGATAAGAACATTAAGTTGACCACCAAAGATGACTTAGAGATGTTCAAAGGATATTTGAAAAAAGATAAGAATGATTGGTTAAAATAATATACGATGGTATTTAATAAACAACATCCACTATATCTGGAAGATCTGATTTATATTCTTTCCACTAAAGGCATTGAATCTTTGAGGGGAAAGTCTGTTTTGGTTACTGGTGCAACAGGCATGATAGGTCTCTGTCTTATTGATGCACTGATGCTGTATAACAAGAAAGGGGCGAATGTCTCAATTTATGCGGTAGGCAGAAATCGGGAGAAAGCAAAGGAAAGGTTGGGAGAATATTATGACAGTCCTTTGTTTCACTTTGTGGAGCAAGATGTGCGCCAGCCCTTGCCAGAATCGTTAAAGGTAGATTATATCATTCCGCTGGCGTCAAACACCCATCCTCTGGCCTATTCTCAATATCCCATTGAGACCATCGAGATTAATGTAAAGGGGACTGAATATGCTTTGCAGAAAGCACTGGAGTGTAATGCTGCTTTATTATATCCTTCTACAGTCGAGGTTTATGGTAATGCAAGAGGCGAGGATGTGTTTACAGAAGATTATACAGGCCAATTAAACTTAGCAAATTCTCGTTCTTGCTATACGGAATCGAAACGTGTAAGTGAAGCTTTGTGTCAATCATATATTGCAGAAAAGGGGGTTACAGTTAAGATTGCTAGATTAAGTAGGGTGTTTGGTCCGACTATGCTGATGAGTGACACGAAGGCTTCTTCGCAGTTTATCCAGAAAGCATTAAGTGGAGAAGATATTATTTTGAAAAGTGAAGGGATGCAGTTTTTCTCCTATACATATGTCGCAGATGCAGTTTCTGCCCTTTTGTTCATCATGCTGAATGGAGAAAAAGGAGTGGCATATAATATAGCAAACGATAAATGCAATTCCCGATTAAAGGAATTTGCAGAAACGTGTGCTATGATCGCAGGTAAAGATGTTTGTTTTGATCTCCCATCAGAAACTGAGAGGAAAGGCTATTCTGTGGCGAATAAAGCAATCCTTTCGACGGACAAGATCAGCGATCTGGGGTGGATTGGAAGATATGCTTTTGAAGAAGCTTTGGAAAGAACCATTGATATTCTTAAATAATAGATCATGTAATATATGTGTATAAAGATTGATAAGGACATATGTAATAAAATATTATTAGTTGGGCTATCATATAAAATCCTACCAGGAGGAATGTCCTCTGTGATTCAATATTATGAGCCTCATTTTGATAAGCTCCGCTATGTTTCAACCTATCGTTATCACGGGGAAATAGGCAGAATTTTATATTTTGTCTCAGCTGTTTTCAAGATAGTATTGCTATTGCTCTTTGATCGTAGAATAAGGGTCGTTCATATACATACGGCTGCTGATGGATCATTTGTTAGAGCATCAATTGTCATGAAATTATGCAAAGCGTTTAGAAAGAAAATTATTTTGCATAGTCATGCATCAAGATTCAAGGATTATTTCAATGAATCAGATAACAAAGCTGATATTTTGAAGAATCTTAGATTGGCAGAAGTGCTTGTTGTTTTATCAAACTCTTGGAAAGATTGGTTCCAATCTATAGGATTTGACGGCAGTCATATTGTGGTACTTAACAATATCACAGCATTACCTCAAATAGAGGAAACTGCTCGAACAGACGGCAAACTACATCTTTTATTCTTAGGTTTGCTTGGAGATCGTAAGGGAATATTTGATATTATAAAATCTATAGGCGAGCACAAGAAAGAATTTCAAGACAAATTGATTTTTAGGATAGGTGGTAATTCTCATGAAAAAGAGTTGATTTCGGCTATCAAACATTACGGATTGGAAGACTTCGTGACGTTTGAAGGATGGGTAAGTGGTGATAAAAAAATAGATTTGTTAAACTGGGCAGATGCATATATTCTTCCATCGTACAACGAAGGATTACCAATTGGAATATTGGAAGCCATGAGTTATGGATGTGCAATTATTGCCTCTCCAGTCGGCGGCATACCAGAAGTCGTGAAAGATGGCCATAATGGTATTATTGTTGAGCCAGGAAACACCGAAGAAATTGCGAAAGCAATCCATCATTTGCTTGATAGGAATGAGCTGAAAAGAATGTCATCTGCTGGTATAGAAATTGTAAAAGATTATTTTCCTGATAAGGTTATCAGTGATTTACTAGGAATATACAAGGTACTTTTGGAAAAATAATAAGATGATAGCTTGGATAAAAGCTTCTATAGCGGCAGTCGTTTTTCTGTGGTTTTCAGGATGTGTCTCTGCTGAGAACAAAGAATATAAGCTGGCATTGACTTCGGAGGCATATAATACCGAATACCTGTATCATCAGAACTTCACAGAGCAGATATGGCAGGATTCTAGTATATATGTTGATGCCAAGTTGCCAGCACAGTTCGTGGTAGAGCTTGGTGCACTGAAAGATGGCGAGAAAAGTCTGATGCTTTATGATGACAGCAAGGAACTGCTTATCAACAAGAGCAATGGGCGGTATGCTGTGAATGGAAAAAGAATGAAGGGTGACTATTCGGATGACACGAAATTGTCGCTATACTTTATTAATAATAAGGTGGCGCTGTATGTGGATGAGAAGTTGGTAGGGGATGTAAAGTTGAGGTTCGACCATCGAAAGAAAATTGGCGTAAAATGGACGAAGGATGGTAAATACAGTTACAAATACTTGAATTGCTATCAGCCCTGTGAGTTTAAGGAGATTGATTATGGTTGGCTGATGGATGAGTGCATATGGGAAACAAGGAAAGGTAAGATGATTCTGCAGAATGTCGACGAGGATTACAGTCTGCAGTTCCCATCGGATATTACATACCACTCTCCACGCTCTATGAAATTTGAATATCGGTTTGAAGATTCGAAGAAAGAAGGGAAAAGTAAGACTCAGAGGGGGAGAAGTGAGATAGCTGGTGTTTCAGCATCGTCGCTCATGGGAAAATGGGTGATAGAGTTTGATTTCCTTGTGCCGCATGAGACTGCTGACGATAGCCTGCACTATGACATGATTACCCAGCTGCACGACCATAGTACGGAAGCTTTGAGTCCTGCCTTTTGCTTGCTGATGAAGAATGGAGAAATGATTTGTCGGTTGAGGGGTGACAGCATCCCTGTGGAGCAGTGGGCAAAACGTAACAAACCAGTCAGTGGAACCCATATCTTACCGCTGGGTTATTTGAAAAAAGATACGTGGCACCATATAAAGATCTATTTGAAGCTGGCCTATCAGCGGAGTATGATGCCGCAGACCATCGTCTGGGTAGACTCCAAGAAGGTGCTGGAGAGCAATCTGCCTAACTGCTATAACTACACGCCAACGAAAGCTGGTGCGTATGATTATATCAAATTCGGAATCTACAAATCATCGTGGCTAAGGCTGAAGCAGAAACCTGAAGGCACAGACAGACGGATATACTATTTTGATAACTATAGAGTGAAATATTAATGAAAGAATCCATATGTTTCAAGATTAATGTTTTTATAGTATTAAAGAATTGAACTTAGTAAATTAGAAGAAATGCACGTAAAAGACAGAATAGAACTGAACGGAATGAAAGTATTTCCGTTTGATTCACCAAAAGCCTTGTTATCATATGTGGATGTTAATAAGGGAATCCTTGTGGCGGTGAATGCTGAAAAGGTAACAAAGGCCACGGACGAGACAAGGGCAGTGGTGAACGACAACATAGGTTATGCTGACGGAGCTGGTGTAGTGGTTGCCATGCACAAACTGGGCAGGCCAGAAGCCGTGCGCATTGCAGGGTGTGACTTGTGGCTCGAAATCGTGAAGGAGAGTTATCGCACGAAGTCTTTTTATCTGATAGGCGGTAAGCAGGAGGTGATAGACGATACCATCGCCAAGCTGCGGAGGGAGTTTGAAGGAATCAACATTTTGGGCTATCGGAATGGATATATCAAGACGGACGAAGAGCGACAGACGCTAATAAACGACATTGCAGAGAAGAAACCCGACGTGGTCTATGTGGCCATGGGATCGCCCAAGCAGGAATTTCTGATGGCAGACATGATGAAGGTTCATCCAGCCATCTATCAGGGGCTTGGTGGTAGTTTTGATGTTTATACAGGCAGAGTAAAGCGAGCTCCGCTATGGTGGCAGAAGCATAATTTAGAGTTTTTGTATCGGTTCCTAAAGCAGCCGCAGAGATATAGGAGAGAATATTACCGTCTGAAATTTCTTTTCTGGTTAATGATTGGAAAATTTAAGAAATAAAGTTTAAAGTTGAAAGTTTATAGTTTATAGATATGGTTAACGTTATTGGATTGGGCTACATTGGATTGCCTACGGCACTGATGATGGCCTCACATGGAGTAGAGGTTGTAGGAACGGACTACAACAAGAAATTAGTAGAAACCCTGAATGCTGGTAAGACAACCTTTAAGGAGGATGGACTGGATGAACTTTTTAATGATGCTGTAAAATCTGGAATTAAGTTTACGACGGAGTATCAGAAAACGGATACTTATATCGTGAGTGTGCCTACACCTTACGATAAGTTCTCAAAGAAGGTGGATGCCTGCTACGTGGTGGCAGCTGTGAAGGAGGTGATGAAGGTGTGCCCGAAAGGTGCTACTTTGGTAGTGGAATCAACTGTCAGCCCGGGCACCATGGATAAATTCGTTCGCCCTGTCATCGAGGAGAACGGGTTCAAGATTGGTGAGGACATCCATCTGGTGCATGCTCCTGAGCGTATCATTCCTGGTAATATGGTGTATGAGTTGCTACACAACAACCGTACCATCGGTGCAGACTCGCGCGAGATTGGTGAGAAGGTGAAGAAGTATTATGCTTCGTTCTGTCAGGGAGAGATAGTAGTGACGGATATCCGCACTGCTGAGATGACCAAGGTGGTAGAGAATACGTTCCGTGCTGTGAATATTGCTTTTGCCAATGAACTGAGTCGCATTTGCCGTCACGATAACATGGATGTGTATGAGATTATTAAGATTTGTAATATGCATCCTCGTGTGAACATTCTGCAGCCAGGTCCTGGTGTGGGTGGTCACTGTATCTCGGTGGATCCTTGGTTCCTGGTGGGTGATTATCCTCAGTTGGCCAAGGTGATTGACGAGAGTATGAAGACGAACGACTATCAGCCGGTGTTTGTGCTGGAGCGCATCCATGAGATTATGGAAGAGAATGGAATCACTGATAATCGCAAGGTTGGATTGTATGGTCTGACATATAAGGAGAATGTGGATGATATCCGTGAGAGCCCGACGCTGCAGATGCTGGATATCCAGAAGAGGCATCTGGCTCGCCCATTGAAGACATTTGACCCCTTCTTCACTGAAAAAGAGATCGTGAAGAACCAGATATTGGATTTTGACCAATTCCTCGATGATGTGGATATGGTGGTGATTATGGTGAAGCACGATCACATCAAACTGAATTGGGACAAGCTGAAGGGTAAGGTGATACTGGACTGCTTCAATATCTGCCCGTTGGAGAGAGTGTACCATATTTGATGTAAAAAGTATGAGAAAGGTGATGTTGGTGTTTGGAACGAGGCCGGAGGCAATAAAGATGGCTCCACTGGTGAAGGAGTTCCAAAAGAATCCAAAGGATTTTGAGACAATTGTTTGTGTGACCGGTCAGCATCGGGAGATGCTTGATCAGGTGCTAACCATCTTTGATATTAAGCCTGACTACGACCTGAACATCATGAAGCAGGGCCAGGATCTGTATGATGTTACGGCTCGTGTCCTCACTGGCATGCGGGATGTGTTCAAGGAGTGCAAGCCTGATGTTGTATTGGTACATGGTGACACCACTACATCGACGGCTGCTGCATTGGCTGCGTTCTATCAGCAGATACCAGTGGGACATGTGGAGGCCGGTCTTCGTACACATAATATCTATAGCCCCTGGCCTGAGGAAATGAACAGGCAAATCACAGGGCGCATCGCTACATATAATTTCTCTCCAACGCCATTGAGCGAGAAGAACCTTCTTGAGGAGAAGACGCATGGGGAGATTTTTGTCACAGGCAATACTGTGATTGATGCGCTGCACATGGTGGTGAAGAGGCTGTCGGAAGATAAGGTGTTAGCTGATGAGCAGGTAAAGGTATTGGCAGAGGCAGGATATGATGTGACGCGACTTAATGGCGGAAAGAAGCTGGTCTTGATTACAGGTCATCGTCGTGAGAATTTTGGAGAAGGTTTTATCAATATGGTAACAGCAATGAAAGATCTCTGCGTGAAGTATCCTGAGGTAGATTTCGTCTATCCCATGCACTTGAATCCGAATGTGCGCAAACCTATCCATGAGGTTTTCGGAGAAGATCTGAGCATCTATAAGAACTTCTTCTTTATCGAACCTCTCCAATATTTGGAGTTTGTTTATTTAATGGAGAAATCCACTGTTGTCTTGACAGATTCAGGCGGTATTCAAGAGGAGGCACCTGGACTCGGAAAACCAGTGCTTGTGATGCGTGATACTACTGAACGGCCCGAGGCTTTGGAAAGTGGTACTGTTCATCTCGTTGGTACCAATCATGACCTCATTGTTTCGGAAGTTAGTTCTCTGCTGGATGATCCTATAGCCTATGATAAAATGTCAAAGGCTGTAAATCCCTATGGTGATGGGAATGCTTGTGCTAGGATTGTAAATGCATTAAGATAGGTAATAATCCTTTGGGATATCGTGAGAAAGACATTTTTGTAGAAGACCTCCCATCCTCCCGTTAAGGGGGTGAAAGGCCGATGAATAAAGGGGAAGTGAGACGGGAGGTGTTTGGCTAACACCTCCCATTGACCTCCCGTAAGACCTCCCGTAGCGAGACTTTGTTTACGAAAGAAGGGAGGTGATAGGGAGGTGTTGAAGTGACTCCTCCCGTCTCTGGAAGCCTTTGTAGAAAGGGCTTGTGGCTTGTCAAGGGAGGAGGGGAGGAGTTTTACACTTTGGATGTCGTGAGATATTATTATATAAATCGTTATTGAGCAGGTCCGCTACATTACTTTTCAATTCATTACTAAATTCCAGGCGGGCCTGCATTTTT
>AUXO015773329.1_pt1 | contig 13427 bp, 9 predicted proteins | sample 768731 | NCBI WGS metagenome assembly AUXO01 (sample SAMN02715735, study PRJNA202380) | gut metagenome | biome: sheep rumen | host: Ovis aries | place: New Zealand: Palmerston North
TCGGCATTGTAACACGGAATTACAATGCTTATCTTTTCTTGCAAAATAGAATTTTGACTGGCTTTATAGAGGCAGGAATTGATCAGCCTGTGATTGGCAGAAACGAAGAACTTTACATACATATCAAAGAGAGTGATCTCCGGAAGATGATCAGATACAGATTGGCGACAATTCTCAGGGTCAAATACCGGATGGTCACTGTGAGACAACTCATTTAATATGGAAACCAGATCTTCAATACTATTATCTTTATAAATATATCCGGTCTTGTCAGGGATCACAGCCTCGGAAACTCTTGAGGATATGTTGCCGATAACAGGAAGGCCGCAGGCCAGAGCCTCAAAGGCGACAAGAGGTGCGCCTTCAAAAATTGAGGACATGATAAGGGCATAGGATCCTTCTGCATATTTCCATGGGTCCGCCGACCAACCAATAAATTCCACATGTTCTTCTATGCCAAGCTCCTTAGCTGCTTCCTTCAAAGACTTTAAGAAAGTTCCGTCTCCTACAATCCTTAAATTCCATAGGGGAGAAGTTTTTGCAATAGCTCTTAATATAAACTCTACGTTTTTTTCTTTTTCCAAGCGACCTACAAAGAGAAGAGTTCCTGGATCTAAGGAGGTTACATGGTGTATATTGCTTGCGTTTAAGGGGTTGTTGGTTCGATAAACTCTGGCATCTTCCACATTAGTGTAAATGAAATCTGCTATTTCATTGCTGATTGCCAAATGGAGATCTGCATAGGATAAATGAGAGATACTGCCAACTCCTTTTTCCTGATAACGCTCGAATGGCGCATGTAGATATGAGAAAACTATGCTGTCAGCATCGATAGCTGCAAGAGCAGCTTTTGCAACATAGATCATAAGGGGCCAGGCAGTGGCAACTATTATATTTGGAACTGAGTCTTCTTTTAAAAAAGCAGCATAACTATCGATGTATTCCCGAATTGAATGGGAGTGTTCGTTGCTTAGAAGATGATAGAAAGAAAGGGATTCATCCAGCCAGGGCATATCTGCATATATTACTTGAATGACGCGTACGCTGATACCCTTGGCTGCCAGATATTTTCCCACCATGTTGATACAGTTTTCAACACCGCCCTGTGAAGCTACGGGAATAAGGAAATCTATTGTAATATTACTGTTTAGCTTTATTTCTTTATTCATAAATGCTCCAATGTCATAAAACAATACTTAGTATCTTATCTGCTGCAACTCTATAATTGTATTCTTTTAGTATTCTTTCATATCCTGCCAGCAAAACACTCATCCGTTGGTTTTCATGTGAAAGGAAATATTTACAAAGCTCACGCATTTCATCGAAGTTATGATAGACAACTATTTCTTTTCCTACTTCAAAAAGCTCCAGAATTTCAGGCTGATAATTGGTCAGGATAAATCCGCCAGCACCCATGATATCAAAAACTCTAAGGGGAATACCGGATGATATGCTGTGAAGACAACTGGACAGGTTGATCTTGGAGAGGTTGTAGGCCTTAGGAAGAGTATCTTCATAGTAAAGTCGTGGTCGGTATTCTACTCCAGGAATTTTGGCATCCTCGTTGGCGTCAGCGCCATACCATCTGGGATTTAGGTCAGATACTGCCTCCATCATAAGTCTTCGCTCAGTGTAAGCCACAGCTCTTGCTATTACTACTTCCTCGAAGTAGGTCCTGTCAGGCATATTTATGGTATCTTCTGGCTTGGAATCAATCAGTGCCAGCATTGCATTTATAAGTTCATCGGACATTTTGTTGTGAATGTGGTCACCATTATCCCAGCATCCTATCATACCGTAAGCGATGTTATTAAGTTCATCCTGAAAGGGCTGTTCCAGATGATTTCTGAAGTAGGCATATCGACCATCCACATACTGCATTCCTACAAAAGATATGTTGCAGAAGTAGTTCTTTTCATCATCTGGTGATATCTTCATCTGTCCCATTCTAGTGGTGTTCGCAGCCAAAGGCAGATAATGGAGGTTTGGAAGACCTCTTTTTTTCTGGGTTTCCAGGAGATGTTTATCAAAGATAAAAAAGTGATTGGTGTTGTTCATGGCCTGCGGATGGTACAGGGACTGAAGTGGTGAGTCATAAATCCATGCAACATATGGGATATCAAGATTAAAGCAGGCACAAGAAACAGTTGGAGAGAAATTCATGGTCAGGACGATATCTACTGGCGAATCCTTAAGATAAGCTTCCAAGGCCTCCAATTCCTTCTGATCAAAGTCAAGCATATTGCAGTCAAGAGCCACACAATCGCAGTTATGACCAGCTTCCGTTATTCCCCAAATAAGATCATTAAGGGCCAGATCCAATGTTTTTATCAGAAGACATCTATGAGCCATGCAATTCTCCTAATTCTTGTGTTTGATGTTAAAACCAACACAAGTATTCGTTATTGTATTATAATTGTATAGTAGTAAAAAAATTGTTTCAAGCTCAAAAATAGGTGAATCTGGCACCGGGAGATACTATGAGAAACGAATATAATACACTGATAGTTATAACGCCAAAGGACTGCTTGCGACTGATAAGTCTCTATCCAAGACTTGTCGCTAATCTTGAATGCGGGAAAGTGTATTTTGTTGGAGCGAGCGAAGTTGGCGACATAGTAAAAAACGATAAGGAAATTGGCGGTAAAGTAGATTTTATAAATGAGAATGACGTCCTGCCTTTTGACGAGATCCATAAATACCTGGAGAAAAAGATGGAACCTCTTCTTAACGGAGCAGAGCTTCCCAGAGGTGTCACGGGCTGGTACTATCAGCAGTTTATAAAGATGCAGTACGCTCTGGGATGTACAGACGATTACTACATGGTGTGGGATGGTGACACAATTCCTTGCAAAAAAATAAACATGTTTCAGGAAGGCAGTGGCAAACCATACTTTGATATGAAACATGAGGAGCACGACGAATACTTTGAGACTATGGGAATAATCTTACCGGGAATGCACAAACTGGTAGGAAGGTCTTTTATTTCTGAGCATATGCTCTTCAGGACGGACATTATGAAAGAGCTGGTAACAACTATAGAAAGTAATTCTTCTATAGCAGGCGAGAAGTTTTGGGAGAAGATAATAGCTGCTATTCCGGTAGATAAGGTACAGAACTCGGCTTTCAGTGAATTTGAGACCTATGGTACTTATGTAGCTCTTAGGCGTCCAGAGGCATACATGCTCAGAGAATGGCATTCATTCAGATTGGGTGGGGCATTTTATTCAGTTGACACAATTTCAGATAGGGACTTTGATTGGCTATCCAGAGATTTCCATGCAATTTCCTTTGAGAAAGGTCATTATGTAAGAGAGGACCATGCAGGGCTGTTTGACAATCCATATTATCAGGAGAAACTCACACCAAAGCAGATGCTTCAGGCTGTCCAGGAGGAGTATGAAGATGGCTACAAAGAAGTATGGGAAGACGACAAAAAACTGATTAACGGAGCCAATACCAGCTCTGGAGAATACAATACTGAAGGTTTCATCTGATCAAATGGACTTGTCAAATAAGCGAACTATCGAGGGAAGACTATGCATATCATATTATTTAAAGGGCGTTTACAGACATTGGATTTTTTTATGGACAGGTTTATTGATTACTGTAAAGCCCATGATATTGACTATTATCTTGTGGACACTAATGTGCCGGATACATATAATAGCCCTGCTTTTGATGAATATCTTGCACAGGAAAACTGCGCCATGTTCACTTTTAATAATATTGGCGTAAATCTTGATATACCCAGTGGAAATATATGGAAGTGCTACAACATTCCGGTATACAACTTTATCGTGGACCCTCCGCGAGCTTTTAAAAATATTCTATTACATCCGGCATGTGACATCAGGGTTATTTCCCTGGATAAAAACAGAGATGAGTTTATTGGGACTTTCTACCCGGAGATAAAAAAGCATTACTATTTCCCAGCGGGAGGAGCTGTAGTTTCAGCAGATAAGCAGCTTAAGGACCGAAAATTTGACGTTATATATATGGGAAATTGCCAGGCTAAGGAACAGGACTATCCTTACTTGGATTTTCTTGGTGAGAAGTGCGCAGAGATGTACCGAAGTACTATCTACAGTATGATCGAGGATCCCTCTCAGACTACAGAAGAGGCTCTAAACAGATACTTTGCTGAAAACGAGATCAAATTAACTATTGAGCAGCTTACTGATGTCATGACTCTTGCGGGACAACCTATAGAACACACTGTGCGTAGATTTTTTAAGCTCAGAGGAATAAAGGCACTTGATGATGCAGGGATAAAAGTTGATATCTGGGGATCAAACTGGAACGATGACGATATTCCGTTCTCTGACAATGTTACGGTACATAGGTTCATACCTCCAAAAGAAGTTATGGAGATATGTGGTGATGCGAAAATCTCTCTAGTTTTTATTGGATGGCAAAAGAGAGGATGCAGTGAAAAGAATTTTGATTCGTTCCTTAATCGTGCATGCTGCGTTTCAGACTCCACGGAATATCTCTTAGAACACTATAAGGATGGGGATAATATCGTGTATTTCGATCTGCACAATATGGAGCAGATGGCAGCTGATGTCAAATATCTTTTGGAACATATCGAGGCAGCGCAGGTAATAGCAGACAGAGGCTATGAGACTGCTCTAAAGTACGATAGTTGGGATGTACGTTATGATCAGATATACAAGATGATGTTAAATGAGTGCGAGATTGCGGAATGAGAAGTGAAGAGCTTGTAAAAAAGATACGTGACATACTAGTTAGTTCTCCGGATTATTTATCGCAGATTCCGGTGGATGATGTGGTTTCGTGCGTCTATCTGGAATTATATGGGCTGCGGCAGTTATATTCATCAGACAGATACGCCCTAGTTGAAAGAAATGTGTTTGACTATTCATCTCAAATGGCGAGTGCCAAAGCAAGAGGAGATTATAAGGTTGTATTGGATCTGCTGGATAAGCTCATCGTGATCATTTCTTTCCTGCCTGACAGCAATGTGGCTCAGGATTTTATCGAAAGGGCCAATTTTGACAGAGCGTTTATCAGGCACAGAGAAAATGCCACAACAGTAGTGCTTGGGGACTCCCATGTCAATTATTTCAGCGGAAATGAAGAACTCTCTTTTATTCCGATAGGATATGATGTCAATACTTGTGAGCAGGTAAATGATCTTCCGCTCACAGTGCTACATGCCGGGCCATGCCTTGCTTATAATAGCAATCAGTATGGATCCAGTAACAGATTCAGGGAAAAAGTGGATTGGCTTCTGGAAACTCTGATAACAGAAGGCTCTACGATCATTTGCACTCTTGGGGAGATAGATCTGCGTGCTCATGTTTTTAAGGAAACGGAAAGGCAGCAAAAGAGTTATCAGGAAATAATCGATGTGATCCTTAGACACTACGCAGAATTCTTGGATTTTCTCTCAGAAAGTGGATATGTAGTGGTATGTTATGGCCCTATAGCATCTCAGAAAGATTCGTGTCTGGTAACAGAAGACCATCCTAGAGTTGGAACTGAGTTTCAACGTAATTCAGCTACAAAGTATTACAACGATGAACTAAAGAAGATATGTGAGGCCAAAGGCTATGGCTTTTTTACCATGTTTTATGACATGGTAGATGAAAATCTGGAAACTAGGGAAGAATTTCTTTCTGAAGATAAATTCCACTTAGGACAGTATTCAGAGGGTTTACTAAGAGAAAAGCTAAAAGGCGTGACGCCTGCATAATTGTAGGATTGAAAGCGAGGGCGTATGAATTACAGAAGTATTGACTATCTCAATAAACTGATAAGAGATAATATTTCAATCATTCCCAGAGATATAGATCTTGTTGTGGGAGTTCCGCGGAGCGGAATGCTACCTGCAACAATTATTGCCCTTTTGTTAAACAAACCATTGAAAACCCTGCCAGAACTTAGCAACTCAACAGAAACTTCTTTTACAACAAGACATCTTGAGGCTACAAATGGTACCAGGAAAATTCTGGTTGTAGATGATAGTTGTATGACTGGAGGAAGTATATTAAAAGCTAAAGAGTTTATGAATACTATCGTTGAGCCAGAAACCGAGGTGATTTATTGCTGTATTTTTACTGCAGGTGAGGCTGCAAAATATCTGGATCTGTATTTTGAAGTGTGTGAGCCACCAAGAGCTTTTGAATGGAACATTATGAATCATTCCTGCCTTGTGGCCACATGCATGGACCTTGACGGAGTTCTGTGTGTGGATCCAACCGATGAACAGAATGACGATGGACCCAATTATGTGGAATTTTTAAAAACTGCTAAACCTTTATTTCCAGCGCCAAAGTATGAGATAGGAGCGATTGTAACCAGCAGACTGGAAAAGTACAGAAAAGAAACTGAACAATGGCTAAAGGATAATAGCATTCCTTATTCAAGTTTGATAATGCTAGATGTTCCGGATAAGGAAACCAGGCAGAGACTGGGCTTGCATGCTGTTTTTAAGGCACAAATATATAATAAACTTAATGCTCTTCTTTTCATCGAGAGCGATGATAATCAGGCAAGATACATTGCGAACTACACTAATAAGCCGGTTTATTGCACAGGTAGTAATAAATATTATGATAGCGATAAAAGCTTCGAAAGATATGAGCGCATTTTTGCTACAGGAAAAGAAATTGAAAAGAAAGCATATGATGCGCTGGGACTTATGTATGAATTCAGACAGAATATTCCAGTGATTATTCAGAGTGTTTCGGAATCAGAATCAGAAAAATTCGTTAGGGGCTATTGTGATTCTCTGAAAAAGATTTTTGAGGAGGTGAATTGGTTTATTAGTCCAAATCAAAGCATTTCTGATTGGATAGAGCAATATATTGACTCTATCATCGGCTCAATTGATAAAAAAATTGAACTGCCTGAAATTGTTCTGGAATTTGATCTTTTGGAACTGGAATATCTGATCGACACAGCAATTTATGAGGTGATAATAAGTGCCGCTCGCAGAGTAAGTATAGGGGCCTGGCGCGAGGAACATAATAAAGTAAAACATGAATTGACGGATGAGTTGATCAATAAAGACATTAGCGACTTGGAAGGATTTGAGAACGAGATAGCTTTCCTAAAGAAGCATGGTGAACTGGTTCTGTATCCTTATGATTTTATCTATAAGTACGATGAAAACAAAATAATAGTGACTTACGATAGTAATAAGAAACTGAATTATGTAGATCACAATGGTAAGAATCTTTATTTCCCGCCGATGGAAATGGAGCAGATACGTCAGGAATATAATCAGCTGATAATGGAGCAGGATAAAGAGAGCCCTCACACCTATTTTTCAGAGAAATGCAATTTTGAAGATGGAGATATTTTTATAGATGTTGGGGCTGCGGAGGGCATTATCTCACTGGATGTGGTAGAGCGGGCAAAAGAGATTTACCTGTTTGAGTACTCTGAGGATTGGGTAAAAGCTTTGCAAGAAACCTTTGCTCCATATAAAGATAAGGTTCATATCATACCCAAATATGCAGGCAGATCAGACACTGATATATCGACCACTCTGGATACAGTGTTACAGGGATATGTGAACGAAAAGATATTCATTAAAATGGATGTTGAAGGAATGGAACTGGATATTTTAAAGAGTTCTGTAAATACATTGCTAAACAATGAATGTAAACTGTCCTGTACAACATATCATGTTCATGAAGCGGAAGAGGAGCTGGGCATGTTTTTTGATAGCATTGGCTATGAGCATAAGCCCAGTGACAGATATATGCTGTTTTATTTCGGAAAACTTACTCTTGATAATGGAAAGTATGAGCATATCAAGAAACCATATTTTAGAAGGGCTCTTATAAGAGCGTGGAAACCAGAAACATGAAAAAAGTAAGCATAGTTGTGCCAGCATATAATTCACACGATACGCTTGCAAGATGCCTTGGAAGCCTTGTTAATCAGACCCTTGAAGATATTGAGATCATCGTAGTTAATGATGCATCAACTGATGATACCTTGGAAATAATGAAACGTTGCAAGCAGCAATTTCCTGATCAAGTAGTCATCATAGATGGTAAGGAAAACAGAAAGAGTGGAGGCGCAAGGAATCAGGGCTTTGACATCGCTACTGGCGAGTACATAGGACTTGTTGACAGTGACGACTATGTCTCTTCAGAAATGTATGAGCTTCTCTATAACAAGGCAAAAGAAGCTGACTATGATATTGTGGACTGCGGGTACTACAGCGAATCAAAAGATAAGGCGACATTGTTTACCGGAGATAATGTTACAGGGAACCTTGATGGTGACAAAAGAAGCATTCTTGTGGCTAATGGAGGGTATTTGGTAACTAAGATCTTTAAAAGGGAACTGTTTGACGAACCGAGGATCCGGATGCGGGAAAACATAAGATGTCTTGAAGATACTGAGATCATGATATACATGTTTCTTAGGGCAAAGAGCATTGGAAATGTGAAACAGGTTCTTTATAACTACTGCGACAATGCAGGATCGGCCACTAAGACCATGGACTTAAACACATATATAGATTCTATCTATGGAGCCATGAAGGCTACGTATGATGTGTGTCACGGACTTCCCACATATCATGAAACCAAAGATGCTGTTGAGTATGCGATCACTAATCTGTACTCCTATGGAGTTAACAGATGTTTATATGACCAGATAAAAAAGCATGGCGCTGTGAAAGGAATGACTCAGATTCTCTTTGAGGAAGCTGGCCGGGAAGAGGCAGAATATCTTGCCAAATTAACGACTCTTTTTATGAGAATAGTAAATGGTACTATTAGAGGCAATAAGGAAGTTGTTGACCGGATTCCTGCCATAGATATAGAGATAATGGAAAATTGTGTAAAAAGATTTAATTGGTGATAACAAATAAATCTAACGATCAAGGGGATAGCTTATATGGAAAACAACGAAATGCTGGAGCAGATCAGGAGGGCAGCTGAAGAACTTAAGAAAAGAAGAGAGCAGATCAACAATCTTCTTGAGTCCTTCGATAACCTTGACCTTGTGCGTGAGATCTATCATATGAGATATCCAGGAACCAGTGATAGATTTACTGGCAAAGGGATTGTTTACTCGGCTATCACAGGCGGTTATGACACTATAAATGATCCAACTTTTATAACTCCTGGAGTGGATTATGTACTTTTGTCGGATAAGGAACTTACGAATTATGATGGAGCCTGGGAAATCAGACTTTTGGATAATCCTGAAGGCTATGAGCCGCAAAGACTGGCAAGATGGGCTAAGATGCATCCTTATGCATTATTCCCTGGATATGATTGGTCCATTTGGGTGGATGGTGCTTTGAGAGTAAAGGGCGATGTGTCCACGTATATCACGACTTACAGACGTGACTCAGGAATGCTATGTTTTTCTCACCACAGAGCTACTGATATTGTAGCAGAAGCAAATTTTATTTTAGCAAACGGAAAAGCAGGCAGAGATGAATTAAGCAGACAACTGGATAGATACAACGATGCTGGTTATGAGGGCAAGGGTTACATTGTAGAAACTGGAGTTCTCCTCAGAGATCATCACGATGAGAGATTAAAGAAAGTGATGGATGATTGGTGGGAAGAGCTTTGCTTATATGTTCACAACAGAGATCAGATGAGCTTTGATTTTGCTTGTTGGAAAAATGGATATGATTACGATCTAAATGACCTTCTCATTTATGGCAATCCATGGTTTGAGGCGGTTGTTGTTCACTGATCATCTTATTGGGAGGATATAGCATTGTCGCTGGAAACCAAAATGTTTGTCATGACTCATAAAAAATTCCCCCATCCTGAAATGGAAGGTTTCTTTCCACTTCAGGTCGGCAGTGCACTGTCTGAAGATCTTGGGTATATCCGTGATGACACAGGGGATAATATTTCGGATTTAAATCCCTATTACAGTGAGCTTACAGGACAATACTGGCTTTGGAAAAATGAGACGGACGCTAAAAATATCGGATGTTGCCATTATAGACGGTACTTTATAAATGATGAAAAAGAGCTGATGACAATCCGAGAGATCGATAAGAAGTTGAAGGAGACTGATATTCTGGCAGCATGTATCGAGAATCCAAGGACTTGGCGGGAACTGTACGGCGCAGGACATAATATTAAGGATCTATACACCATGGGAGAAGTGATAGGTGAGTTGGAACCAGACTCGAAAAAGGTCTTTAATGAGCTTTTAGACAACTATACCATCTGCTTTGGAAATATGTATGCCATGTCGAGGGAGATATTCTCGGAATATATGGAATGGCTGTTTGATGTGCTTGAAAAAACAGGAGAACGGATAGACATCACTGAATATGATACTTATGAGAAAAGGGTATTTGGACTCCTTTCTGAGAATCTTATACAGATATTTGCAAAGACCAGGAATTATAGCCTTCTTCCAGGGAGAGTCGCGATAATCGCAGAAAAAGCGGAAACCACAGAGCTTAAGAATGCACTTATTCAGCTCATGAAAGAGGATAAGATTAGCGAGGCAGCTGAGCTCTATGAAAAGTTCTGCAATTATCGCAAAGACGTGCTGTTTTCTCAATCTGATGTAAAAGGTGAACTGGCTGATATTGGTAGAATGCTCCGCGAAATGACAAAAGAGAAGAATAGTATTGAAACGAGGCGGGAGTAGGATGAAGATTCTTTTTATGGATTGGAAGAGCTACGGCAACGAGGATATAGAAGCTGCTGTACAGGCTCTTTGCAAAAAAGGATATGATCTGGAATTTGTCAGATATCCATTCGACAACCATATAGAGAGCGACGATAAAGATTTTATGGAGAGGTTTTCTTTGGACCTTAGAAATGAGTCTCCTGATTTTGTTATGTCTTTTAACTATCATCCTGCTGTGTCTAAGGCGTGCAATGAGCAGGGGGTGAAATATGCGTCATGGGTTTATGATAATCCTTCATTGCGGCTGTTTTCATACACCCTGATAAATCCCTGCAACTATGTTTTTTTGTTCGATTCTCAGGTTTATGAGCTATTTGCAGCGCAAGGATTCAAGACGGTATATTCTCTTCCTCTTGCTGCAGCCACCTCAAGATATGACGCGATTAGTATTACGGATGCAGACAAAAAGAAATGGGGCGGGGAGATTTCATTTGTTGGCAGTCTTTACAGCGAATCTCATAATTACTACGACCAGATCATTGATAAGATCTCCGATTATAGCAGAGGATACCTTAATGGGCTCATGCGCTCCCAGATGGAGATAAATGGGCTTGATATAGTGGAGAAGTCAATTCCTAAACGGGTCATGCAGGAGATGGTGGATGCGCTTGGAGCTAAACCAGCTTACGACGGGGTTGAAACTTACGAGTATATTTATTCCAACTACGTAATTAACCGCAAGATCACTGCTATAGAGAGAAGAGAGATACTCGAGATGATAGGCGAAAAGCATAGACTTAATCTTTTTACAAAGGATAGTGACTATGTGGCACCTGGAATCATCAATCGGGGCAAGATAGATTATTACAACGATATGCCCTATGTCTTCAAGGCTTCAGATATCAATCTTAACATTACCTTAAGGAGCATTCAGAGGGGGATACCGCTTCGGGCTATGGATATACTTGGCTGTGGAGGATTCCTTCTTACAAACTATCAGGAGGATATGTTGCAGTTTTTTGTGCCTGACGAGGATTTTGTGTACTATGAGAGTAGGCAGGACCTTATGGATAAGATTGATTATTATCTGGTTCATGACGAGGAAAGAAAAGCAATTGCTGCGAACGGTCATGATAAGGTTAAGGCGGGCCACACCTATGAGCAGCGTTTGGAAGAAATAATAGACATTGTGACTAGATGAATTTGATAACTATAGTATTTAATGACAGAGGTGCATATGGGAATAGTAGAGCTTGTTCAAAATAATATGTGGGATGAGGCGTATGAAGCTTTTATGAAAATTACTGATGAGGGTAATCTTGATGAGGTGTCATGCGTGTGTGGTGCAACAGTAATGGAGCACTTTGGCTATTATGATGCCATGTATGAGACGATTGTTTATGGACTGAAGTTAAATCCTCAGAACTATGAACTCTATCTTTTACTTGGTAATTATTATGCTGCGATCAATCCAGATCAGGCATACCTTTCCTATGAGAACGCCATGTTTTTTGCAGGTAAAAAAGGTGCAGAAGATGATGCAAAAGAGATAAAGGCTATTATGGATGGGTATGTGAATGAGTGGAATGTGTCGGTAAGAAAAGTCTCTTTTATCATCCTTTCCTATAATACCCAGGAATATACAAAATTATGCATACAGAGCATTAGAGATACCTGCTATAAAGGGGCATATGAGATAGTTGTTGTTGATAATGCATCTGATGATGGAAGCGTTGAGTGGCTGAGGCAGCAGGAGGACGTTATTCTCAAGGAGAATTCAGAGAATGCCGGATTCCCTGCAGGTTGCAATCAGGGTATCAAACTGGCTGATCCGAACAATGATATCTTTTTATTGAATAACGATACCTTAATGATGAATAATTCTCTTTACCTTCTACGAATGGGATTATACGAGTCTAGGCATTATGGAGCCACGGGAGCTGTGACCAATTTTGCAAATAATAACCAAATCGCTTATGAAGATGGCGAGAAAATTGAGGACTACTACAAATTTGCGTATGAGAACAATGTGCCTTGTAAAAGTCCATATGAGCGAAAGAGTATGCTCGTCATGTATGCCATGCTTATAAAGCGCAATGTCTTTGATCTTGTAGGAGAATTGGATGAGCGCTTTAGTCCAGGTAATTATGAGGACAACGATTATGGTATCAGGATTCTGGAAGCAGGATTTCAAAATATAGTATGTTGGAATAGTTTTATTTATCACTACGGAAGCAAGAGTTTTCGGAAGGATGTCAATGAGTACAGTTCTATATTGAAGACCAATAAGCAGAAATTCATTGAAAAGTGGCACTTTGCTCCACGGTATTATATGTTCACGAGAACCGAAGTTATTGATGTTATGGATGCAGATGTAGACGATGAGATAAGTGTTTTGGAGGTGGGATGCGGACTGGGAGATACGCTGGCTGCAATACAATACAAGTATCCCAAAGCAAAGGTTCAGGGAATAGAGCTTGAAGAGCGCATTGCTAAACTTGGAAGTAAAAAACTGGATATCAAGTGCGCAAATATTGAACATTATCAGTTTTCGTCTGAAGACAAATTCGACTATATCATTTTTGCCGATGTATTGGAGCACCTTTTTGATCCATATTCACTTATCCGAAATATGAAAAAGCAATTGAAGGACAACGGGTGCATTATAGCTAGTATTCCTAATCTGATGAATGCTGATGTCATATATAATTTGTTAAATGGTGACTTTACATACAAAGACGCGGGAATACTTGACCGAACCCACATAAGATTTTTTACCAAGAATGAGATCTTCAGGATGTTTGCCAATGAGGGATATC
>AUXO017457948.1_pt1 | contig 13425 bp, 10 predicted proteins | sample 768731 | NCBI WGS metagenome assembly AUXO01 (sample SAMN02715735, study PRJNA202380) | gut metagenome | biome: sheep rumen | host: Ovis aries | place: New Zealand: Palmerston North
CCGCCTCCGCCAGAGCATGACGGAGGCGTTTTACGTAGGCGTCCAACTCCGGGTTCTCCCGGATGCCCGCCCACCAGACCTGATGAAAGGCTCCAAGCCCATCCATCACTGGCTCCGGGTCGGGGTACTCCCCGATAAAGGCCAGCGTCAGGTGGAGATTTTCCTCGGGCGTGAAGTTGCCCTGGACGCCTCGGGTACGGAGGACAACCTGAGTGCGGGTGATGGCGGTTTTCAGGTGTTGTGCAAGGGGGATTGCGATGAATAGTCTCATACCCGTTCCTCTGGCAAGACTTTACTCTCTCTTTGCCCGCTCGGGAATCAGCGCGAGAATCTTTTCCCTGTGGGCTTTCGTTTTCTTTGTAACTGCCTTATCGCTACTTTTTGTCGCTACTTTTTGTCGCCGGTTTTTATCGCCGGTTTTTATCGCCGGTTTTATCGACCGCAAATTCCAACGACAGATTGGTTCGGTCCGGCTCAAAGTACTCCGTGAACTTCGGCTGTTTCCATGGTACGGTTGTTTGTCTTATTCAAAAAGTCCTTCACCAGCTTCTCCAGGCTGGGGATGTCGAACAACTCAAAGCTGTGGTCACTCTTCTCCCCTACCCCAAGGAGAACCACGCTGTCCTGGAGGTTGGCAAAGGAGGAATAGGTTGCCCAGATGCTCTTCGGCATGCCTCCAAGGGCCTTTTGACCTCGATAAGGTTGTTTTCCCGGTAGAGGGGGGTCAGGTTGTTGACACTAATCATAGGAAAATCTCCGTTGCTTTTCTCTTTCAAGAAATCATCAATTGTTTGCTCCTTTTACGAGAACTCAGCATCTAAGATGAACAACTATATTTCTTCAATTCCTATTTCCTTTAGATACTCATATATGCCATCATAGTACTGAGGCTGCCGAGTGTAATCCTCTAGATCGCCTTCCGGGACATAAATAACCAGACCCTGACGCGACCTGGTCAGCAACACACGATAAGCATTTTTCAGGTATCTTCTCTTATTTTCATTGCGGATATGGTTCCACTGGGTTCCCCTGAAACGATAGTAACTAAAATGATTATTGATATATCGAAAATCTGCATCCCATGCCAACACCCCATAATCAATTTCCAATCCCTGCACCTTAAATTCCGATGCTGCAACTTCAAGATAGTATGAGGAATCTACGCTATTCTTATCATTTAGAAACCAGCCAACATGATTAATCACACTGTTGACCCAGATCCCCACTCCTCGGAGCCTCTTTCCCTCTGAACTGGCAAGCAAACCATATCGTTCAGATCCTCTTGATTTTGTCTTCACCCATTGCTTGGCCGACTCAAAATTCCGAGTCACTACAATAGGATAAGACCGCCTCAAATCCTGATATATCTTGCCAGCCCTAGATTTGTCATTATCCAGCAGTGCCTTCGTAAAGTCCGAAAGCAGTTCACTTCTGAAGGATCGCAGCGACACTCCTAAGTGCAGACTCGGTTCGACGAAATAATGACGCCCCCCTAGCAATTCTGCCACAGACGATTGGCCAACGAATTCACTTTCTGCCATTTTATCAGAGAGGAATATGTCCCAATCAGAATAATGATCTTTTAGGGTATAAAACCAGTCTATAATTCCCGCTTCACCGTTATATATTTCTTGGCCGCCGCCAATCAGACAAACTATTACAGCCCAATCTGTATGCCGATCCATAATACTGATCAAAAATTCCGGTTCTGACTGATCAAAATCCTTCACACCCTTTTTCCGCCGCATAAAATCAGTCAGTGCATCTCTGCCCCACGCACGCTGTGCTTCATCAAATACAGCAACTTTTTCAACAGGGGGTTCCTGGCTGAGCAGAGCTTCGTCCCGAAACTTATGGATTATTTGAATAAAAGCCTTTGTCTCTCGCTTAGCCTCGACGATGGTCATACCGCTTCGCTTAGCTCGATCTTTAGCTAATGCAGCCTGCAGTACATCAACCAACGGTCCGTTGCCTGACAAAAAAACTGCGTGCTCATCCTCATCAAAAGAATGCCTTTCATTTGCAATGTTTAGTCCGGCTAGTGTCTTGCCTGCTCCTGGAACCCCAGTAATAAAGCAAATTGCCTTTTTATGATTCTGTTTGCATTCATCAATAATTCTATTTACAGCTTGCGTTGTTGATGTAAGGTTTTCAGCCCCTGCCTCATTTCTTGAAATATCAATCACAGAGTGTTCTCGATAAAGAGCCTGAGCTGCCTCTATTATTGTTGGTGTTGGAGAATATCTGGAATTAATCCATTCCTCCATGCTGAGAACGGGTGCTCTTGATGTATCTAATATGGATTTGAGATTGTCACCGATATTTGACTGGTTGCACCGAACAACTTGTGAAATATTATCACTCATTACCGTCAAACAATTATCCACTACTTCTGCTTGAGTTGAAATACAAACGGGCACGATCAGCCTATTTTTGCTGGCTTCATGAAAGTACTTCAAATCCAGCGCATAATCCATCACTTGATCATCTGTGGATTTGCGATAGACTGAGTCACCAACCTTAAACTCTAACAGAAATACGATACCGCCAATAATAAGGACGACATCTACTCTATGTCCAATTCGCGGAACGGAAAACTCAAAAGCTATTTCTCCATCAGAAAACGCCAAAATCTGATCCTTCAGAATTTCTATCTCTTTCCTCCATGCGTTTTTCTGCAAGTCAGTTGTTTCAAAACGATCATTGATTAAAAGCTGTCCCAGTATAATGTCAGGGTCTGTTTTAAGAAACTCCTGTATTGCTGCAGAATAGTATGCACGCTTCATTCTTCGTCTCTCCGTCTGTATTCACCCTGCTCCAAAATGAACTTTACAACGCCTTCCATGGTCAATTCAAAGCACTCTTTTTTTAATTGGCATTCCCAAATTATGCAAACCCGCCAGCCGTTTGATTCTAATTTATTGTAGTTTTCCTTGTCACGTTGTGCATTGCGTGTAATCTTTGGTTTCCAGTACTGTTCGTTTGATTTAGGCCAAACAAAGCGCGGGCAATTGTGTTTGTGCCAAAAACATCCATTTACAAATATTACTGTATTATATTTAGGAAGCACAATATCTGGGCACCCAGGCAATTTTTTCACATTCTTTCTATATCGAAACCCTTGTGCAAACAGATACTTACGAACCGCAACCTCAGGTTTGGTATTAGTACTCCGGATTCGAGACATATTGATGCTTCTAATGTCCGGAGAGTGATTATCAGACATAATATCACCATTTGTAATGATTAAGCCGTTACTATAACACCTAATTACTCTCCCGTTTGGATATCCAGAAGTTGTTCAGCCAGCTTTTCAGCAATAGCCCTAGCCAGAATCGGAGGGACAGCATTTCCCACTTGCTGATATTGTTTGTCCTTTGTTCCCGTAAAAACAAAGCTGTCCGGAAACGTTTGAAGACGTGCAGCCTCCCTGACGCTGACCGCCCTATCAAGAACAGGATGAATCCACATAGACTTTCGCACATTCACAACAGTTCCAGACGGCTGAGAATAGTCTAGTCGAAGATAAATTGTGTTTTGCGTCCTGGCAACATCTGAATAAGTGTTATTTTTCAACTCATTATCAAGCGCATGAAAATTTTGTCCCTGTTTCAGCGCTTTAAATCTGTCCATAGCAACTTCCGTTGTTTTTGTGACGATATGATTTCTAAGCACTTTTGCATCCCTTAGTGTCGCAGCAAGACTACTGAGTTCCTTTGGTGTTTCAAGTTGGATTCCAACATCGTCTTTGAGTGTGCAAACCGGTTCTATGCCTTCTAGGTCTGAAATAGCATCATGTACAGTGCGGTATGTCCTCTCTTCAAAACATCCCTCAGGAAGCTCCGCCTTGCCTGTTATGCTCTTTTTTATGCCAATCATGACAAACCGCATTCTTTTTTGAGGCGCTCCAAAGTCTGCAGCTGAAAGAACATTAGAGCTCATCACATAACCATCTTCTCCCGCACCGAGCATTGACAAAATATAGTCGTAAACAGAATATGATCTGATTTCTGCGTGGAGACCATTTTCTGTCAAATAGTTGTCGACAATCAGATGATTATCTAGAATCTCTTTGGCATGACTCAGCATCCTCTGGTACATTATCGCCTCTTCTATTCTATTTTTTAGCTGATATGCATTTATTCCGTTATCGAAATATTCTTGTATTGCCGCAAAGGCTTTGTTGTCTGACTTCCGAATTTGACAACCTTCCTCCGCTCCGATATGTGATTGTACAGCATTAAGCAGCTTCCTTTTGTGCTTGTTAAGTGCTTTGATCGCTTTTTTCCAGTTTTTTAATGACTTATATATGATATTGACAACAAGGTAATCATCCTCTGTCCATAGAAATTTCTCGATTTCACTGCGGTTTTTTACAATATCTTCAACTCCATTAAAATACAATTTGGAATCCAACAACTGAATTCTAGTTTTTTTTGTCTCAACATCTCCCCTCTCCACCAATTCTTTGTCCTCATCAGACAAATAAAATCGGTGGGTTTTAGAGCGTAGCATGCTCACATTTTCCATAACAAATGCTTTGGGGTTGAGTTCCCTTACCGCACGGACATACTCCTTCACCAGTGCGTTGTTGTGACTAACTGCTGTATTTCTCTGTCGATTCGCATTTGAAAAGCCTTGACAAGGAGGACCTCCTATTACTACATCTATCGGTCCGTATATCCGATTGATCTCACCATAATCTGCCTCATAGACATCACCGCGCACTTCTACACCAGGGTGGTTTTTTCTATAGGTATCCTGCATCACAGGATTGTTTTCAAACGCGACCTTGATGCAGTATTTATGGGTTTGATTGAACCCAAGGCTGAGACCTCCAGCCCCAGCAAAAAGGTCGACTACACTTAACATGTACTGTAACCTCCATTAACGAGTGGTATTGAATCCTTCCTCAACTGCCCGCTCAAGCAACGAGAGAAGGCGCTTACTTTGGTTTGTATTCGGGATTTTTTCAGGAATTCTACAGGCGATACGCAGTGCCGTCACATCCGTTGGAGTAGCCAAACGATTCTTTACTGCAAACTCTGCCAGACGTCTCCACATCTCAACAGGCTGAGACACCACTTCGGATTGAGCGTTGATGTCATTTACTGTTTTTTGCTGCTTTTTTGCAGTGCGTTGTGCGGCCTTTTGATCATCTGTTGATATTAGGCAATCAGAGAGAGACTCTGACAGTCTATAGTTGATTTTTTTGACCCCTGCCCAGCAACTGTCTCGCTTGCACCACTGAGTAACATTTACCACAGGACGTTTTGGATCGGTAATCCTGAGAAGGACTAGTTCCGCCAAAGATAGAAGCGCTGACTTGACCTGATCTGGCAAGCTCTGCTTATTCCATATCAACATAAGATCGAGGTCCGATCCTGGGAATTGGTTGATAATTAGGTGTCTGAAGAGTGCAACTGTATAATAAATGATGTTTGCTCGATAACCGCCTTCATACCACGGCTGTTTTGGTATAGTTTTTTCAAGAAATTGGAATACTAGCAACAACGATGCAGTAGATTCAAAATATCTTTCATTGAACTGACGCTCGTCGCTATTCCACTGATCATCTATATATTTCGCAAACTCATTGAAGTTCGTCTGTGCTCCCTTGCTGACAATGTCCGGGTGTCCAAGCCAAGTGTTTTGTACTTTGGCAAGGTCTGTCTTTTTTATCACTTGGTTTTTCGGATGTTGAAGCACAAACTGTTTTTTCTTCGCTGGTGTTAATCTCATCTGCGCCTGGAGATACTGACCTCTGGCTCGTTCGTAAAACCATTTTGTTTCATATTGCGCTCCCTGTGTTGCGGGCGCAAAAACAAAACGCGAAATCTGCTCCATTCGCCGATGAAACGGGTGAGATGCAAAGAAATCCGCATCGCTGACTTTATTCTGATTGTTGGATGAACGGGAAATATTACGAATGAGTTCATCTGCCTCTTCAGTAGTAGATTCTTCAATGTTAGTAAGCTTCATCTGGACATAAAGTCCATCTAAACTAGCTTTATCTTTGTATCTGGCGTTTGAGATTGATGCAGTTGTCTGGCCTCCATTGATAATCTGAAAATCTCTCGCGCGGGTAATATAGCGGCCGTGATCTGTGTTTTCAATCACAACTTCCATTGCAGTTGCAGAGATTCCATTGTTAAAAGCAAAAAACATCTGAGGCATGTTCAGAATTGTTGCGCGAATCTTCTTGTTAACAGCCACCTTTGTAGACAAGAAAGATCTAACATTCCCCTCCAACAATTTGCTGCCATATTTGTCATAAATATCCGCAAGCACTGAACCTGGAATAACACCGAGATAGCTCTTGTATTGATCAGCAACCACAGAACTTGCTTCAAGACAAGGAATTCCGTCCTCACAGTAATCCTTAAAGTTAATTTCTATTATTTGCCGTCCTTGATCTGAGCAACATACCCGAAATACTCTTTCAATATCCCAGATCTGGCTTTCGACCGGTACGCCTTCATATTCCTGCATCTCAATCGTTTTGATCGTACTGCTCATATCTGCATCTGTAAAGATGAGGAGCCGATACTTCCTTATCTTTTTCTCCTTCAGTCGCAGGAAGTCAACTAAATCAGCACAAGGCGTACTCATTTCAATCTCACGATAAAGGTTAGTCGTCAATGCTGCTCTCAGGAAGGCCATCACCTGATTAAAATCGTGAATCGCGCTTTTATTGGTCAATCGACGTTCCATATCATTTCCGTCAAAATCAGCAATGATAAGAGACATTGTATCATCAATCTCATCGTATACGTAGCCGTCGACTCGATACTTGCTTCGTCCTAATCTGCCAACATAAAAAGATGGATTAAAGTCAGACAGAACCTCAGCATCTATCAGGTATTGCGCAATATTATCAACAAAAGCTGCACACGACCCCTCTCCAGTAACAGCCGCAGCTGTTTTTATTCCTTCCAAAAAATCTTTCTTGAATTCACTGGATTCCATGAGGTCACTTCCTTATCGTATCCATGGTGTTATACTAGGCAAATCAATCCTGTATTCTGCAGCTGTTATTTCCTGTGGGATACTTCTGCGGCTCAACTTAGGAAAGTCGTCATTTATCTCATATCTTTGAATTGATGATATAAAAAACGTGCAATTATCATATTCGTCCATTTGAATATATCCTGCTGATGCAAGTTTTAGTGTGAATTCATCTGCGCAGGCTGGGCTGTTGCGCATTACAACGAGGACATCCTTAACAACACTATTCAGCGTGACTGATCCATTTTTATTCGGTGCGCACTTATCTACACGATAAACCACAAGTGCTCCCGGGACATCTGCATCCAGCTGTTCTATAGATGAAATTGAAACCGAAGTTGAAGCCACTCCTGTCGCTTTTATTTCATGCCACCCGTCCTCGTAAACAAAATCTTGGTCGGCCCCATCTGGTCCTACCCATCCCGCCAGTGCATCAGCAGGATTCCTTCCGTTTTCTATGGTTTCTTTTAAAAACAACAGTTCAGCAATTAGGCCCTTCTGTGCGTTTTCTCCCAACGTAGTGCTCCGCTTGTGATCCAGTAGCTTTAGCCACTGAGAATACCGCCTCAACACTTTACTAAGAGCCCCATTATGTGTTTTTTCATTCTCAGAATACTCAATAATATTGCTGGACATAGCAATAAATACATCTTCCTGACTTCGATTGACCAGTGTGAACGAGACTGCGTACTTTCCATCTCTTCTCCTGTTGCAGGCAGCTTCGATACTCTGAGAAGAAACTATTTTATCGACAGGCACATCAGAAACAATGACAAGTGACTTCTGATTCTCAGTGACATAGCGGACATGCCATTCTAGTGCATGTGGTACTGACAGTTGAAGGGAACCACCAAAGTGGTAATCAATGGCATTCCATTTTTCGCGGAGTTCTGATTCATATGCATTCATAGGTCATTGTCCCCCTCATCTATATCGGGAACATCAATCCAATTACGCCATTCAATTTTATTTACCTTGTATGTAACAACGCTAGTGTCATGAATATCTCGCGGGAAACCGACACCTAGTGCGAAAAGGAACCGAGGCAGATCTGGTTGTGCATCCTCACCGTAGTCAGCTTGAAGCACATGAAGCATTAGGATCGGCGCACGATCCTTAATCAGATATACTTTATCAGATACATTCCGTTTTCCTGTCTCCCTTTGAAATGCACTCTTAGCTGACTTTATTTCCGCCTCTGTTAATCCTATCCGTGTACATCCGCCGGATCCAACACGAACCTTCGTTTTGCTGACACTCAGCATTTTTGCATCAACCGATATCTGTCGTTTCTCTGTATGTGGAATCGATAAGACCTCTTCCCCGCATTTCATTCCATCCGGATATGGATCACCGTCACCAGTGCACATTAAAACAACATCCCATCCTTTTGGCCATGTTTTCTTTTCAATATATTCAGACAATGACCTTCCATTAAAGCTAAGGTGCCACGGATGAGTTTCAAAATCGCGCAGAAGCTGTGCTATAACATCACAAGGGACTTGTTTCCAATAATAGTTGCCCTTCGTTCGCTCTTCGTCCTCAATTCTAACCCCGTATCCCGCCATCGAATTCACAAATCGCTTAAACACCTGCTCATTCTCATCAAGGATTGGCACAGAGGCCTTGAGTCGCGGCGTCTCCAGCAGTTTTCCTGAGACGGTCACTGGGCACGTAATATCTGACGCTGATCTCATTTTATTCCGTGCTGTTACAATGAGCGCGCCTGGGTCCTGCCTGACCTTTAGGCCAAAGTCCATCGGCGTCTGATGTGCATTGCGCATCAGGATTATTTCATCTTTTAGCTCAGCGGTTGCACGTGTAATCTGTCCATACCAATCAATAGCCTCTTCAGACATCCATATCTTTACTAAATCCTGGTAATTAGGACGATATCCAAACCAGCGCCCCATCTGCATAAGCGTATCATACATTTTAGTGTTTCGATGGAAATAAGTCACACAAAGTCCTTCAAGCGTCAGTCCGCGCGACAGACTGTTTCCACCGACCGCAATAACCCTCAAGCCGTCTTTTTTATGATTGAAATAGTCTAGGCTTGTTGCGCCTGTTCTCATATTTACATCACGCACATCAATTGGTGCCACAGCCGGGAAAAGATATTTTGCTAAAACCTCTCCCCATGTAATTCCACTGACTGCTTCAAGGTTATGCTTATTCCAAACAGTATGAAGTTTTTGAATTGATTCAGTTTTTTCCGCTTTTTGTTCTGGAAGCTGCGAGTAGTTTCTTAGGTCAGATTTAACTTGTTCCAGCCATATTTGGAGTATATCTGCAATCTGTTTCTGTACCATTGTATACAAGCTGATATGCACCATCATTGATCGATGTTCAGTTTTATCCCCACGATAATCTCTCACTGCATTTATCAGCAAAAAGTAGTATGCGGCTTCGTACAGATCGTCAGGGAGTTTTGTAACATCATAGTATTTTTTGTGCTTTGCTGGAATACAGTTTTCTAAGTTATGATCATCGATTGGCTGCAACATGCAGCTGTAATCTCCATCATCTCCAAAAATACGTTCAGCTCCAATATAATCAGTAGGTGCTGAAAGCGCATAAATAAAATCAGACGGAAACAGATCCTGGTCATTTTCAGGATCGATGAAAATATTGGCAAACGGAGTTGCTGTAATACCAAGATATGTAGTTTTACTAAACAGCAAGAGAAGCCTTCGAATGCAGTCATTGATTGCCGCAGGAGCAGTATCCGGATCCCTTGTATTTACAGATGCGTTATCCGCTTCATCGTCAATCAGCATAAGGGGCAGTTCAATCTGTCCGGCAGCATTTAATGTATTATTATCCGTAAGCCATTTGATAAGATTGTTGAGTATGCGTTTGTTTTTCTTTATAACCAAAATCACTGGACAGTTAACATTTTCAATACCAAGATTGTTGCTCCGAAGAACTCCACTGTCAAAGTCCTTTGTCACAGATGTAAAAGAGGCTATTTTCTTATCTGTTCCGTAGAGTCCAACCCCGACCGGTCGATTCTTTATTCCCTGTTCTGCCTTCGGATCAAGAAAATACTCACTCTTCCTGCCGGAACATTCTGCATCCAACCGTTCCTGGGTCTGCTTGCGCAAGTTTTCTTGTAATCCAGCAAGAATAATGATTATCCTGTAACCAGTATCTGCGGCCTTATTGCTGATAGCAGTGTAATTTGCTGTTTTCCCTGACTGGACATCCCCAAGAACAAGTCCCTTGACTGCAAAATGGTCTTCTTCAGGATCCCCGCACAAATCCAATATTTCATCAGAAATCTTGCCAAGGCTGGCAGTAACACGCGGATTCCAGTGTTTTACATTTTCAAGATACTTTTTGTAGCGATTCCAAAAGAAAAAGTCATATTGTGCCCTTTTCGCGGGGAGCCATGATTGGTGCCCATTATTTCGGTCGTTGATATACGTTCCAACATCCATCTGGATAACAAGTCTCTGTTTCAATCGCGTAAGGATTTCCGAATACTCCTTATCTGTTACAGGCATCAGTCCAGCATTTGCATTCCGAACGGCTGCTGCTCTTTCAAGAAATTCCTCTTCCGTCGGCGGAACATCCGTAAAAACGCGATTTACGAAGGAAAAAATAAAATCTTCGAGCTGTTCTATGTTTGGATTAGCCATTTCTTATCTCCTTCCTGATGCTCTTTAGCACTGCTGGATAAAATGAAAACGGTTCTAAATCCATCATCATATCAAGAAGTGCATACTTTTCATCTGCACTGCTACAACTGGTTAGCATAGCTTTGAGTGCCGCAGAAATGTCCTGGTCAGTCTGCTCCTGGTCGTTAATCAGCTGCTCATCGTTATTTAGATCAACATAGATTTGGTTCAAGGGCAATCCCCGTTCAATCTGTTGGAACATCAAATCAATTGCTTTTTGTAACGCGGGATCCGCCTCTGTAACCCGCTTAATCATAGGATGATTCCTATTAACCTCGTAGTAAACTCCCCCCTGAGGATTTTTCATCCTATTCCAAACATGAACAGATGTATCACTAATCTCCCTTTTGCCCCGAAATGTCCATGTTCGCTTACTCTTCTCTGCAATCCTATCAATTATTATTTCCAGATTTTTTCTCACTATTGCAGGAGGCAAGGCCGAGGATTTTTTTATGTCCAACGTCCAAAGGTCATCAAGAGAGTTCGGGATGTCAACCTGGATGCGCGCCAACTTCGAGAGATCCCCTTTTCGTCTCATCCGAAACCATGTTCCCCACTTGAGCAGACGCTTATTTCGATAAATATAGAAACCCTGATTCTTTCGCAGGCCTTCTTTTCCTCCCAGTTCCTTTATCTCCTCTGCTGTCATACGAGAGATATGGGGAAGAATATAGGGTCTGACCACTATTTTTTGTCCGTCGATTATCAACACTTCATCGTCCATTGGACGGGTGCTTTTCTCCCTTAAGAACGGATCAGAAGGATGTATGATCTGATTATTTATTCTCAGAGCCAGCTTCTTTACTCCTGTCTCTCCACATAAATACCTGTGATATACCAGTGCAAGGTGTTCACGGACACTATCAATTTTTCGTCCCAAAGCGTTTTCAAAGTTTATTTCTCCCGCCTTCAGCCGGTCTAATTTCTGCCAAACAACCAATGTGCCTGAATCAAAACTCATAAGTCTTTCTATTTCCGGCACTAGGGATAATTCATCTTCATCAAGTATTAAGAGAGACCACTCCCCAGTCTCCGAAACATGGTCAATATCCCATCTTCTTCCCAGAACTCGTTTTCCTTGTTTTGAAATAACAGATAGAGAGCGGCATTGAGCCAGAGATGCTGTTTTCAGTCCCAACCCAAAACGCCCCAAATCATTCGATTCTCTGTCGTCAATGGGACTTTTACTGCCATACTGCATTGCCAAATCGATTTCGTCCTCATTCATGCCGCTTCCGTTGTCTAGAATCGAAATATAGGCACCATCAATCGGAAAAAAATAAATGTCCACAGCTGTCGCTCCAGCAGCAATACTGTTGTCAATAATATCAGCAACAGATGCCTCCAAAGAGTATCCGATTGCGCGGGTAGACTCTATCAGTGTTGGAGCATAGGGCGGCATATTCTTTGTTTTCAATCCGATTCACCTCTGTTGTACATATGGCTATTATCATTCTCTATGTCATAAAAACAGTTTTTTCTACAAAATAATGTGTTATTGTGAAATTTTTGTTTCACTCTCCTCGTACTTCTATCTGCGCACACTGCTTTTCTAATTATTAAAGCTCCACAAGACCATTTAAAGTCGTCTCATATAAGTACGCTATCTCCCACAATTATCAACTAATTGTCAAAAGTATATCACTAACCTCCCGCTCAAACAAGTAGTAATTCACCATTTCCCTATATTCCACACCTCACACCCGCACCTCTCCGCATATCTCACCGTGTACACCGTCCCGCCCCTCTTCTTGGTACAATACGCAATGACATACCTCGCTCCATCCACCATTGCCCTGTCCCGCTTGAGGAAGGCATAGGCCGGGCGCACCTTCGCCTCACAAACACAAATTCTCCGGTCATAGCAGGGCAACAGCCTCTCATACTCCTCAATCTCTTCTTCACTCCAGGAAGAATGGAATCCCTCATAGGGGTAATACAGCTCTACCTGAATCTCCGGGTACTTTTCCCGCAGCTCAAATAACACCTGCGCCGCCAGCGTGTCATAGCCTACAGCTCCCCCTACCCGGAAGCACTGGACACCTCGCAAAATAAGATTTTCCGTCTGTTTTCTGGTCCCTTCTCTAATTTCCTCTCGTTTTTCCTGGGGTACTACCCGATGCCCCGTAAAACAGCAAACTTTTTCCTTCATGCCGCACCTCCGTTAATGATATATCACTAATATTACCATAATTTCAGAAGTTAGTGAACAATCACTAACTTCACAAACTGGGAAATCCTATGATGTGAGTGATATATCATTGGAGGGTGTCCCTATGAACACGCAACAGACAACCGCACTTCGCATCCGCCAGCTCTGCGCCGAGCACGGCCTCACCCCCAACGGCCTGGCCAACGAGTCCGCTGTGCCACAGGCCACCGTCAAAAGCATTTTGAACGGAGAGAGCAAAAATCCCGGCATCGTCACCATCAAAAAGCTCTGTGATGGACTGGGAATCACCCTGGGCGAGTTCTTCTCCACCCCGGAATTTGACGCATTGGAGCAGGAAATCAAATAATCCTCTTGGAGTGCTGCCGCCTTCCCGTGGCAACACTCTTTTCATATCACTCCGAATATTGTAGATATACCGTATATCTACACAAGCCATTCTACCACACAGAAAACATAAAATAAACACACAATATAGCTATTGTGAGGTGGTACTATGGCAATCAAAAGCGTCTCCATCCGAATTGAAGAGGAAATGCTGGAGAAAATCGGCTACGTTGCCGA
>AUXO015005461.1_pt1 | contig 13424 bp, 15 predicted proteins | sample 768731 | NCBI WGS metagenome assembly AUXO01 (sample SAMN02715735, study PRJNA202380) | gut metagenome | biome: sheep rumen | host: Ovis aries | place: New Zealand: Palmerston North
GGAGATTATATATATATGAAATTATTAAGTTTACGGTTTTATAATAAAAAAAGAATATAGGCGCATACCTATATTCTTTCATCTTTAGTCATGTTTGTCTTGTTTTATTTTTACAACTATGAATAAGATATTGTCAATCAAATTCAATATTGTAATTATTATAACAACGACTATAAATCCTATATGTGAAACTAATATTGACAAGCTACTACCTAATATTGTAGCAACACCAGAGACTGATGCTATGTTATTATCATAACAATTCCGCTTTTCAGGGTCACTATATCTCTTTGCCAACAATGTATTACATCCAGAAATCACATTTCTGGAAAATATAGTAAAAAGTATGGTATCTATTATATAGTAAACTACTATACTTTTTGTTAGCAAATATAAGAAAAGTGATACAACGAAATGTAATGAATCAAGTACCGAAAACAAAACGAATCTTTTATATAGTTTTTCTCGATAAGTGTTCCATAATTTAGAATACACAACCACCCCAATACACTCAAGTATTACCGACATTGAGTAGTATTTTTCAGGTAATACTGAAAAGATGGCTTTTTGGTTATACGGTAACACTACCGCAAACATTAGCGATGATATAAACGCATTAATAACTAAAATATCACCACTAAATATTTTTTGTAAAAGTCTTTTCATCATAATAGAACCTCCTAAATTTATTTTAAATATATAAAAATAATATATACCTAAAAAAATTAAGAAACGGATTAAATTAATCCGTTTCTTAATTTTATCTAAATATCATCCATGTGTATCATTATTATTTCTTTACATTTCTTTTTCATTACTGGCATAATTCTTCTTAAAAATACCACAGTTTCATTGATAGATGTGTCTACTGGATAAAACATGAACGTATCATCATCATGAGAATACTCACGTAATCTACCGCGTAATTGGTCAGCCAATGCTTTTGACCCTATTGGTTCTAGATTAATCAGTATCCTTAATCCTTTAATATCATCACCCTCACCTATTGATTTTACCGTAGAAGATATGATATCCGAATTAATTCCACGTTCATTTTGTTTAACACTGTTCTTACTATGAACAGTACCAACTGTTTTATCTGTATACTTATCAAGTTCTTTTGCAATATATTCAACAGATTCAATCTTTGGAGATATGATAAGAGTCTTACCATTAAGATTTTCTGTCTGAGTAATTATTCTTTGAAGAACCTTCATCATACTGTTATTTTCTTCATTTAATGCATAATCAATATATCTATATGATGAAAATCCATATGACGTTGAAATAAGATTTCGTTGTTGTAGTGTTGGTCTGCTGTGATAATAAACAACTATAAATACTATATGCTTACGTTTCTCTTCATAATCCATCGTCTCTTCACCAAAACGATATACTGACGAGTAAGCTGATTTAAATATTTTTATTTCTTTAGGATCACTTCTAGTAAATGTAGCAGTGAGGTAAAATGATTTCTTTACATTTGAAAAGTAGTCTATCATCAATGAGTTCTCAAAGAACTTATGGGCTTCATCAACTACTTTTATCCCAACTTTAATCTTCTTAAAGAAATCTCGTATAGCTGTCCACCCATGAACTCTTGCATATGAACTCAACGTTTGATGATTGACAAAGTATATATCTGCTTTTACATTACCTTTCATTATTAAATCAATAGACTCTGAACCATTTATATCATATAACTGTGTTTCACTAACTGTAGACATTTCTGTGAAAGTTTTTATCCATTGTTCTTTGATTCGTTCTTTATGTGTAATTATTATAGATTTGAGTCCTAACTTAAGAATAGCACTACACATACAAAACGTTTTACCATCACCAGTATCTAAATTTAAACTAAATTGTGAAAATTCAGCTCCTCGTTGAAATTTTCCAGTAGAAGTAAGAAATGATATTGCTTCTTCTTGTATACGATTTTTTGGTTCATATGTCATCTTACATTTTTTTATTTTGGCACAAGGGTCATGTTCTCTTTCAATAGTTGGTATATTATTAAACATACCCTGTAACATAGATAAACTAATTCCCCTTGGTAAATACAGAATATTATTTTGAATAAAATATCCAATAGGAATATACCTATGTGTAATAGTATCAAATTTAGATAATATCTTTTCCAATGGAAACATATCACCTTGTTTATATGGATACACTTCAATATGCGAATGAAATACACGTATTTCTGACATATTAATTATCACTTCCTTATAAAAAATAAAGGGTTGAGAATAGAAAATATTCTCAACCCCTTGTTTTAATTAATAACGATTTCCTCCAAGAAATCGATTGTAGTTTCCGCCACCGTCTTTCTTCTTACCACTATCGTTGCTATAACCAAACTTACCGTTTGCAGCAAGCTTTACGATAGCCATTTCGAGAATTGTCACTCTCTCCTCCGCTGAGAAACCTGCAAGGAGAGTGTCTATATCTCTTACATTGGAATCAATATTATTAATTCCCTTTGTCTGTGCACGGTCAATAATTGACCCCGCCACAAGGTCAGCAGTCTCCTTGAAAATCTGCTGGCGAGTGCTCAGCATATCCTCAATTTTTGTTTTTGCAGTCATGAAATTCATAACCATCCGTCCTTTCAATATAAAAATGTTTTTTATTAACATTATCTCCTTGTATCAGAGATAATAGTTATTCATATTTTTAATTTGTAACATTATCTATTGTTACAATTCTTCCGTCTTCATTTAATGTAATGAACTCTACATTATAGCCGTACATATTACAGTAAGACCGAACAAGTGTGATAATTTCAGTTCTCATTTCTATCACAGATGTATTATTTAATAGGTAGTTTTTCTCAATATCGAATACAATAGGTATATCAAACTGTTTACCAGCAATTGCATGAAGGAATGCTCTAACTTCCTGAATAGCTTCTTCAGATGTACGAGCATAACTATACCAGTATGCTCCAACTTTTAAGCCGTTAGCTTTAGCATTCTTATAATTTTCTTCAAATTTCCTATCTTTATATGAAACATAATTCCCATATCCTGCACGAATCACTACAGCAGGGTTGTTCATTTTGATCTTAAGAAAATCAATATCTGTATCAAATCCACATATATATGCACAACTTGATAAATCAATTAGTAACTTTTTATCATCAGCAGCATCTGCAACACTTGTACCTACACGGTTAAGCTGTTGCGCTGATATAACAGCAATATTGAAAAACTCCGCAAGTTCTTTAAGTTCATTAGTTATATTTTTCAATTCAGTTTTTTCATCAAATGCTCTCACATCATGTCGAATACGTTTCATGTAGTCAACATTAAGAGCAATAGCTTCAACATCATCATCTGATGAACCAGATATCAAACCTATCTTTTCATTAAATATTTCATCAATATTATTATTCATAATATTATCATCAACCTTGTTTCCTGCTGAATTTAAACTTTGAAAAAGTTCTGATATTAGATACATTATTTTCCATGTGCTATCTGGTGAACCAGATAGCAAACCTATCTGTTCATTAAGATAGCTTATCATAAACTTAATTCTTAAGATATAAACATTCATAGACGAAACGAAACTAGCCATTTCAGCCTTATCAGAATCATCTTTTCTGCTTATCATAAATTTACATACAGTTGATATTAACTCATTTGCTTCAGAAACAGTTAAACCTGTTTCTGAAGCAATATTGTTAATTCCATCATCCATTACATTAATCATTTTGTTAATATTATTATTCATATTATTCATCCTTATCCTTTCTTAATCTTTTTTCTGTCATTGGTATGCTTTATAAACCAATCATGACATGAGAAATCACCTTTCTTTTTATGCCATTTTCCATCTTTAAGCATAACGAAAGAATTTGAATTATCGTTCTTATACACATCAATTATCCACTTAAGCTGTTTCACTACAGCAGAGTCCTTAAGTGAAATTAACGTTTCAACTCGTTTATCAAGATTACGAGTCAAAAGATCAGCAGAAGATATATAATATTCATGGTTTTTACCATTACCAAAATAATATATTCTACTGTGTTCAAGAAATCTACCTACGATAGATTTGATATACAGATTTTTCCTTGGTACAATGCTGCATACTCCTCTGCATATGATATATACACTAACTCCTTTATCAGCAGCTTCATAGATTTTATCAGCCATTATTTTATCAGATAGGGAGTTTATTTTCATAAATATTTCAGCTTTCTTACCTTTCTTAGCAAGTGCTATTTCTCTATCAATACAACTAATAAGCTGTTTCCTCAGCGTGACTGGAGAATAATATATCTTTTGTAATTTTTCATCAGGATTAGAATGTCCAGATAAAATGTTGAATATATGCAGTAAGTCATTTCCAACTTTTTGCCGGCTGGTAAAATATGAAATGTCTGTATAAATTCTAGACGTTTTTTCATTATAGTTACCAGTAGCAACATGTGAATATATCTTCAATTTATCATTTTCTTTACGTATTATAACGCAAAGTTTACAATGTGTTTTTAGATATTCGTTACCAAGAATAACTACGGCACCAGCGTTTTGAAGTTTGGATATAAGTTTGATATTATTCTCTTCATCAAACCTAGCTTTTATTTCAATTAGTACTGAAACCTTTTTACCGTTTCTAGCGGCAGTACAAAGAGCTTCAACTATTGGAGAATCAACAGATGAAACTCTATAAAGTGTTTGTTTGATGGCTTTGACATCTTTATCAACAGCAGCATGTTGAATAAACTTCACAACGGTTTCATAACTATCATATGGATGATGCAGTAATATATCCTCATGGCTTATTGCATCAAACATATCATGGTAATTTTCTTCATTTTCATATTCATATGGCTTAAATGCCTTATATGATTCCTTAGAATCAAGTATGGGCTGAGAAAACCTTTGATAATAAATGATACTTGAGTCACTGTAAATATGATTATTAGGTATCTTGAAAATATTCATAATCATATCTGTCAAACTATCAGAAGCCTCTTTATTGACTTCAACAAATATTGGAGTTCCATGTTCCCGTCTCTTTATAGTATCAGTCATTCTATCTACTATAAAACGACTAGTATCATGAGATAAAATAACAGATCCATCACGAATAATTCTAAAAATACCTTTCGACGTTATCTCTTTATTAATAAATAACGTATCAGACATAAAACTGAATATTATGTCTTCTATCATTAGAACTTTATTTCCTATTTGATAAATCTTATCTATATTACCTAATGGTATCATGATAAGTTCATCAACAGAGCCATTCATTATCGTGACTGCTAGACATAACTCACCTGATGATATATCTGGAATATCATTTATTCTAACATTCACGGGTGTTAACAAAGGAAAAATGTTTCTCATATATTCATTATAAAGTTTTACTCTTTCTTTTTTATCAAGATTAGATACTTTCATGAATTTTATTCCATTTTTTCCAAGCTCATTTTTTAATGAAGTATACACATCATTTTGAGCTTTCTTAAATGAGATAATTTTTTTGAGAATTTTATTATAAGGCTCAGTATCTTTATTATGAAATGCATTAGCAAATCTCACGGATATCATTTCGGTAAGATTAGAATCAGTAATTGATAAAAAGTTTAACCTCTCATTTAAAGGAACTTCTTTATCAGTTGCACAAAATAAAACTCTCTCATCAAAATCAATCAATGAAAGTTCTCTATTAATAAATTTACCACGAACCTTTGGTTCCTTTTTAAATACCATTTCATAGGTATCAAGATTTAATTTCATTTCATTTCACTCTCCCTTAAAACTCTATCCTTTGTACTATCATATATGAGTGACTGCTTTAACGGGTCGATAGGATCTGAGCCGTTATCATTCAGTACAACCATAAAGTCAAGACCTAATAATTCAGCCCATGTTATAAAATATAACACTGACATTTTTGTATCTCCATTGAGAGCTGCTTTCATATTAGGAAGTATATACTTCTCAGGCATTTTATATTTCAGCCTAGCAATGTCTACACCTTTTTCTACGATAGCAGTCTTAATTAGCTTTTTTAGAAAATCATCAGTATCTTTATACGTAGGAACATAGACTTCTGCAGCAGAATTCATATCATTTATTGCCTGTTCGGAATAAAGTTCCTCACCTTCCTTGGTATTATCAACTATAATACCAATACTCATGTCTTTCAACTTTGATGAATTATAGACATCAAAAACTTTTTTATTTGGTTCAGAAAATTTCTTCTTACCATTTTCAAACCAGAAATATGGTAACTGATTTGCATTCTTAGGTTTACCAGAACCTGAATGAATCCAGATATATCCATCTTCATCAATATATCCTTTTCCATCAACAAAGATACCAGACGCTTCATCATCATTTTTAGTTATTTCTCCAACGACTTGAAATGTCCTCTCATCATCGGCTAATAAAAACTGTGGAAATTTCATAGTTAACACAATCCTTTCATTTTTTTTTGATTAACCTATTCCGTAAAAATAATATATATTTATTAGAATAAAGTGAATTATAAAATAAAACACAAAAAAATAAACAACAATATTATTTATAAAAATAAAAAAGAGAATGGTGATATAAAAACCACCATTCTCTTTTTTTATTAGAGAAATACATTTACATCATAATGTTTTAGTATTGCTTCCTGATAGAAGAAAACTGTATCAACATCTATAGGTCTGAAATGATGTCCATCAACACCAACATCCAAACCATATTGTTTTACAAGCTGTCTTCCATGAATATGACCAAACAAGTTCATTTCTGAGTTGAGGTCAACATCCACTAAACACTGAGTGGGCTCATGGCACAAACGTACCCACAGATTTTTAGTACCTTTCTGAATATTCAGGCCAACACCATCAAAATTTATTATATTATGAAAATTACCTTTTTCATAAAGTTTGCTATTAAACTCTCTTTCATAATTAGAAAGAGCTTTCATTTTTTCAGCATCATGTTCATGTGTGGTTATATATGACCACACATCTTCATCCGAAAAAGTATCAGGTATTCTAAACAGAGATCTTACAGAGAATTCATTAATGAATTCTCTAAGTTCATAGTTACCCCATATAAGAACAATTTTACCTGATAATTGTTTTGCAAAACTGTAATCACCAAAGTCTCCAAGATGATAAACAGTATCATCATCTGATACAAGTTTATTGTATTGCTCTATCAGATTTCGATTCATCTCCTCAACATTATCAAAGGGTCTCCTAGATAGTGTTAAAGTCCTTTCAGAACCGAAGTGTGTGTCTGCAGTGAAAAATGTTTTACTCATTATAATTACTTCCTTTCAAATATTCATTTATTGATTTGAAATCAATAATAATACCATATTGATTTTTTAATTTTTCGACTTCTATAGATGCTAATATAATATCTATATAGCGCCATATTTTTACTATAAAAATTTGTATATGCTGTAAAATTATTAAAACTGCATATACTAGACCAATAGCACCTAATAGTATTAAGACTATTGATAGTATTGGTATTGATATTAGCATGATAAGAAATCCACCAGCACAATCAAAAATTGAGAATAGTATCTTTTTGAACTTATTCAATCTTCATCATCCTCAGAATTAGATATTTTTACTGTTTCTTCAGTAACCTTAGATACATCACCTTGTTTATTATTTACAAGTTTAGTTTCTAATATCTCAGACAATGACTTGAATTTTTTACTATTTATCTCTACATTTTTTAAAATTGTAACATGATTGATTAGCTCTAGCGCCATGGTATCCATGTTCACATTTTTTAAAGAATATAGTAGATACTCCATTTCTGTGTATGTCATATATGCAAAGTTATCTCTTGTATTAATATACATGATACAACCTTCATATGCTTTATCTTGTACTTCATCATTCCTAACAACACATGGTTCTAACCGCACATGTTTACCTGATGAGACAGATATATTTTTACTTACCAACTCAGTATATTTATTATTATACACTAGATCATTATTGGTATTATAGTAAAATAAATCTTTTATCGTTCTATACTCGGAAATCATTGATGACAGTGCATTTATAAACATAAACATATATGGCTTAGTTAATGAAAACGACTGGTTTGTTGACCATGCTTCATCAATTTTTGATGATATGTCTACTACAACAAATGGTCTTGGATTTAATTTAAGATAATTATTACCATTAAAATTAAACTTATTAATCAGCTTTTGATAATTTTTTTTCTCATCGTCAGACTGAATAATAAGATCAAATTTTAGTTTTATAACCTTATTAATTCTACCAAGTTCCATAGATGCTTTATACATCTGTCACTTCACCCTCGTCCGAATAATTTTTATCTTCAAGAGTAGCATTGTTATCAGCAGAATCTGTAGCTAACTTATCACACCGCTCATTGAATTCATTCCCATCATGACCTTTAATCCATATAAATTTAACCTCATGTATTTTTACGAGTTTTAAAAGATCTTTCCAAAGGTCAACATTTTTTACCGACTGACCATCAGCTTTCTTCCATTTCTTTTTAAGCCAGCTCCATATCCATCCCTTATTAAATGCATTGCATAAATATTGGCTATCTGAATAAAGCGATACTTTACATGGTGTGTTCAATGCTTGAAGACCTCTGATGGCACCAAGTAGTTCCATTCGGTTATTTGTGGTTTTTATATAACCAGCAGTTAGTTCCTTCTGAAACTTATTACCATCACTATCTTCATATACTATTATAGTTCCATATCCTCCACGTCCCGGATTACCTCTTGCAGCGCCATCAGAATATATTACAACATCCATTTTTTTTTCACCTCTTTTTATTATTTTATCGAGAAATACATAATAAAATAATAATTAATAAACATATTCCAGCGATACCGTATAATAAAACATCACCTATAACTACTAAAAATTTTATAGCTAATCCAATTATTATACAAGCTATTATAAAAATTAATATTACTGATATATTAGTTATTATTTCAAATATCTTTTTCACTCGTTATTCGTCCTTTCATAATATAAAAACATCTTTACATTTAAAGTAATATTATATAAATATTACTAACATTTAACAGGTTCAACTTTCATCAATGATGCCCTAATTGTTAAAACAAAATCATTAAATGAAACTTGTTTAGAGTCACGTAGTGTTAACATATGTGATTTAATGAAATCTTCAAATTCTTTTTCATCATTCATATCATTAAAAATAGCTTTAGATTTTATATTCATATTGTAATCAAACATTAATCCAATACCAGTTTTAGATTCTTTACAGTATTGAAAAACCATATATACAGTACTACCGTTATCAACACTTATACCTGTATATATCAATGTAGAAATTTTATCCATTATTATAATTCTCCTTATTATTTAAATAATAATGAAGACAGAAGATATTATACCTCCTGTCTTCATTCTGTTTTTTATTCTTCTGAAGGAGTAGTCTCCTCATTAGATTCAAACTCGTTATCCGATTCGTCAAGCGTATCAATGTTTTCATCGACAACTATTTCATAGTGTCCTTCTCTAGATGTTCCTGAAACAGATACATTATCAGAAATATATTTCTTCATAGCAAGAAGAGTATCATAAAAATCTTTTTCATTTTCGAAATCAAATTTAATATACTCAATTCCTTTCTTTGAAAATATTTCTTCAAGGTCTTTGCTTAGACGATATGCGAAATCATCTGGTTCATTTGAATCGTCAAAATATAAACTTTTCATATCCGTGAATGGGCTTAATACACCACTTGTTCCAGGCAATATTATTTTTTTCAAATAATATTAGACTATATCTTCATCCCGTATTACTATTACCATAATACAGGAGCCTCCCATTTCGTTTTAATAGATTTACTTATAGCTAATCTCACTATAATACTAACCTATAAAGGTACTACTCTACTCAGTTACTCATTATAAGATTTCTCTTATAACTACCCTTTCGATAGTCGTTGAACTTTTATCAGTATTATTTTTTATATCTTCTATTAATTAATTTTCGTCTTTCTTCTTTAGATGGTAAATTGTATTTAGACCGTATATGCTTCCAAACTTCCCCTTGTTTACGTAAGGGTCCCTGAATCAAGGTTTTAATTAACGCGCGATAACGTTCTTTTTCCTTCAGATTGTCTGTGTTAACTTTACATTTAACATAGATATCTTTATTGTTATAACCTTTTTCAATCAATGAACAAATGAAATCAACTTCTTTGTCGGTAAAAACTGAATATCCATGTTTTTCACCAATAACAGGTATTTCCAAATGATTTTTCTTAGAATGTGCCATATTTTCAGTTCGTGTACACCATTCTAAGTTTTCATAATAATTATCATCATGTGGGCATATCCATTTGTTAGATGATGAATCAAAGAATACACGTATATGGTTGATTTCGGGTTTATTTTCAGGATTTGGAATAAAGTGTGAAGCCACTAAACGATGAGCTAATAATTTCTTTTTAGAACCGTCTATAGTGGTTAAAGAATATTTCATATACCCATCTTTATCATAAAATGGTGACATCAATTTACCTTTATTATTTTTGACTCTGCCATAACTACTTATTTTATAAATATTTTTAACGCCGTCAACTTTTAGTTTTCTCCAGCGTTCTTTTTCTCTTCCAGGAATATTATAAATAGGATGTTCTGGCATATATATCACTCCTTTACATTAATATATAAATAATACTGATAATTAGCTGCGGATTGTCTCTATTATTAACCTTTTTACTATACCTAAGGAATTACCCTTCGCCACTAATATAAATATTAGTTTAGTAGTTAATATTTTTCAAGATCGTCCCCGCAATTAAAGAGGGATTTGTACTATGAATTGCTTCATAGCCAGACCTTTGTCAATCTGAATTACCACATACAAGAATATCGATATAACCTAAAAATGATGGATGAAGTGAACGATACTTAATGCCAACATTATTAGAGTTCTTATTTCCCAATGAATGAGGTCCTTTAGTTGTGTACTTTGTCTTTGAAAAGAAATTCATATCATTTACAGAGTCATCAAATCTTAATATTCCAGATGAATGACATTTCTGTATCAGAATATCACCAGGGAATTTAAATAATTCTTTATACGATTCATAAGTTGCTTTATCTCTTTTTGATAATATTCTGTTGAGTCTTTTACTAAATTCAGCAGTAAGCAATGATGCAATATATTCGTTACATCTCAATCGCTTATTTTTTAAATCAAGATTATCTTTTAATCTCAATTCATTAAATTCCTGCATCATCCAACGAAGCATTGTGTAGATATTATCTTTATGATATGGATGAATAAGAACTGTTGATTTTGTAGTTTCATCAATCAAACGATTGAAGAATTTCAATATTCCCAGACCTTTTTCATAGTTATTGGGGTTAGATATTTTTCTAATCCATATTTCTGAGTCATCGAGTTGGTCAATTGTTACTCGGTTCGTACAAACTGTGAGAAAACCACCAACGATAGACTGAATATATGGATATTTATTGAAAAGCTCGCGATTTACTTCAATATAGCATTTACTACTCAGCTGAAAATAAATCATATCTGGATCAAGTACTGAAGGAATCTCTGGAATGAAACTCATAACATTATGAACTCCTAAAAATGTTAACGTATATGAAAGTCCATGAGAAAGATAGAAAAGAATTATTGGGACTTCTTTCTTAAACATAAGGACATAATATACAGGTAACATATAAGTTTTACCCTCAGTATCAGTAGCTTTAAAACCACTCTGTTTGAGTTTTTCATCAGTTATATTGTTTCTAGTGGATTCAGAAACTTCTATAACATTACGCTTAACTGCTACTGGCATTAAGCTTTTAAGAGTAAGTGTAGATGCTGAAGTATATGTTGACTTCTCAAGCATCTGATAAATTATATAGTACTTTTTACCCTTAATAAAATAATATCCATCTTCATCCTGCAGAGGAATAAGCATTGACTTAGTCATCTTGTGCGTATGGATATAATTTTCACCAGTATCCGGATTTACTTCTGGTATAGAAATCTCTAATTTAACCGTAAGTTTACCACAACGATTATCACTGATAAACTTATAGTCATAACGATCTTTCTTCTTCTTTGTTTTATCTCTTTTATAGATATGCTTATTAATATCTATATTAGATTCTTTGTCGGTATACATAAAATCAACACACTTAATAGAATCGACAACCTCCAGAGATTTCCAAGCATCAATAATATAATCTACAAGAGGTCTGTCATTAGATTTATTAAGCAATGGGAGATTCAATTCGTCCTCAAAATGTGATACATAATGTTTAAGTGACTTTTTCACACTAATCTCCATCCTTTCATATTATACGTTATGAATTGTATTAAAAAATAAAGTCGGAGTTGATGCAATCTCGTCCGACTTTTGTGATATTATTCATATTTAGATGATGCTACAGTATCATCTTTTATGAAAAGCTTATTCGCGATATTAGGTCTGATATATACATCGCCAGCACCGTCTTCGCTTTCCTGTACTCCTATATAAAAACAGTTCAAGAAATTGATTTCGTATTCAAATTCTCCCTCATTGGCTCTCTTAGCTTTGAGATATGAAACGATAGTTTCATATATAACCGTGAATATTACTATTACGGCATCTGATGATGTTAAAGCAATACCGATTTCCTTTAAATTCGGTATTGCTTCACCAGCAATCTTATTTATTAAATCAACCTGAGAATTCAGGTTGTCCATTACCCATGACGCGAACTTACTATTTGCAGTTGATTCACTATCATAATTATATTCTTTCTTTTCTGCGCTTATATGTCTAATATAAGGCACAAAATTTCCGTTCTTTTCATCATCTTCGTTATCAGACGTGGAGTATCCGACAACAAAGCGATCACAGAAATTTATCTCGAAACTCGACCATTCCTTTTCAAGTTTCTTAAGACTCATCAGGATTGATTCAAAGGTTTTACAGAAAAACGCTCCGAGAAGTTTCCAGTCTGAAAACTTTGTATTAAAAGTAGACAGCCTCTTGTTAGCTGTTTCGCAGATGATACGTATATCATCCTCGTCTTCTGAAGCATTCAACTTGTAGTACTCCAGATACTTCATAGTTTTTTCTGACATAAAAATCACTACTCCTTTAATTTTAATATTATTGATAAGTTTTTATGATAATGCAAAACAATTTTTACAATACCGAAAAAATAATATATAACCATTTATGATAAATGAAAAATAGGAAGTATAAATAATATACTTCCTATTTTTTATTGGGGTAACCAGATTCGAACTGATGATGACGGAGTCAAAGTCCGTTGCCTTACCTCTTGGCGATACCCCAGTATGATTTTTCATTGCTATAGTTTTGTTTATGTATAAATGATTTTTTATTATAAAACCGTAAACTTAATAATTTCATATATATATAATCTCC
>AUXO014537002.1_pt1 | contig 13423 bp, 11 predicted proteins | sample 768731 | NCBI WGS metagenome assembly AUXO01 (sample SAMN02715735, study PRJNA202380) | gut metagenome | biome: sheep rumen | host: Ovis aries | place: New Zealand: Palmerston North
AATCAGATGGTTATACAAAATCACCCTAAATTAGGGTTTTCGGACAGCCTCCCCCAGACTAATCTGAGTCGTTTTAAATTCAGCGTTTTCCATTTAATATAACTAGTCTATTTCTACTTTTCTTATCTCTAAAACTTAGCATTATATCACCTTTACCATTAGGGATATAACAAGATTTATAAGGGAAAGTTACGACATCTTTAATTTCCTCTGGCATTTCGACCACCTTTATTGCAATCCAATTTGATAACATTCCATTGCTCCTTGCCTCAAATAATTTCATACCACCACCAGCTTTGATAGACTTCATCAAGAACAACCCCACTAGTTCACGAGAGTCAGTTATCGCAGGATTTAGCTCCTCTACCTTTTTGATACCAATATGCCACAAATAATAGTCTTCAGGTAACCCAGCGATATCGCACTTTGCTATCTCATCTATAGTTCCATTTCCATATGTGTATACTAGTGAATATTGATCATTCTTTGAGGAAACATAAAAAATAATCAATTTACCAGACTCATCATATAACATGGCTGGTGATAATATCTTGTCTTCAACACTTCGCATCAACAAAACTGGTTTGCACCAACCTTTTATTGAGCCATCATATTGAACACCCCAGATACAATGCTCTTCTTTATCTCCTTTTCTTTCTGACTCTCTATAATAACAATACAATGTGTTCCCCTTGATAGCAAAACAAGGGTCTGAAAGATGTACTCCTCGTTTGTGTATATGCTGAATTGCTATTGGGCCATCAGGTGCTAACAAATCAGAAAGACCATTTCCTTGATATATACATGGATTTTCATAGTCTTCCATACCATATGGATATGGCGTGACCGCAAGCCAGTACTGCCCTTCAAAGAATGCCATATCAGGATGTACAGCCTGCCCACTACCATCGAAAGTATCCAGTAAAAAATCTGAAACATCCTCGTGTTTGTAATCTTTCTTATTTCTTTTGTATATATAAGATGCCAGTCTGTTTGGTACAAACCAGTTCAGATAATGGCATATCCTATATAAAAAGAAAGGTGGATTGCTTAACGATTTGAAAAGTCCATATATTCTATTGGCATTTTCTCCTGTACTCATACTTTCTTTTTGACAACTTGATGATAAACATTGATAAGTGTCTCAACGTTTTTACTCCAATCATACTCCCTTAGGACTTTCTCTCTACCAGCTTTGCCATACTTTTCACGCAAGGCGGGATTCTCAACAAGTTTTATTAGTTCTTCTGCTAGCTCTTCGTAGTTCCAATCTTTAAGAACAACACCTGTCACACCATTATCAATAACCTCTTTAGGTCCAGGGCATGGAGTCGCCACTACTGGGAGTTCACAAGCCATAGCTTCTACAATATTGACTCCAAAGCTTTCCACATTCGAACTATTCACGAAAATATCCATTGTGTTCAATGCTTTTGGAACTTCTTGATTGGGAATAGTTTCAAAGAAGGTCACATCTTCATAAATACCCATATCTTTGCATAATGCAATAAATTCATCTTTTAACGGGCCGCTTCCATATATATGCAAAAGAGGCTTAACAGAAGCTTTTTCTTTTGTAATGGCAAAAGCTTTAATAAGCAGGGGGATGTTATATTCTGGCTTTAGATACTTAATGATACCTATTATTGGTCTCTCACTATATTTCCTATTGTGATCTTTATTAAAGAGATTGACATCAACTCCAAATGGTGTAACAGTTACTTCTTTATGCTCAGGCCCCATTATACGCATCGCCTCAGCTGCCATCGCTTTGCTGGTTGCGGCAACAGCATCTGCACTGTTAAGCAATTTTCTTACAATCCATTTGACCACTTTACTTTTCTTTGGAGCAACAAATATGTCACTTCCATAGCAATTCAGGACGAGCGGCCTAGCACCCGCCAAAGTGGCCATCAATCCATATCCAGACATATAATGAACATTAACCACATCTGGCTCGAATTCCTTATATATCTTACGGAGCTCTGGCACATTGAGAATATAACTTTTATAACCGCCATGTTTCAACATGTGCGTCTTAACTCTAGCATCGAACTCCACACTGGTGTCAGATGACTCATGCTGGTATACCAGCAACACTTCATGTCCTCTTGCCACAAGATTGTTCACCCATTTTTTTGAGTGGTTACTCTTCTGGCTCCCAATAAACAATATCTTCATCTTAATATTTTCTTGGTGTCATATAGTCGCCATATAATGAAGTTAGGTACAAGTCCCATTCACCTGGCACATTAAATTCAGTATCTTCAAATGGCATAAGAATAACACTGCTCCAACTCTGCTTAGGTACCGGCTTATATGGAGCTGCTAAGCAAGTCCAATAGTCAGTCTCATTCACATTGAATTCTCTCTCCCGTTTATGAATATTTGCTTTAATAATACTATCTGGGATTAATTTATCAATCAATTTAACGAAGAACACCTTCTTCCTGTTTTCTTCCAAACAATTAGCGAGGTTTACATACTTTGATCTGAAGAATCTATCGATGAAGTAATTTCTCTTCCATACTTTCACTTGTTTATCTTTGTCGGATGGAGCACCAACGAGAGGATAAACATCTAAATGCATGTCTTCAAACACAGAATCCGCTTCAAACTGTAATGTATCATGCGACTTGGTATTACGAGGAGAATTATCGTAATCATTTAATATTATGCCCTTTGGCTTGTGTTTACGAAACGCTTCTCTAAACCGGTTCACATCCTCTAGTTTTATACACACGTCTGCATCGGAGTCCCAAGGGATAAAGCCTTTATGTCGAACAGCACCTAGCACTGTTCCAAAAGCAAGAGAATACCAGATTCCCTCAGCTTCACACACATCTCTAAAAGCCTTTAATAAAACAAGAAGTTGGCTGTGAATCTCTTCCAACTCATTATCTGAAAACTTAAACATATCGTGAATAATTATAGTTTCATAAATTGTTCAACAGTATAATCCGCAGTAAAACTTTCAGGAACATTAACCTTATAATCGTCCCACTCAGATTTTTTGCTATCATCTACGATTTTCAGCAAGGCTTTTTTAATTGATTCAACGTCTGTCACATCTCCGAAATACGAGATATAGCCCTGTTCATACAAATCATGTTGCACACCTTTTAGAGGGCATATAGCCAACATTCGCATTCCTGCCATCATAAAATCAGACACCTTTGTTGGGAGGAATATTCCTTCTTCACAAGCGGCTTCAATTATCAAAGCCACATCATATTCCTTAAGCACATTAAGACTTTGATGATATGCCACCGGATCGCGCATATTAACGACTTCACTGAGAGGATCTTTAACTATCATTTCCATCTCATCGGGATTTGTTTTCCCCATAAAGGTAATAGACAGGTCATGCTTATTAATTTTCTTCTCTTCAAGAAGTTCTTTCGTAGCTTGAAGTAAAGTACGTGCATATCGCGGAGCATTGCATTGACCTGGATGAATGAGTTTAATTGGGCCTACCTCTCTTTTCCTCGAGTCATTAGGTTTACTTGTCATAACGTGTGGAACAACATGTATACGTTTCTCACTTGCCTGTACGTATGAATTAACATATTTAGCAAGACGAGGGTTTGGATAGACATACTCGTCTGCCTGTTTCATTATCTTCACTATTCGCCTGCATTTCTTCACATTTTCAGGATTGTTACCTTGGCCATATGGTTTAATCCATAAATAAGCGGGGAACGGATCATTCCATGAAGCGATCCACTTTATACCGTATTTTTTCTTCAGATAATAAGCTAAAATATAACTACTTGCATTTTTTGAAATGATATAATCATACTGGTTATCTTTTACCAGCTTTTCACAGAGCGATAAAGCATTATAAGCCCAATGATAACCAGCCTCCACAACTCCAAACTTCATCCATGCTCTAAAGTGCTGCCATATTGTTTTTAAATTTATCTTATTATTTACATCAACAAAATGCAAGGAATTGAGCCTGATTCCATATTTTTCGATATCATCCTGTGGATAATATGTAGTATTATCATGCCTTGTTACCAAGTCAATCCTAAATTGGCCACTCTGACTAAGTACAGCAAGTTGACGAGCATTACAGATATTCTCTGGACCAGTAACCGGCAAACAAGAATTAGCTATAAAAAGTATCTGTTTCATTATTAACTAATCTAATATACAATTCGACCATACAATTGATAGATAACTCCATTTTCCAGCGCCACAGGATTGTTTTTTAATCTCACAGGATTAACAGATGTGGATAGAACATTCAACTCATCCTCTTCATTTTCCGTTACAGGATTCTTCAAATCCATCTCTTTCATCATCTGACGAAACTCAGCAATAGCTTGTTTAGGACTTTCACATTCCATAGCCTTGGCAATCTTATCAAAGATAGCCACAAGATACTCCTGTCCCCTCTTATCTATACACTTATCCATATGCCCAATCATATACTCCCAGATCTCAGGCAAGCACACTGCCACAGCATGACCATGAGGCAGCTTATAAAGCGAAGTAATCTTATAACTGAAAGCATGGGCGGCTGTAGTCTGGGTGATATTGATAGCCCTTCCTCCATAATTAGCAGCCAACATAATCTGCTTTGCCGCCTCATCATCATTCTCAAAGATATACTTCCGCCAATTGGCCATAATGAGTTCTATGGTCTTACGGCTATACTCATAGCTCTCTTCAGTAGAGTTTACACTCCACCAAGACTCAATACCTTGGCAAAGGGCATCCATCATAGTACATTTCTTCTGATAGAGCGGTAAAGTCTTCAAAACAGAAGGCTCCAAAACTGCATAATCAGGCAAAACACCATCATTAGTAACGGTCTGCTTTGTCCCCTCATTATACATCACAGCATTATGGGTGGATTCGGAACCAGTTCCAGCTGTAGTAGGAATAGCAATGAACGGAAGCTTTGTACCATCGCAAGCCACATGGGTACTAACCAGCGGAGGAATAATAGCTGCATTCCCCTCCTCTGCCAACACTGCAAGTTTTATACACTTGGCTACGTCAATGGCACTACCACCTCCAACTGCAAGGATTGTATCACAGTTAGAAGATTTCAGCAGTTCAATGCCGTTACACACTTGATCATACAGAGGATTTGGCGTAAAGTCGGAAAACATCACCCTCTCCTTCACTGGCAATGCCTCAATCGCGTCCTTGATGTTCAGGAACGGATAAGAAGAATCCACTACCAGGAACAATTTCTCGCAACCAACTTCCTTCAAAATGGCAGGCAGTTGTGCTATTCCGTTTATTATCTTCTGCATAAAGTTACTTCTTAAGGAAGGTCATCAGAGCTTCTTTATTCTGAATAGGAGTTGTGGTGGGACGGCCAAGATCTTTGCGATTGCCCTTCTTTACCTTTATTTCAATTAGAGAAAGATTATTATTCTTTTTGGCCTCATTAAGGACATCCATCAAATCTTCTTTAGTGCTAACACTGTAAGTATGAGGATATCCAACAGCACGTGCTACACGTGGTAAATCTATCTTCAACCCAACTGTAGGCTGACCACCCACAGAATCGTGAGCGCCATTATTAAACACCACATGAACATAGTTCTTGGGAGCCTTGTTGGCTACAATAGCCATACTGCCCATGTGCATAATAGCTGCACCATCACCATCAAAGCACCACACCTTGCGGTCTGGCTTTGCCATAGCAATACCGAGGGCAATCTGTGAAGCATGTCCCATAGAACCTACGGTCAGAAAATCTCGCTCGTGACCCTGATTCATAGCGGCACGGTATTCAAAGAGCTCACGGCTAATCATACCTGTGGTAGATACAATGCAGTCCTTCTCACCAAGAGCAGCAGCAACAGTCTGGATGGCTTCTTCGCGAGTCATAGTGAGGTTATTCACCTCAACATTCTGGAGCTTGTAATCCTCAAAGGTGTCTTTCTCAATTACAAGGGCAAAAACCTCCTTGTTAGCAAGAGCCTTGGCAGCCTTTTCAATCTGCTTAGCTGCTTTATCTTCTTCTTTGGAGAGCACTTCATAGTTCACACCCATCACATTCAGCAGACCGGTAGTTACCTTGCCTTGTTTTACGTGCTGCGGTTCATCGTGAACACCAGGACGGCCTCTCCATCCAATCAAAAGAAGGACTGGAATGTTATATACTTCTTGGTCTGTGAGGGATGCCAGCGGGTTAATGATATTACCCTCACCACTATTCTGCATATACACACAGGCAGGCTGACCAGTTGCCAGATAGTGACCGGCAGCTATACCTACTGCGGCACCTTCGTTGGCAGCAATGATATTGTGCTGCTCATCACAATGGTCTGTAATGTAGGCACAGATGTTCTTCAGCAGACTGTCAGGTACACCGGCAAAGCAGTCAATACCCTTCTCTCTTAATGCCTCTATTAAAAACTCAGGTCTAATCATAATTGTCAATTATCAATTGTCAATTGGAGTTATTATTCCTCAGGAATGAGGGTAATAATCTCCTTAATACTCATGCACTTGTCATCGCACTCTTTGGCACGGTGGTTCTCTAGAATGGTACGGGCTGCATCCTGCATGGCAGGGAAGCCGGTACGTGTAAGTTGGTTAGCATAGATAACCACATTCACGCCCCTATTTTTGAACTCCTGTTCCGTAACAGTATTGAAGCTAGTGGGAACAACCACAATGGGGGTAGTAGTGTTCTTCTCACGGAACTTCTGTACAAACTCAAAGATTTCAGCAGGGTCTTTCTTGCGGCTGTGAATCATAATAGCATCAGCACCGGCCTCACTAAAAGCGAAAGCACGCTCCAGTGCATCTTCCATACCCTGCTCTAGAATCAGAGACTCAATACGGGCGCAAATCATAAACTCTTTGGTCTTCTGGGCTTTCTTACCAGCACGAATCTTCTCGCAAAAATCAGGAATAGCAGCCTGCGTCTGTTTCACCTCAGTACCAAACAGGCTATTCTTCTTCAAGCCAGTCTTGTCCTCAATAATAACCATAGAGACACCCATACGCTCCAGAGAACGGACGGTATAAACAAAGTGCTCTGTCAAACCACCGGTATCACCATCAAAGATGATGGGTTTGGTGGTCACTTCCATAATGTCATCAATGGTACGGAAACGGCTTGTCATATCTACCAGTTCAATGTCAGGCTTACCCTTTGCGGTAGAATCGCAAAGTGAGCTTACCCACATGGCATCAAACTGATAGGTCTTGCCCTCCTGAAGTACCTTGGTATTCTCAACAATGAGACCAGTAATACCGCTATGAGCCTCCATAGCCGTTACCAATCCTTTCATATTGATGAGTTTACGCAGACGACCACGACGAACGTCAGGCATAGAAGCCTCGGCACGATGGTTGGCATCCAGTTCCTTGTACATAGGATTGTTGCTATAAGGATACTCGACAAGTTTACCGCCATATTCTGCCAACACTTCACAGACCTCCTGACGAATAGGTTTCTGGAAACCTTCACACCAGTCATTACCGTGAACCACATAGTCAGGTTTCAGTTCACGCAGATTCTTTGCGTATGAAAGGGTGTCCTGAGTAACCACACGCTCTACTCCTGCCAGATTCTCAAAGAGAGCCTTACGTTCCTCAAAGGGTATAAGCGGATAACGCTTGAAACTAGAAACGGCCTCATCAGAGAGAACACCTACTATCAGACGGCCCAAACGACGTGCCTTGTTGATGATTGCAATATGACCTGAGTGGATATACTCCGTAGAGAAACACATATAGACAGTACGTTCATTGACTTCCTTCAGTTTTTGGCTAACAACCTTCAGGTCTTCAGGCGTATCAATTTCAGCACACAGCATATCCTTAACATCGCAAGGATAGATCTTACACTGGTCACTAACCTCATTGAAGGCATTCTCGGCATAGCACTTCCGATTGTCTGAATCGCAGAACTTCTCTATATTGGCAAGCCATATCAGCCAATCCACTTTCTTAATTTTATAAAGAGGCTGAGCTGCCAAAGCATTATCAAAGAACTCAATACCCACCTTCTCAATTCGTCCGTCCTTGATGACTGCCTTGAAGTCCTTTTCGGGGAGTGGCAGCGTGCTGCTAACAGCCATGCAACTGTTTTCATTCTCAACAACTGCCTCCATGACTAAGTTCTCAAACACCAAATCTCCATGCATCAGAATGATATCATCATCCTTCAACTGTTCCTTGGCACAGTAGATGCTATAGATGTAATTGGTAGTGTCGTAAATAGGGTTATTGACAAAGGTATACTTCAAAGGAAGGTGTAATGCATTACAATAGTCCACCAACACCTTATCGTAATAACCCGTTGTCATTACCACTTCTTCCACACCAAATGACACCAGCTGTCTCAGTTGACGGCTCAGAATCGTGTTATGAGCCGAAATCTCTGTCATGCACTTCGGGTGTTCCTTTGTTATAGCCCCCATTCTATGGCCGAGGCCACTATTCAATATTAATGCTTTCATTTTATTTTCTAATTTGAAGCGATTCCACTATTTATTTAATGTTTTTATTCCTGTTAAACATTTTATTAAAAGCTTGAAACCCATAAATTTCTTGCTAAATATTTTAGACCGCATAATTTCTTTACACATTGGTCTAACTTCATTAAATCTACCTAAGGAGACTAAGTCGTTAGCTTTCCTAATAAGATACTGTAAATGTACTTCTTTCCTTTGTTCTTTAGTAAGCATATAGTCCCATTTCTTAAATATCAGTGCATCCCTCTCACTTGCTCTCTCATCTTGTGAACAACCACCTACATCATAAAGTGTTAACACTACATGAAGATATTTTACCTTAATATTCTTAGCAAGTAACTGCAAGAAGAAATCATAATCTTCAACGGCAATCAGTTCGCGTTCTTCACAGAATCGTGTCTCCCCAATTATTTTACGTGACACACAGGAGCATGACGGGTTTATCGGATCACCTCTTTCAAGTACATAAGCTATTGTAGGCTCTTTAATTTCATAGAAGAAATTGTCAACTTTATAATGCCAATTTTTCTTAGGGACATTCGCACGGTATCCATGATAAACTAAATCATAATCCTTCAAATAAGGCAATACGTATTCCAATTTGTTAGGGAACCAGCAATCATCAGAATCAAGAAAAGCAATCCAATCACCCCGCGCTATGTCAAGAGCCTTGTTCCTCGAAACAGCTATCACACCATAATTATGGTTTTTGACATAGCGGAATCGTGGCTCGTTATAAGACATAACAATTTCCTCTGTGTTATCGACAGAGTAGTTGTCTACAATTATTGCTTCCCAATTCTGATAGGTCTGAGCTAAAATACTATCAAGACATCGTTTCAGCAATAATGCCCTGTTATATGTTGGTATTATTATTGAGAAAAAAACCTGTTCCATTATATTTTACTTTTCATTTTTAAAAGAATCTCTTTAAAATTACCATGATTGAGTTCGTAATAATATTTTTCCTTCCCCCAAAAAGATTGTATATAGATGTCACTTTCTAAATAATGAAATGGATCTGAAAATTTCTCTTTATTAACTGATATATTTGACGGATAATCGAAATAGTAAACTGTTCCAAAAATTTCTACTAGCGTACTCAGATAGTCATAATACGTTTGACGTGTTGGCTCAGCATATTCGAGTGCTATTAAATCTATATGCTGAATTGGAATAACTATCTTAATGACTATTCCTTTTTTATCTGAATACTCCTTTATTGCTTTGAAACTTTCCTTCATTGAGGTCACCAAGTCGTTTTCAACATCACATGCAAAGGTCTTTTTGGCATAATCTATCTGGTGCTTCCAAAACCATTCTTTGTTGTTTGGTATACCTCGTTTATTTTCTATATTGAAACAAGCTTTAACAAAACTCCAAGTTGCCTCAAGAGTATATTTGTCAATAAAATAGTCTAGTTTATTGTCATATATTTCCAGTGCTGCCTCTGATTGTGAAGTTCTCCAATCAAACGATGAATAATACTGTTCTTCTGTCTTGGATATGGCTAAATAATACTTGATAAATTCTGGTGCCAAGATTACTTCCTTTATAGGATAGTTCTTTACTATTTCCCAATAAAGATTAATACTCTCCTGCAAAGGAGCTCCACCAAATGAAAGAGAATGCCATTCTTTATCTGGTATAACGTGTTCGTTTAAGTTATTGATCTCAGATGCTCCCAATACTATTTTATTCGTCGGGGCGTTTTTATAGGTAAACAATTTATATCGCCGCCCTTGGTCATAAGAATATCCTATATTATACTTCAATTGACAAAATTCTCTATTCTCCCAAAATAAATAATACGGATCTATTAACCATACACTCATACAGATGACAATGAGTGGGAAAGCATATATAATCCCTCGTACAAAAAACTTTCTCATAGTTTAAAATTGGAAATAAATAAAATCATTTTGTGTTGCTTTGCAGAATATCATATGAGCTATCAAGACGTACATTATACACACCTTTACCCATCCAGGAGCCTTGAATTGCAGTGGATATTCCTTATTGCGTTGACTCCATTCAAGACAGAAGAACAAAACCAACAAAAATGCGATATAACCAAAACCTCCAATTCCAATACCATATGGTATAACAAACATTGAACTTCTGAACATACCAAATATGTATGAAAAACCAGCATCTATCGTAGAAGAGTTAAATATAATCCATCCAAAAGTAATCAAGACAAAAGTACTCAACATCAATAGGAACTCCTTCCCTGTTGGAAAAATGCTTTTTTCATTTACCGTCTGTTTCCTGAATTTTTTACTGAATAACAGAATAAGAGGTATGAATAGTAAACCATGATATACCCCCCATAAGATGAATGTCCAGTTGGCTCCATGCCATATTCCACATATAACAAACACGGTAAATGTATTAAGAACTATCCTGCCCTTAGAGCAGCGACTACCACCTAAGGGTATATATATATAGTCCACAAACCAACTCTGAAGAGACATGTGCCATCTCCTCCAGAAATCAGCAACATTAAGAGAGAAATATGGATAGTTAAAATTACGTCTCACCCTAAATCCCATCATCTTTGACAACCCTATCGCCATATCAGAGTAACCTGAGAAGTCACAATAAATCTGTATTGAATAGAGAATTGCCCCTATCCATAACGCACTTGCAGGCTGATCTTGATTTGTAGCAAAAACTGTGTTCACAATAAAAGCACAGTTATCCGCCAAAACAAGTTTCTTGAAAAATCCCCACACAATTTGTATTACGCCGTCAACTACCAAATCATAATCAAACTGACGCTGTTTCTTAAACTGAGGATATAATGTGGTCGATCGTTCTATGGGGCCTGACAGTATAAGCGGGAAAAAAGTAATGAAAGACATGAAATGTAATAATCCTCCGACTTCTTTGGTTTTATTCCTATAAATGTCAATCATATACCCTATTGCTGTAAATGTATAAAAAGATATCCCTACAGGCAATGCTAACTTAAGTAGAATTTTATCAGATTCTAAACCGAATAACGATGCAAATTCACCAGCAAAAAAATTATAGTATTTAAAAATGAAGAGGATACCAATAGTAACAACAATATTCAAAGTAAGTGCAGTTTTGCACCATCCTCTCTCTCTATGACTGGAAATATAGCAGGCTGTACCATATGCATAAAGAGCCGTAAATAAAAGTAAAACTAGAAATCTTGCATCAAACATTCCATAAAACAGACATGAGAAAGATAGAATGACAAAGTTCTGCAGTTGTATCCTATTCCAAAGAGTCCAATAGACAAGAAAAAAAATGATAAATAATACTATAAAACTTGTACTTGTTATATTCATTTCGCATTAATTAAATATTAAGATAATAACCATGAGAAAGTGCATGATATCCTAAATAAATAGTATCATATAAAAAGAAAACACAAAATATTAAATAATTCAAACGCAGCAAAGCATTTCTTTCTGTCTTGATATCTAAAAATTTTGCAAGATATATGCAATTAAATATCGTTAATCCATAGCTTATTCTGCTTATATAAGTAGACAATCCCATGAACAGAAAATAGAACAATATACTTATCAAAAATAGGTTATCATATATATCTGTATACTTGTTCTTGCCACGTATATAATAAAAAAAAATAGTCAGTGTTGTCAGTTTAACAAAGATAAACGTTTTACCTACAATATTAGTTGTTGAAACTTCTCCATATGTATCCATATGGTGTACAATGTAATACAAGTCTAATTTGTTCAAAAGATTTTCAACGATTGCCCCATTAGAAAAAGCGAAGAAAAGAGATAATAAATAAATAATCAAAATAGTTCTTTTACGCGACACTTTTATATTCTTTAAACAGATCAAAGGGATAAAAAGCAATGATGAGATGTGAATTGAACCAGCAACGATTGTCCATGGCATAAATAGATACTTTTTCTTATTATCTTCTATTAAAAAGGAATATGCATAAAGCAATATGCAAACAGATGCTATCTGTCTTGCAGCAGAGTAAGAGTAATAATAGTGACTAAACAAAACAAAGTAAAATAGAGCTAACCCTGATGGGACTCTAAATCGCTTAATTGCCAATAACAAAAAAAGAAATGTAATTATTGAGAATAATGAAATAATTGTCCGTGCAGGAAGATCTAAAGCTTGTACAAAATAGTACAACATATTTGTGGAAATTTCAAAGCTTGAGCCTATATCCAAAAATTCAGAATCACTCAATATATTAATATTATTCAGCCTAGAATCAAATGTTGATGGATCCATATAGTTCATTGTATCATTGCCCACTTTATCTCCTCTAAATATAGAAAAAAAGAACAACATAAAAAAGATAATCATACTCGTTCTATTATTCTTGGAAGAATAAACCATAAGCAACAAAACTATTGGTAATATTGCATAAAAGGCATATGAACCCATTTCGTCCTAATTTAGAATAATCCAAAATATTCTTTCAAACTCATCAAAGTCTTATCCTTCTCTGAGATAATAAGATTCTTCTCGCCTCCTATCAAATCCATTGGCCATTCAATAGCAAGGTCAGAATCATTATACATAATACCACTATCACCTTCGCCATAGAATACCTCACCGCACTTGTAAGACACAACGGAATCCTCAATCACGAGATAACCATGCCCGAAATACTGAGGGATATAAAGCTCCACCTGATTTTCACCAGTCAGATGGAAGCCTCTCCACTGACCAAAGGTAGGAGAATCCGGACGCAAGTCAGCAATCACATCATACACATGACCGCTGATGCAACGCACCAATTTAGCCTGCTGCTTTACTAACTGGAAATGCATGGCACGAATAACGCCTCTCTTAGAGATGGTATAGAATACCTCTTTCAACTCATGCTCAATGCCATTGGCTTTGAACATATCAATATTGTAGTCCTTTACGAACCCTCCTCGTTCATCCGTTGCGTAGAACGGCTGAATCTTATATGCTCCTTTGAGGTC
>AUXO017784932.1_pt1 | contig 13420 bp, 15 predicted proteins | sample 768731 | NCBI WGS metagenome assembly AUXO01 (sample SAMN02715735, study PRJNA202380) | gut metagenome | biome: sheep rumen | host: Ovis aries | place: New Zealand: Palmerston North
TTTATGGAAGTCCATTTCCTCCGCTTGTAATCCACAATGTGAGAAAACGGCACCATGTATGTAGAACCATCTGCGATCCGTATTGCAAAGTATGCACCTCTGTTTCCGCAGGATTGCCAGAGTGCCATTGCGGATTCCTGGTTCTCTTCCACTCTGCTGAGTCGGAAATAATCCTTTTCGCACAGCTTGCAGTCGATGAGATAGGCTATATCATTCTTTACTGCGATGACATCCGCAGGCTGACCGGATGTTTTCTGAGCCATGTTGTGCGCCCAGAATCCGGCTTTTGCGAGTTTGTCGCAAAGAATGGATTCGAAGGCTGTACCTTCACTCCTGTTACTCAACTAGTAACCTCTCTTTCTCGATATCCAGAAGTCTCCGGTAGATGACGTAGTGACCTCTCTTTGCATCAGGTTTCTTGGTGAAGAAACCGATGTTGATTCTCCCCAATCTCATCAGGGTCCTCAGTGTGAGAGGGGTCATCCCCAGTTCCCTGGATGCGTCTTTAACGCTTACTCTGTTCATCTGCTTCTTTCGCTCCTTCAAGCAACATATCGAGGCTCACTCCGAAGAGGTCTGCGATCTTGAGCAGTGTCTCAATCTTCGGACGGCTTATATCGCTCTTCCATTCCGAGAACATTGAAGTGGAAATACCGAGCCGGAGCGAAACCTGATAGTTGTTCAGTCCCTCGGCATCCCGAAGTCGCTCGTAATTCTCGTATACTTTTCGATAAAATTCCTTCATCTAACCTCCTTTCGGCATATTCCTCTTGAAATCCTCTCGGAAAACCGATAAAATGAAATTGCCAGATAACATTCTATGCGAGAACTCTTTTTCTTGTTCTCTCGGTTTTCCGAGTGACTAACCATAGTCTACCTCGGTTCTCCGAGATTGTCAAGAGAAAATTCTCGGTTTTCAGAGAAAATTTTCGGAAGGAGGACATCATGGGTGGATATGAGATTTATGAAAAGATAAGGACGGAGAAGGGACTGCGAGATGCGGACATCACAAGGATGACAGGCATCAGTTCCGGTACCTTATCTGATTGGAAGAAAGGCAGATACGAACTGAAAGCCGAGAAATTAAAAAAGATCGCTGAAGCGATGGATGTTTCTGTGGATATGCTCACAGGAGTAAAGAGTGCATACTACACTGACGAGACCATCAGACAGCTTGCGGAGTTTCTGGCAAAGAATCCAGATTACAGATCACTCTTCGATGCTGCTATGAGGCTGAAAAGAAAAGACATAGCGTTCGTGAAAGAATTTATAGAGAGGTTTGGAGATGACTCCTGACATTTACATCAGACTTGCAGACCTACCCACCACCATCTACTCATTCGTCAGGCAGAATGCTGACGGCAGTTATACCATAGTGCTCAACGCCCGACTCTCTGCGGAGGATCGGGCACGGCACTACCGGCATGAACTGGGACACATCGAGAACTGTGATTTTGAGAAAGAGATGACCGCAGATGAGATAGAATATTATGCTCACGGAGGTACGCCATGAGGATGCCCAACGGATACGGCAGTATTATCAAACTGGGAGGGAGAAGGCGTAAGCCATACGCGGTGCGCATCAGCACCGATACGATCATCGTAGACGGCAAAGCCAGAAGGCAGTATAGATACCTGGGATATTTTGAGAAGAGGGGAGATGCAGTAAACTACCTCTCTGACTGGAACAAGGGACTTGAGGTACACGAGCACAAGTCACTGAGGGATACTCCCACATTTAAGGAAGTCTACAAGAAGTGGATGGCAGAATGCGAGAACAGCAGGAAGGGAATGTCTGACGCCTCACGGATGGGCAGATCTGCAGCATTCAAGAGATTGAAACCACTCCACGACCGGAAGGTGGCGTCCCTCAGATACAGTGACGTTCAGCCTGTGATATCTGCCAACAAGGACATGAGCGAGTCTACAGTCAACAATATGCTCATAGTTTTAAGAGGTGTTGCAGATTTCTCCATTAAGTACGAGTACACGGACGTTGACTTCAGTGCGCACTTGAGGCGTGAATTTAAAGAGCCTGTGGCAATCCACAAGCCTTACACGGAAGAAGAACTTCGGGCCCTGTGGAAGGACCGGGACAAAGAAGCACCGATGTTTGCTCTCATCACTTCCTACACTGGTATGAGACCGTCTGAACTCCTCACAGCGCACATCACCGAGGAAGACATCCAGAGAGGATATCTCATCGGTGGTATGAAGACAAAGGCAGGAAAGGACCGGGTGATCCCTCTCCATCCTGACATCATCCCTCTCGTGAGGATGTGGGCAGGACAGGACCACCGGAGCCTCGGGTGGTTCAGGGAGAATGTATGGAATCCCTACATGAAAGAAAAGAACATGGACCACAAACCCCATGACGGCAGACACACCTGTGCTACCCTGATGGAATCAGCAGGTATACCTGCCAACAGGAGGAAACTCATCCTGGGGCACAAGATAACGGACATAACAGACGGAGTCTACACACATGTATCTCCAGAGGACCTGTGCGAGGAGATCAAAAAGATTTGTATATCACTTGTATAGCATTTGTATATCATTTGTATAGCACTATCTCGATTTAATCCAATCTAATTCCTTCTATTTCCTGACTCTCCAGATTCTAAAAGGCCTCTTTCTTAATGCAATTTTAATCGGAGAGTCAGGATTTATGCGGGTCCCAGAAGGTTTTGTATATCACATGTATAGCACGAAAAATCCCCGACAGGTGTTAACTGCCGGGGAATGTATGGTGCACCGGACATGTCCGTTGGTGCTCAGATAAGTTTACTGCACCCAAACTTCTTGAAGTAAGCCTTCTCAGCCTGTGTGCGCTCGTGAGGTGAGTTCCACAATCTCTGTACCTCACTCTGTACAGCGTCTGCTCTTCCTTCCAGTGCTTTCTTCCTCTTGTCACCGGAGCCGTGGACATCGAAGAGGACCTCGACAGCCAGATCCGTATCTGTCTTCTCAGGCATCTTTACTTCCACCTTCTTTTCCTCCTTCTTGGAATAGGTAATACTACCGTCTGCCTCTACGATGAATGCCACCTCGTCATTGACGCACTGAAGGATGCCGTCCCAGGGATAGTCGTAGTAAGCAGCGAGATGGGATTCTCCTCTTCCGTAGGTTTCATCATACTCACCCTTCTGCAGCTGGTCTCCAACCTTTCCTCCGAGTGCGGTACCTTTCTCGTTGATGGAAAACTCCATCAGGACATCAGGCTCCGCAGAGAGGCACATGGCTGTATGACACTTCTCGTTGAGGTAGGTATCACCCATATCAGCAGTAAACTTCATACTGCGCCATGCGAAGTTCCCGGACTTGACCATCCTCTCACGCATGTTTCCTGTGTAGGTAGCACCGCCGCATGAGATGCCTGCGGCTTCGTAGGCGGAGATGACAGCACTGGAGCAGTCCCTGTCACCGGATTTGATGGTGTACTTGACACCGTAGATGTCAATAACCTCAGTACCTGTACCCTGTCTGCCCTTCATGTCCTGCGTGTAGCCATGAGCATCGTGAGCACACATGTGGAGCAAGATCATCGCCGCCACTTCCTTCTTGAGGACTTCCTTGCGGACAGGAGTAATCTTGACAGGAGTAATACTGGTGAAGGGGAATCCGTACCACTCGGACATATCAACATTTCCGTTGATACCGGGGAGATGATATCTGGAAGTGAACTGCCATCCCACCATATCAAAGGAAGGTTTGTAGGCATCCTGTCTCTTGCCGTTGTTGGTGCCGTAAGCAGGAATCCATCTCTTGCACTCAAGACCCTTGAGCGGACCCTTCCAGTAAGACTGTCCTGCGTAGATGAGGCCGTTGTCCGGGAAAGCCGCAAGCCATCTCGTTGCCGCCTGTCTGGCGAAGTCCTTGTATCTCCACTCCTCAAGGTCGAGGATGTGTGCCATTACCTTGTATCCCTTGGTCACTCTCTTCTCGTGCTCAATCTCACTGAGTACGTGGGTCAGGGAGTCGGCGTAGGAGTAGAGGTAGGTAGCTACAGGGATACCGAGTCTGGTACACTCCTTGAGGTTATACTGTGCGTAGAGATCGTCCTGTGACTTTATGTCATCGCCGAATCCTGTGCGGACTATGGCGGGAGTCTTGATGGATGACCAGTTTATCTTGCCCTGATACTGACTTACATCAGGTAACCAAAGTCCCATATCATTCTCCTTTGAGCTGCTTAATCTCCTCTTCAAGTTCTGCTATCTTCTTGATAGCCTCTGAGACATCCTCTTCCTTCAGCGTGGCATCTACAGTATTGAGGACCTTGCTGACGAATCCAGGGAGCGGAGCACCCATCTTCTTGGCATTCTCGCAGATGGACATAAGTTCCATGAACATAATATAGAGTGAGATACCTGCCATAATCTGAGGGGGGAGTCTCAGTGCATATGACAGCAGAGCACCGATGACGATGATGGACATCTCACCCACCTTCTTGGTCAGACCGGCGCGCATCCTTGCTGACTGGAATGTGTGGGTCATCCATGCACTGAAGGATCCTGTCAGGAAGTCTACAGCCATCATGGCTACAGGGACGATGAGTTCAAGGATTTCATTGCGGAAGTGAAAGTTACTGAGGAATACTGTGATGTCCATGTGTCATCCTTTCTTTGTCTTTACTGTGATGTTACCGTTCTGCACATAGAAGTAGATATCTCCGTATGTGTAGTTATCAAAGAATTTTGCGCCGACTGCCTGCAATCTCTTTCGAGTCGTTCCCCTGCCGGACATTGACGGTTTATGGTGGTAGTTGGAGAATGCATATTTCGGTCTCACAGCCTTGCAGATTGCCTCATTGCAGGCGTTAGCATCGCCATGCCATTGTGCCTTGTAAATGTCCGCTTTGAGGTTGGAGACTGTCTTGATCAGGACGTTATTCGCCGGATTCTGCAGGTCTCCTGCTGTGTGGTAGATGATGCCGTCAAGGTCAAATCTGAGAACCATAGACTCGTTATTGACGAAGTGATGGTCATCGTGCTCCGAGAGTTTGCCAGCCGGACAGATGAAAACGCACTTGCATTTAATGTCTCCAACAGAAAATCCACTTCCTGCCCTGATATATGTAGATGGCGCTTTCTTTGCCTGAGATTTGATAGCAGACCCATAGGATTTTTGATACTTATTAAGCTCCGTAACATCCGGTACGTAAATGTGATTCACGGGGATGTGCTTCATGATATACGACAACCCACCATAATGATCTCCGTGAGCATGGCTGATGCAGACCGCATCAATCTGCTTTACTCCGTGTGCTTTCAGTTTTCTCACTACGACATAAGCAGCGGCATATTTTGCGCAGTCGATAAGGACACAATGCCGGACCGAGCCATCCTCGTTGTACTGCAGTACCGCTGTGCAATCGCCGAATTGCCGTTCGTCGTCTTCCATAAAATTCACTGCCCATACAGCAAATTTATGGGACTTTGCCGGAGCGGGTTTCGGCATGAGGTCGGAGACAACTTTCTGCACAGCGTCATAGTTGTAGCCGAGCGATTCCAGGGCTTTGCGTCTGGTCTCATCGGTGGAAAAATCATTCGCAATCACCCACCTTGCTACCTTCTCGATGCTCTGTCCGGGTGTCCTGAGATAGTCGCGGATGGATGTATACAGGATAAATCCGTATTTATCACCCACTTTGCAATAATCCCATACCCTGCCGGTATCAGGGTCTGTGATCTGGTCGCACACCTCAATCTTTGTCAGTCCGTCAATCGGTGAGAAACTGCACGGCTTTGCGGTAACTTTCGGCTGTAAGCGTGCCGTTACCTTCATTCCGAATTTGAGCAGTCCCCATTTATACGGGACTTTGCTCGGTGTGCTTGTGCCTGAGATTTCGTATTTTGCCACTTAATCACCTCTTAAATCTTTGTGCCATGAAATATATATTCCCTGCCACTTGTGCTTCTTGTAGTACAGCTGTGCATGTACCGCCTGTGCTTTAGTTTTCGGGTACTCAATCCCCCTGATATAGATACCCTTCTTCCTGCACCAGTCCAGATACTCCGTGTAATACTTGGTATCCTCTGCCGACTGCTTTATCCCGTCCTGATACAAGACACCTTCCTGATTGACGGTCTTGATAACGTTGGGATGTGCCCTGATAAACTTCCGCACGAAGGTGTCCCCGCCGTTAGGCATTACAATCAGCCCGAGAGCGTTAATCTTTAAAATCATGTATTCAAGTGCCGTATATACTAATCCGGCACTCGGCAGATTCCGGCTGTACTGCTTGCTGATTTCACGCTCTGCAATCTCATAGTAAATGTCTGTATTATCCAGATACAGCCCGATTGCTCCACATGCCTTAATCTGCTTTGCATGGCTGATGCAGTGGTCTTGCCATGCCTTGTCAGTCGGGTCAATCCAGTATTCACCGTCCCATCTATCGTATTTGGCAATTCGCAGATGTTTGAACTTTTCATAGTAGGAGCGCCCATCTTCGAGTGCCCCTACATTCAAATATCCGTACACCCACACTCCACGACTTACAGCATTCTTGACGGAAAGTTCGTGTCCTTCCGTATCAACCACAGCAAGGTCATTCTTCCGGCATTTCGCAAGCGTCCTCGCAACGTATGCGGATTCAAAGCAGTATGTCAATGCCATTATTCTTCTCTCCCCATCAAAAAACCCACCACAAAGCACATGATTTCCGACACAACGATAGCTAAAGAATACATAATATCTCCTTATGCGGTCTGCTCGATTGTTAATTGTGGTGCATAGACGTAATAACCAGACCGGCTTCTTCCGTATACTGCCACTGTTGCATTTGCAGGAATTACTACGTCCTCAAGGTGATTGACTTGCACGTTGTTATTCCATGTTGTGTTTTCAGTTCCGTATGCAGTTCCATTGATGTACAACTGCGAACCCCATGTTCCGCTTGTGCTTGACCGTGCGCAAGTCCAGTAGACATCGTATGTGCCTGCCACCTCGCAAGTCAGAGATGTGACAGAGCCTAATGCGGTATTGTTTCGCCGTGATGTGGACTGCTCTGTCTGTACGTTCATAGTTACTGCCGCAGGAGTTGGCACGTTGACAGTTACGGATGAGTAACCATCTGCATTATCACTGGATGCATTGTATGTGCCGTTTGCGGTGATGTTTTTAGTTATCAGCGTGGCAGAAGAGCCACCCGAAATAAAGTGATTGTACAGTTCCGTTTCAAATTTCTGCGCAATCAACTTGCATCCTGCCACAGACGGATGTGTCTGGTCAGAAGTCAGCAGATATGTCTGCCTGTTTGTCGCATTGATGCCAAGCGTCCTATACATATCAATCACTGGCACACCGCTTGCGGGCGGAGATGCTATAAGTGCATCGCCCCAATCATAGTAATGGCGGTTGTTGCCGTCCCATGTGAATATCATCTCATCGCTATCCTTACCCTCACTTATCCAGTAACGATAAATAGGGGTAAAGAACATGATTTTGATATTGGGATATGCTGTATGTATACGGTTGTAGACATATCTCGCCGCACCTACATACGTTGTGGTGTCCGTGGGATTTGAAGCATTGTCGATATAAACATATTGGTCTCCTGCATCGTTGCCACCAAAAAATATCGTGATGTAGTCAACATTAGACCAATCAACTGATTTTAATGCAGTAAGATGTGCAGGAGCATATGATCCGCTTTCAAATCCGTTTATATTAGCGTCCTGCGTAGTCCACGTTCCCGTTACAATAGCATCAGCAAGTTTGACCGCACTGAAAGCGGCATATGTAGCTGTCGGATGCGTATCGGACATTCGGCATCCTTCAAATCCGCCATTAATCACTGTCATACCTGTGTTAGATGCAAGCACAGAAGGATAGTCATTCGGAGGAGCCATAAGAGCGGTTACGGAATCGCCAAGGCAGACGCATGTCTTTCCTCTCAACGTTCCACCACTTGACTCTGTGACCGCATACACATCGCATGACGGAGTGGATGTAATTGTTGTTCCGCTCGACAGTTGTCCAAGGTCGACTGACCCCGTAAAGGTTCCGCTTACTTCGCCCTCGATTCTGAAATAAGAAAACCTCGATGTCTTTACGCCTTGATCCCAATAGTAGGACTCAGACGGTAAGACTCTGACAAGGATCGTGGACTCTGTGGGTGTAAACTGCAATGCCCCGTCCGTTGTCTCCAAAAATTGAGAAACAAGTGGCGTATCACCTAATGCAGACGCCGACTGATTATATATCAACCAATATCCGCTCATGGAAGTCGTGCCGTCTCCGGCCGCCCCAATCCGTGCCGTGTAGGTGTTTCCGGCTGTCAGGCCGCTGATGGTGAACGTCATCGCGGATGCATACCATGCCGCCCCGCCGTTGTCAGACAACTCCCAATATGAGCCTTGGTCGGTCAGTGTTACGCTCGTCAACGTCTGATTTTCTCTGTCTGCAAAATCCTTAACGACTCCGCTCCCTGTGCTGTATGTCGTTTCCGATGTGGATTTTAAGCGGATGTTCGCATCCTCTGTCAGTGTGTATGGAGTCTGCCCTAAGAGTGTTTCTGTTGGCCCTACTGGTTCGTCGCCGCCCGATGCCGTTCCTGTGGCTTGCGTACCGTCAGCAAGGAAGAAAATCTTTCCGCTTGCTACATCGGACGCAATAGCAGTTGTCGGAGTGATATCAATCAATGTCGTGCCATTTGACTGCACTACTTTGTTTACAGCCATAAGTCACCTCCTTATCCGATAGTGACCGTCTGGCCTCCTGCGGCATTGTCACTGTATGCAATCGGGATAGCCGCTACGGTAACACCGGACAGATAATCATATCCTGTGTCAGGCTGAATGTTTTGCTGACTCCATGAGGGAGTTGCACTCTTTGCCTGTGCGCTGATGGTCTCGCCACCGTATGAGCCTGTTACGCCAAGAATCTGCACGCCTGCTTTGATATTGCCTGCAATGATCTTTGCCTGCTCTGCGGAAGAAATACCGACTTTGCCGCTACCGTCATGGTATCCCTGCGGTACGGTGTACTGCCCGTCCTTGGTGCTGATAGTGCCAGTCACACCGCCGTTGTTGGTCATCGTGCCTGTCAGCTGTGCCCCTCTTGCATGTGCGGTCTTTCCTGCGAGGATTTCGCCGACAGCCGCAGTGTCTTCTGATGTGTCTGCATCATATGTGCATGATCCTGTCAGCGGAGCGCCGGATTTGTCGTGGAAGGTTTTGGAGTTGATAACATCTGAGGGACTGATGGTATCGCCACTCAGGTCGATAAGGGTTGTGCCGTTGGAAAGGACTACCTTCGAAACATATTCGTTAGCCATTAAATAATGCCTCCTATATAGACGGTTCTCCCGCCCTGAATGTTGGATACAGATTCGACCTGTATCGGGTTTACAGTGATGTTGTTTGTAACTATTTTTTGCGCAGTCTGTAACACTATGCCATTAAAATCGGGGTTGACGGTTGTCTCTCCTGTGTATGTCGGAGCATCATAATCCGTTACCTTGAGAACTTTATCGGGAGTGCCATCCAGATGGAGATTGAGTGACAGTTCCCCGCCCAGATGGAGATTGAGTGACAGTTCCCCGTCAAGTACGATTTTGTCTCCCATCAAATCACCTCCGGTATATGGTTGGTATCTCCCCTGATTGTGGTAATCTCACTCGCTCCCCTTGTTCCATCCGCAGTCACCCAGTTGCACATCATCTTTGCTACACGAGTGCCGAGGGAAAGCGTTTCTGCCTGAGATAATGTCCACGATACGGAATCTGTGCCAATCTCTGCATCTGCGAGGGTTTTCTCAACGAGGATTTGCCCATTGCATTTGATAGTAAGGATGCAGGTGCGGAAGTCGGACGGGGAGACAATCTTGAAATTATATGTGATAGTCGGCGTTGTGCCGATGATGATTTCTGTCATGCGTGCCTCCTTATGTCGTACCGATTGCCAGCGCCTGCCTTACAAGCGGCACATATCCATTAATATATCCGTTTGCTGTGGGATGCACGCCGTCAGCGTCTACCATATACTGTTCCGCTACGGTGCTATCCGTACTCCATGCGGTCGGTGAGCGGTACTGCGAAAAAGCCGAATTAATCAGGGAATCATTGTAAACGTCAATCACTTTTACGCCATACACATTACAGATTGCCACAAGTGCGTCATGTAATTCGTCCTGCGTGTATCCCTGTGTGTTTTCCCGTGTCGGGCAGTAACCGTCTTTTGCGCTCCCTGTGTTCCACTGCGTTTTATGCGTAATGATAAAAAACCTCTGTGCATTGGGAAATTTCTTTATCATCTGATAAAACAGGAAACCTGCTCCGCCCATTACTGTACTGCGGTCTAATGCATTGGCTTCTGTGTCTGTGGTTGCAGGTGCTGTCGGGATTGTTCCGAGCGCGGCTTCATAGTGATAATCATTTATCCCACCATCAGCCACAATAACATCAGGCGTGTATGCCGTCTCTGCTACAAGCGCATCGGGAATATTTGTAGCACCTGTGTTTACATTGGAAAGCGTTGCGTCTCCGACCCCGATATTTTTATAATCCAGTCCAAGGTCTCCAACAAATCCTTTGTAATTGTTTCTGGCTCCTCTGCATATCGAATCACCAACTGCAAGGATTTTAACCTGCGGTAAACCGTTATCATTGAGCAGATGCCATGCCTGCCATACACTTGACCAAACTACGCGAAAATACACCTTGCCGGATGTGTGATAAAAAATCTGTATATCACCAACAGAGCGGTTTGCATTCCGTCCATACGTTACAATCCGCCCTGTCATCTGCGTGATGGGAGCGTTGAGTAATGATCCGTCCGTGATATTAACCGCATAATGCCTGTTGTTCGGAAGGTTGTTTAAATCGCTTCCGCAGATATCCGCTTCGGTGGTAGTCAGCAGATGGATGTTTTCACTGTGCATATACAGCGGAGTAACATTAACGAGGTCATCCGGCTCAGAACCGTAATACAGTTTCGGGTTGCTGTAATCTGCCGGATTTATGGGATTACTTCCGCTTGCCAAAAAATAAGGCTGTACAAATGCACAGGATGCATCGAGAGTGATGTGTGCGTAATACTGGTGGGTCTTTGTGTTGACGTTCTGCCCCGCTCCATCCCCTCTTGATAAGAGTGTGCCATCCTGCCGGAACTGTGCCCATTTTGCATAGCGGGGATAACTTGTGCCATATTTAAGTACCGCGACAACCGTCTCCCCGCCTGTAACCGGAATCTTTGTGCTGTAAGCAAAAGCAGATGCATTGTTCGCTATAACGCCGGATGAATTGACCATTCCCTGTACAAGCGTCCCGCGAAAAAGGTTTACAGATGTATCAAACGCTGACGCGATATCATCCGTGATTCCGTCAAGCGCCTTGCCGGTGATGCCTGCATCCGCCGCCTGTCCGCTCTGGGAGAGGGTAGTATCAATCTGCGGAATCTGTGCCTGCAATCCATCCAGTGCGCTCTTCACTCCGCCTGACTGCACAGCGTTGGTGCTGTTTGCCGTGGGTGTTGCGTCTATGGTCGGTTTGTTGTCGAGGTTGGGGAAGTTGTACTGGATCATGTCCCCATCAACTTTAAATCCTATTACACTCATGCTATCCCATACACCCCCTTAAAGAAAATGAGGTTATATCGTGTCCCTGCACTGCCTGCGTTAACTGCTCTGATGCCTACAGCCTCGTTCGCCCAGTCAACTCTGACTGAGCCTCTGAACCTTCCTGCTGACGGTGCGTCTGTGAGAGAGACATCGACATCTATACCACGCACGAAGTAGCACATCTGTGATACCTCATGCACGCAGAAGTAGACTGCGATGACGTTGTAGTCAGTCATATTGTCAATGCTGAACCACTCATAAGTAGTCCCTGTCTGCGTGCACTCGTACTTTGAGTTGTCGAGACTGACGGGGGTGACCTTCATCTTCTGGATTATCTTCACGAGAAGTTTCTTTACATCTACCATACGATTACATCGTCCTCCCATCCGAATGAGGTGATAGCAGAATAGAGTTCTGCGTCAGTGCCTGTTGTCGCATCCTCATTGAGTGCCATCATCAGATTGCCGTCCCAGGTTACCGCAAGGGCATTGGAGTCACCTTGTGCCATCGAACCATTGCCAATCATAAAAGCGTAGGTCGGATCCTCGCTGTTGAACTTACCGCAGGCGAATTGATGCGCCGAAGATGCCGACATACTCTCACCCACCACACCTGAGAAAGTACCAAGATTATCGTTTGCTCTTGTACCTAATGAAAAAGCGGGAGATCGTAAAAAGGAACTATAAACGAGATGTTCAACAACGATTTCAACGAAATAGCCTGCTTCTATTGCTACCAGATTAAGCCGTCCTTTTAGAGTGAATCCATGGTTACCATCATATTCAATGACTAATTCTCCGTAGACCACCTGCTCATACAGAAGATTGATAGTTTTTCTTTCCGCAGTTTCATATGTAAACCAAACGGCATCCGTGTCGTATCCGATAACATTGTCACTGCCGTCCATAATTTCATACATGCATTGAATATTGAGCCTACTACCTTCCCGGATGGCAAACGGAGTGGCTTTATTTACAACAAACGGAGTTGTATATTCGGGATAGACGGTATTTATACGAAATACAGGATGTTCGCCGGTTGTTTCATCAATATAATTCAACTGTCTGCTGTACGCTATAACAGCACCATCCATCTGCACATCGAACACAGCAAGACCATCTTCGTTGATTCCCTGTAAGCCTGTAGAATCTATAATCTGGTGATTGCCCCAGTCCGAACCTATCTGTGAAGTCTCTCCAAAGGATGCGAGAATATCAGTGCCGTCCCTGACTTGAAAGCTGTCTTCGTTGATGTAGGTATTTTTCATACCTGTCTCGATAGTGCTTGGTGTATATCGATTGCCGTCCCCCATATTGGCAACCATGATGCCTGTCTCGTCACTTGCCATGTAATTGGTGGCGTACTTCTTGGCATCGTCTACGGCCTGCTCCTGCTCCTTGGTCAGTCCGCTGAGATTGGCGTAGGACACCTGTCTGGCTGTCTCTCCCACGCCTGACACAGGCGTACTTGCGTTGCCTGTGTAAGTAATCTTGGAGATGATGCAGGGATGGTCCACATCGTCCTTGTCGGTAAATGTGATCATGTCGAGAGGCTCTAAGAATGGAGCACTCTGTATCACTGCCGTGAACGGTCTGTAGTGGAATCCGCTCCGAGCGGTATTGATTGCCTGCAAGGCAGTCTCCACATTGTTCTGGAGGATGAGGCATCCGCTTGTCTCAAGGGCATAGTCTGCAGTACCTTCAAGATACTCCATCCCTGTCTCAGACCTGTAGTAGATGCCTGTCAGAGTGATGTCCTCTTCCTCGATGGTGTGGGAGTATCTGTTTGCAGATGTGATGGTCACACCGCAGTCGGTGTACCACTTCAGCACCAGTTCTCCGTTGCCGTTAATCTG
>AUXO014498461.1_pt1 | contig 13419 bp, 13 predicted proteins | sample 768731 | NCBI WGS metagenome assembly AUXO01 (sample SAMN02715735, study PRJNA202380) | gut metagenome | biome: sheep rumen | host: Ovis aries | place: New Zealand: Palmerston North
ACAGGCACATCACGAGAGACAACATCCTGTTGTTCCCTCCAAAAATCTAAGTTCAGTATACCATATTTTTTAGCATTTGTCAAGAGGGTGGGATGCAATTCCTCCCTCACCTATAGAGGGGGGATTTCTTGCTAACTTCTGTTAAATTTCCTTTCCGGGATCATATCATGTTTTTAATTATACGCTTTTTTCCCTGAATGTCAAGCATTTGACAGAATTTTTTTCAAATATCCGGAAATACTAAAATCATTCTTCCAGAAAGGAGTTTTTTCATGACGATTGTATTAATCCGTTCTCTGATTCTCTATTTTGTTGTAATGTTCTCTATTCGATTGATGGGAAAACGTCAGCTTGGAGAGCTTCAGCCATCGGAGCTTGTGATTACTATTTTGATTTCTAATATTGCCACGCTTTCGCTTGAAGATATTGAAATTCCTCTTTTGCATGGGATTCTTCCCATTCTTGCGCTTGTCTGCTATGAAGTGATTACTTCATGGATTTCGCTCAAATCCATCCGTTTCCGGCGGCTGATTTCGGGGACACCTAAAATTATTATCCGGGATGGGATTATAGATCAGGAAATGCTTAAAACATTACGCTTTTCTGTCGATGATCTTATGACTGCGCTCCGGATGGGGGGGATTTTCTTTATTGAAGAAGTACAATTTGCTGTTGTGGAAACAAATGGAAGTGTCTCCGTTTATCAGAAACCTTCTGCACAGCCAGCCACAAAACAGGATGTTCATGCTGTTCCCTCTTGTTTTGATCCCCCTCAAATTATCATTGCAGATGGTCAGCTTCGGGAAAAAGCATTAGCTTCTATTCAGCTGGATCATGCCTGGCTGGAACAGATTTTGACAAGAGCCGGGTTATCTGTATCAGATATTTTCATGCTCACAGCTGATAGAACATCCCGTTATCAGCTCATTCCGAAAGGGGGACATTCATGAATCGCTGTAAAGCAAGTGTCAGCATATTATTAGGCCTGATTTTGCTGTGTATTTCTTCCTTGTTGATTTTGAAACAGAAATCTATGCAATATCTTTCCTATTTAGATACTTTTCAGGATGCCATTATGCAAGATCATACAGAACAGGCCTTATCTGCTTTGGATCAACTAGAACAGAATTGGCAGTCTTATCATGACATAACCGGAATTTTTGTAAATGGCCGTGAATTAGATTCTCTCCGGGATCTTCTTTCAGAATTACGCCCTATGGTGCTGGATCATCGGCCAGAACTATTTTCAGAAATTGCAAGAATGCGCTGTCTGATTCAGATTATCTATGAAGAAGAACTCCCTGTATTATGGCATATTCTCTGATTAGACAGAGCGTTCAATATGATCAATTGCTATTCCCTGTGTATCTGTTCCGATATGGCAGGCAATACTGCATGAAAGCGGCCGATATTGCACGGTATACTCTGGAAATGCGGCTTTAACTTTGGCAACCCAGGCATCTGCATCTTCCTGATGTTCAAATGTTCCGGCGGTGTTAATTGTCAGCTGTTCTTTGGGGAATGCGGCATATTTTCCGGCAAGATCTTTTTTGACTGCATCGATCATAAGAGATTCACAATTTTTCATACCACGAGCTTTGGCAAAGGCATCCAGTTTTCCGCCCTGAATTTTCAGAATGGGCTTGATCCCAAGTACTGCCGCAACGGCCGCCCCAGCGGCAGTGATACGGCCTGTTTTGACAATGCGTTTCAGGCTGTGCAGGGTGATATAAATATCGTTCATGTAGGCATTTTTTTCAAGCCGCTGACAGATTTCTGATGCAGACAAACCTTGATCAGCAAAATATTTTGCATCATAGACAGAATCCAGCATGGGCAGGGAAATCCTGTGATTATCAGCAACCTGAATTTTCCCGGCATACTCTTCAGCGAGTACTTTAGCGGCGGCACATGCACCACTGAGGCCGCTAGTCATGGGGATATAAATAATTTCATCATAGCCCTCGGAAAAAATTTTTTCCCACATTTCGAGCACAGATGCAGGGGATGGCTGTGAAGAAGAAATTTCCCTGTTTTCATGCAAGGCCTGATATAACTGTGCATGTGTCAGACTGATTTCTTCCAGATAATCTTTTCCGTCAATAATAACAGGCATAGGAAGCACATAAATATCATGTTCCTTGCCTTCCTCCAAAGTAATGCCGCTGTTGGTATCAGTCATAACTGCTGTTTTCATAAATAACGCTCCGTTCTTCCGTGATCAATATTTTTTTATATTATAACATATTTTTCTTTTTATTGCAAGCCCTGAATCAGAAAAAGCACTGTCAAGACAGTGCTTTTTATTTTTCCCCAGATACCCGCCCTCATCTCAGACAGTCAATGTTGTGGTGATAACAATTCAAGATAATAATGCCTTTATGCACGATCGGAGCATAACAATTCATGATCATTCTATTGCCCAATAAATTACATAAGTCAAATTTAACTTAAAAGAGGGAAAACATTCGCCCTGCTTCGACTACACCAGTATCAGGATTATAATAATTCTACAGTCCAGTTCAGAGACTGGATTTTATTTTCTGTGAGCCTGAGTTCTTTTGAAAGCTGATCAATCTGTTTTTGAATAGTTCTGACATCTACTGTACTGATCAGTTTAATTTCAGTTCCTCGGCTTCGGCGGCCTGTCTGGCTGGCATGGAATACCAGATCTTTATAGCCATTAATTCTGATTTTAATGCAATCTCTGTGTGCGATCAAAGCCGTTAATGACTGGCCGTCAGTGATCGTCATGCAGTTAGTTCGATTGATGCGTTCCATAAGTTCCTCCAGCCGGGAAATACAGGCATCAAGCTCTTTGAGCAGATCGGCAGGATCTTCCGCAGGAGATTCATTTTCCTGTGTGATGGCATTACTGCTCAGGCGTGTTTTGAGCTGTTCAATATTGCGGTTGATGTCTGCTCGTTCCTGTAAAGCTTCAGCAAGCTTCATACATATCACTCCTTCTAATTTATGTAATTATAAGCGTTTTAACTCATCCAATTTATCGTAAATATTAAATTTTCCATTATCTTCATAGAATTTATAATTTTTTTTCTGATAAGTAGTAACATAAAGATATTTTTTAGAACGCTTTACAAATACATCATTCTGATTTGCACGGCGTGCAGATTGATAATAAGGTATATAATTAATCATGTTCCACAGATCTTTCTCTGTTACTTCTTTTTCCTCTCCAGGTTCAAACAAGGAATAAGCATTTCCGGATTTCACACTGTCATATCTTTTTTTATCAATCATAACAGTTCCTCCGGTGCGTTCATATGGCTCTTGTGAAAAAAGTTCCCAGATGAAAATTTCTTTTTTCTTATATAAATATTCATAATAGATGATTTTTCCATTAGAAATGCCAAATTCTCTAATATCCGTGACATTGAGGTTGATATTTCCAAATGAAATAAATTTTCCCATAAGTTTCCCCCTTATTTAAGATAATAATATAATTGACAGGCGATCATGCCATTATAGAGCTTTCGGCGTTTATCTGCTTTCCGTCCAAAGTAAGCTTCAAAATCAGGATCAGCACAGATCACATAAGCTGGTGCATGTAAGACGTTTCCCATTTGCTGATAAATTTTTCTCGCTTCTTCCTGTTCGAGCATTCTTTCACCATAGGGCGGATTGCATACCGTGATAGCATCCGGCACAGGATGGAATTTTGCAATCTCCTGTTGTTTTACCTGAATATATCTTTCAACGCCTGCTTTTTTGGCATTAGCAAGGGTCAAAGCAACAGCATCCGGATCAATATCAAAGCCAATGCCCTGAAATGAAACATCATGCGTGATCTGATTTAGAGCTTCGGCTCTGGCATCCTGCCAGATCTTCCGGGGGATACAATCCCATTGTTCTGAGAGGAATCTTCTGTCAAGGCCGGGGGCAACATGACAAGCACGTCTTGCGGCTTCAATCAGGAATGTACCGCTTCCACAGAATGGATCACAGATAATGGCATCACTCCTCATATGTGTCAGATCCAGAATTCCGGCGGCTAATGTCTCACGGATCGGAGCGAGATTTGAATTTCTTCGATAGCCACGTTTATGAAGACCTGCGCCGGAAGTATCCAGATAAAGACTGACCTGATTTTTCAGGATGGTAAATTGAATCTGGTGTAAACTTCCTGTTTCAGATAGAAATCCTGATGTTCGATAGGCTTTCTGAAGGCGTTTCACAGCGGCCTTTTTCAGGATCTTCTGACATGCCGGGATGCTTGTTAATTTTGAATTCAGAGAATGCCCCTTGACCGGGAAAGCATCTTCCCGGCCAATAAATTGCTCTAATGGTGCTTGATACATGCCATCAAACAGCTGTTCAAATGTTTCGGCATGATATTCAGCTAATAAGATCTGAACTCGTTCGGCAACGGATAAATTTAAATTCGCACGGGCAAGGGTGGAAAAATCCCCTTCCCAGCTGACACGCCCATCTTGAACGGTAATATTTTCCCCACCGATTCGAGTTACTTCAAATTTCAGGATTTTTTCTAATCCAAAATGGCAGGGGGCAGAAAATCGGATCTGATTCATTCTTGATTCTCACTTTCTTCTGGAATGCTAAACGGATGGCTGGAAATGACTGTATAATCATTTTCTGTCTTAGGAGCATCATAAGACCGGGAATTTCTGTTCCATCTGGAGGAAGAGCCTTTACAGCTTGTACATACAGGAGCATTGGAGGATTTCCAATAGCCTGTATCACCCTTAGGGCAGTAAGATCCGGCAATCAATCCGGTATTGGAACAAATGGGGGCTTCTACGACGGTTTCGCATTCTGGATATTTTGCACCAGAATCAATTTCATTGGCATATTCGCCGATGACGTTATACCACATTTGAGCGGAACTGATAGAAGTATCCAGCTTTTCACGATCTTTGTAACCGATCCAGACACCAGAAACAAAATCTTCTGTCAAGCCGATAAACCAAAGGTCATCCCAGTTCTGTGTTGTGCCAGTTTTGCCAACCACTTCTTTATTTTTCAGCATAGCCTGTTTTGCCGTACCATTTTCAGAGACAACATTTTTCATCATGCGATTCATGACGTAAGCAGTTTCTTCGTCAACAGCTTCATGAGGTCTCCCGACATTTTCATAGACAAGTTCATGATTTCCCTGTTCCAGACGGCTGACAATATGGGCTTCATAATACGTTCCGCCGTTTCCGTAAGGAATATAAGAATTGACCATATTTTTCATTGTAACGCCATAAGAAAGCGCACCCACGCTCAAAGGTGACAGATCTTTATCAGAATAGCCTTTGGGATCGAGTTCAACAAGATTCAGCCCCATTTTTTCAGTTGTAAATTTAAAAACAGCATCTGGTGTAAGAGAATCAACCAATCTTGCGGAGATAGTATTTAAAGATTTCATCAGGCCATAATATACGGGCAAATTATTATAAGAATAGTTAGTAGATACGGAATTAGAACTATAGTTTTTCGGCCAGACAGTGCCATCCGGAAGGGTCAGACCAGAGTCCTGTAATTTAGAGCCCCAGTGAAATTCATCTGTATAAATGCCATAGCCATAGCCGGCAACGGGTTTGATGGTTGATCCTGGCTGACGGGTTTCACGTACAGCATAATTCCATACAAGAGAATCTTTCTTTTCGCCGACTGCGCCGACACAGGCCAGAATTTCGCCCTGATAATTCATTGCAATAAATGCGCTTTGCGGATAAATGACTTCATCACGATCATCGACAACGCCATCGCCATTGGTATCATTATATCTTGCTGAATTTCTAGTATTAATTAAATTACTCAGGCTTAAATATTTTTGTTCTACATAATTTTGCATTTTCTTGTCAATTGTGACATAGATCTGATAGCCACCTGTATTGATTTTTTTAAGAGCTTCTTCTCGATTAATAGCGAATTCATCCATGAGATATTCTTCTACTTCCAGAATTGCCGCATCAACAACCCATGAAGTAATATTACTAGTAGGATCATAGTCTTTTGCTTCAAGTTCCGGATGCAGATCTTTGTATTCCTGTGTATCTGTATAAATAATATGCTCTGTCAAGGCTTCTTGATATTCATCATAAGAGATTGCCCCATGATTATACATTTGCCAGAGAACATATTCCTGACGTTCACGATTTCTGGCACGTCCTGTATTCACCCATTTTCCAGTTTCATCATCACGATAGCCTGCAAATGGATTGATCGTTTCCGGAGATTGCGGAATAGATGCCAGAACGGCTGATTCTGCAATTGTTAGATCTTCTACATCTTTACCAAAATATTTAATAGCAGCCATTTCAATACCATTGGCAGAGCCGCCAAAGCCGATATAATTCAGATAAGATTCAATAATTTTTTGCTTAGAATAATTTTTTTCCAGTGTCATAGCACGGAAAATTTCTCTGATCTTACGGGAGGGAGAACGGGTATCTTCTCCGGTGACATTCTTGATCAGCTGCTGTGTAATAGTCGAGCCGCCACGCTCAGAATCCCAGAAATGCAATACCATGTTCATACAAGCGGCAATTGTATTTTTATAATCTACACCGTCATGTGTGTAAAATCTTTCATCTTCTGTATAGACAAAAGCATCCATGACATGCTGAGGAATCTCATCAATAGAAACCGGGATTCTTTGAACGGCATTTGTCACTTGATACAATGTTTCAAGATTACCTTCTTCATCATAGCCATAAATATTAGTATTATAGCTCAGTTCCATTTCTTCCAGCGTGATAGTAGAAGCTTCATCCATAAAATTCAGGACATACACCGCAACAGCAGAGGCTACAATCGTTCCTGTAATCAGGCAGATCAGGAAGATAGAAAGCAATGTAGTTAGCAGAATGGAAATCAATTTTTTGAGCACATGCCTTTTCCGGCCGGGCTTTTTGGTTTGCTTTGACATTGAAACATAAATCCTTTCTGATTAAATTACGGACAAGACCGCATATTGATATTATTATAGCACATATTTTCGGATTTGTTAAGCCTTTTCTGAAAAAAACTTTTTTTTTCACGAAATTTTCAGGATTCACCCCGGAATGTTCTCAGAATTTGCCGTTTTTCACAAAAGCCTGCATAATTCTTTCCATACGGCGGCATACTGAGAATATATTTTTATTTCAGAGAGGTATTTTTATGAGCCGGACAAATTTACAGATCAGTCTGCTGTTGACTGCTATGACAATTTCCGCTGTATTGATCTTGACAACTGCCGGAAATACGATGCGTCAAGAAAAATCTGCCAGAGTTGAACAAGTAGCCGCCGCAACAGAACCGCCCCCCATTGGCTTTGTCATGAAAGCGTATCAAGGAAAAATTGCCCTGTTTCGTGAAAATAGTGAACAGCCGTTTCAAATTCTGGATTTTGAAACGTATCTGCTTCCGGATGCTGATCGGGAAGCCTTGGAACAAGGCATTTATGCCGATACACAGGAAGAACTTCTTAGCATTCTGGAAGATTGGGACGGATGAAAAAAGCCCCTCATCAGGGGCTTTTTTTATTTAACCTGTGAAATATTGGCTTCTGTCATCTTCCGGAACGGAATCCGGATTTCCGGCGCACCTTTCAGATAAGAATCATGCCAGGCATGATAATCTGCCGCATCCATAGGCTGTGGCATCCCAAAAGAATAATCATAATCTGATGGATATAAATAATATACAAATCCTGTTTTACTGGTGTCTGCTTCTTCCGGATAAATTTCCTGTGTGTTTTCATCAAAAGCAGATTTATCCCATGCCTCCACCCGGCTGATTTCTTTATAAATTCCCTCTGCATTGTCATACTGATAAAGTGTATATGGCCAGAATGCTCCGGAAAGTCCGGAACTATGAGCAGAATCTGCTTCAATAATACCGTTTCCATAAAAACGGAGATACGGCGTAGATTCTAATTCACGATAAATTTTTCCTTCGCTGTCGAATGCATATACAATTCCGGCTACAGAAGCAGAAGCCGCATTTGACCAGCGGATGACTAATTCTTCCATGCCATCATTATCTACATCATAGATAGCAAATTCATTTTCGTCAATATCAGAATTTATAGATTCAAATATATCATCCTGAAATCGTTTTTCATGAAAAATACAATTCAGCACATCATGAAATGTGATTTCTTCCGGTTCAGTGCTTGCTTCTGTAGTAGGCTGTTCTATAGGGGGAGCTGTTTCGGGCATAACAGAAGATTCTTCTGTTACAGGAACAGAAGGCGACTCTGTAGCAGGCGGATTTGTTGGAAGTTCAGCGGTTGTTGTGATAGTGACATGTGTTTCTGTTGCTGAAACAGAAGAAACGGCGGTTTCCGTCAGATCTGTGACAATGGCTGTCACGGTTGTTTCTGGTGCTAATGTCATATGAGCTATTTCTTCTGAATTTAGTGTCACCTCTATAACATAGGTTTCTGGTGTGGCCGTTGGGACTGGTTCTGTTTCCGGAATGGTTTCTGAAACAGAAATTACTTCCGTTATCACATCAGTATCAATAATCTGCACAGAGGCCGCAGCAAAGCCAGTTTCTTTGATTTCTGTCTCACTGCTCATAGTTTCAGTCGTCACCGCCGGAAGTTCTGCCTGTTTCTGCTCCGTATTGGCATGGCGGATATAATTTACAATTCCGATACATGAACCGATCATGACAAGTGCCATTGCACCAGCACCAATATAAGACATCACCATGTTTTTCTGATCCGTTCCGGTCTTTTCCTGATTCTGTAATTGCTGATTCATAAAAATCCCTTCTTTTTTTGAGATAGCTCCGGCCTGCTTCTATTATAGTATATTTTCATCTGTTTGTCAAGCAGACGGATGATTTTTGATCAGAATTAAGAAAATACTCCGGCAGTTATGCACACCGCCGGAGTTTTTTTGTTTAATGAGACAGATTAGTCGTTTGCCTTACCAACAGAACCAAATAATTCCATTTTTTCTTTTACTTTTGCTTTAATGGCTTCAAAGCCTGGAGCAAGCAGTTTTCTCGGATCAAAGCCCTTGCCCTGCTTGTCTTTGCCTGCTTCGATATATGCTCTGGTTGCTTCCTGGAATGCCCACTGACACTCAGTATTGACATTGATCTTTGCAACGCCAAGAGAAATGGCCTTCTTGATCTGATCATCCGGAATGCCTGTGCCGCCGTGCAGTACCAAAGGCATGGGGATTTCTCTGCCGCCGTTAACGGTTTGATTAATAGCATCCAGTGTTTCAAAGCTCAGGCCTTCCCAGTTTTCAGGATATGCGCCATGAATATTGCCGATACCTGCGGCAAGCATTGTAACACCTAGATCAGCAATTGTTTTACACTCGTTCGGATCAGCGCATTCACCCTTACCAATAACACCATCTTCTTCGCCGCCGATTGCGCCAACTTCTGCTTCCAGAGAAATTCCCAGTACATCGCATGTATTCACAAGTGCTTTTGTTTTTTCTACATTTTCTTCAAAGGGCAGATGAGAGCCATCGAACATAATAGAAGAGAAACCAGCATTGATGCATTTCTTTGCGCCTTCAAATGTGCCGTGATCCAGATGCAGAGCGACCGGAACAGTAATATTCAGCTCTTCCATCATGCCTTTTACCATGCCGACAACCGTTTTATAGCCGCACATATACTTGCCTGCGCCTTCGGATACACCGAGGATAACAGGGGACTGGAGTTCCTGTGCAGTAAGCAGGATTGCTTTTGTCCATTCCAGATTATTAATGTTGAACTGTCCAACTGCATATTTGCCGGCTCTTGCTTTGTTCAGCATGTCCTTAGCGGAAACTAATGCCATAATAACATTCCTCCTGAATGAATTGATATTTTTGTCAGAGCACACGCTCATCATTCTTATTATACAGCATTTCCAAACAAATTGCAAGTCTTTCCGGAAAAAATGATAAAAATTTTTTCAGGACTTTCTAAATTGCACAAAATTCAGCATAAAAACATCACTATGCTGGCAGTTTCTGCAAATTCTTCTGAAACCTCTTGACAAAATTGTAAATATCGTTTACAATATTTTCAGGAGGTGCTTTTTTCATGTGGACGAATAGTTTATTAAAAAATAATGGGAAATCTAATATGAAAGCCTATTATTGGACAGGATTTGGAATTGTGGTGATCATGTTTTTCATGAATTATGCTGTTTCCTATGCGGCTAATCTGATTCCGGCGATTTTCCTGCCACAGGTTTCAGAATCAGATCTTAGCTTTCTGGAACAGGAGCTTTCTTATGAGGAACTCATGAGAAACATGTATGCGCTTTGGGAGAAATTCCGGCCGTCTTATTTTGCAATGCTGTTGATTAGTTTTGTCGTCATGGCTTTCTTTACCTGTGTGATTGAATGCGGACATTGTAGATTTTATTATGTTGCAAGAAACGGTGATCCGGATTTTGGAAATCTGTTCTGGTCATTTCAGGGCGGACGTTATATGAAAACGGTCAAAGTCATGTTCCAGCGTTATGTGGAAATTATGCTCTGGTCATTCTTGCTGATCATTCCGGGTATTGTCAAATATTATGAATATATGCTTGTGCCGTATCTAATGGCAGAGAATCCAAATTTGTCAAAACAGAGGGCTTTTGATATTTCAAAACAAACCATGCAGGGCGAAAAATTAAAATGCTTCTGGTTACAGCTTTCTTTTATTGGCTGGTGGATTCTGGGCGCACTTCTTTTTTATATTGGAGCTATTTTTGTTGTTCCGTATTATATGGCAACGATGGCCGAGTTTTATTCCTGTATGCGTGCCAAAATGCTCAGCTATCATATCACAACACAGGAAGAATTAACTTATAAAGGCAATGACGTTCCCAATTCTTATGATAATATTAAATATCATCAAATGAATCCGTATGATATGGATCTGTCTCAGCAGAGACCTGCACCCCATCAGGAAGAACAGAAAAAAGTGGATTTAGAAAAAAAGCCGCCGTCTGATGATGAGCAATAAGAAAAGCTGCCGCATGATTGCGGCAGTTTTTGTTATATCCCATAATATTCTTCAATGCTTAGGCTTTCCGTACCGGCTACACCTAAATAAGTCGCATACTGGAGAATTCTGGCGGCATCAGAAGAATTTACTTCATAACTCTGATTCACATCCGCACAAGCAATCTGTTTTTCTGAAAGAGTGCCCGGTCGTCCTGCACCCTCTTCAACTACATGTTTCAGTAGCATAGACGCATCAATAGAATTAATATTTCCGTCGTGATTAATATCACCCATGTGATAAACCAGATCCGGAAGTTCAGAATCTCCTGTAAAAATCTGCACCCAATAAATAATATTATTTTTGACAGCCACGCCTACCCCGATCGCATCCATATTGACATTCAGAATATTTTCACGATGGCCTTTTGTGGAAGTCATCCAATCATTCACAACTTCCTCCGGAGAAGATTGTCCCCAAGCAATATTTTCAGCGGCGTACATGTAAAAAATATTCTCATCAATCAAAGCAGTATAAAACCCTCTGCCATCAGGCCGGAGATGATTATAATCCTGAAGCAATTCCTGTGCACGGATATTTGCCACTTCATCAAGTGCTTCTTTTTCAGAAACTGGTGAAATCCCTTGTGCAGTCCGTTCCTGATTTACAATTTTTATCACTTCTTCGATCTGTTTTTGATAAATCTGACTTTTAGCAGAAACCGGAAGCGCATCCATTTGCATGATCGCTAACAGCATGAACGGAAACAATTTCCAGTTGATATGTAATTTCATAGCCATTCCCCCCTTTCTTTGCAATATGATATTAATCTTATCATAGCAGATATTTTCAGGAAATACAAGCTATTTTTGGGAAATTCTGAAAAATCAGCTCTTTGCACAAAAACAATTTTCATGATTAAGCGAAATGTTACAAAAAAGTCCTGCAAAGGCAGGACTTGTATCATTCTTTTTCAACCCAGCAGACAACAATGCCGCCATCTCCGTAATGGGTTGTTGTGCTTGCACCGCATCTCTGAATATGAATATTTTCAAAATCGCCAAGCTGTTCCATTTCTTTTTTACAGCTTTCGATAATAGTATCATTTACTCCGGTATGTCCTAAATATGCCATTTTACGCTCAATGCCTTTTGTCACTTTCAGCATGTCCTCAACCGCTTTGACAGCAGATTTTTCCAGCTTGCCGCCGTAACTTTTCTTTGTATAAAAATAGCCGTCTTCTATGGCAATAGTAGGCATCCTTCCAAAAACAGAGAGCATCAGTTTCTGTGCAACATTAATGCGTCCGCCAGAATGAATAAAATCCAGATTTTCAATAATGACATGCATTCTGATTCTTTCTGTCATAGCAGTGCAATATTTGATAATTTCATCAGAAGATTTTCCTTCCTGAACCATTTCAGCTGCTTTGGTAATCAGGGGCATAATCCCGATCGTATAGGCTTTACTATCAATGACATGAACTTTATTAAAATTTTCAGCTGCTGCAATGGCATTGTCATAAGCATAAGAAAGTTTCTGTGATGTAGCAAAATGAATGACAGTATATCCCATATGTGCATAACGAGTGAAAAAACGAAATGTTTCCTGCACGGTTGGGGGCAGTGTTGTGACAAGATCTTTTGTTTTCTTGAAATAATCAACAATATCATCCGGCTTAACAGAACCATCATCTAAAGTTTGCTCATTTCCCGTTTTGATTGTAACAGGCAGCCTTTTGAGATTATACTTTTGTATTGTTTCAGCATCTACATCAAGGCCGCTGTCAAAAGTAATGATAATTTTCTCTTCCAAAACAATTTACTCCTCTCTAAATATGAATTGTATTAACAATATTAACACAAAGTTTAAATCCTCTCAGCTATAGTATACCATATTTTTCGATGCATGTCAAGTAAAATCATCCCTCTTTTTACAGAGGGATGATGAATTTTATAATTAATCACCGAAAGAAATACCCAGATCACGGGCTGTTTGTACTTCCTGCCCTTTGGGATCAACCAGCTTTTTCTTACCTGCAATATCTTCCAGTTTATTAGAAGTTACCTGACCATTGACATAGGCAACCGTGCGGCCAAATTTATTATCAGCGATCAGTTTAGCGGCATGAACACCGAACTGTGTGGCAAGCAGTCTATCATAAGCACTGGGAGAACCGCCACGAAGCATATGACCCGGAACGCAAACACGAGCCTCTATGCCAGTATTTGCCTGAATCTGTGCGGCGATGCGTGAAGTATCATTCCCATTTTCAGCACGATATTTTTCCCGTTCTTTCTTTTTACGCTTTGCCATCTCTGTATCAAAAACACCTTCTGCGACTGCCAGAATAGAAAATGTCTTGCCTTTCTGCGCACGTTTCACAACAGCATCACATACTTTATCAATATCATATGGAATTTCCGGAAGCAGGATAATATCTGCACCGCCTGCAATACCGGAATACAGAGTCAGCCAGCCGGCTTTATTTCCCATAATTTCACAAACAAT
>AUXO011005810.1_pt1 | contig 13418 bp, 23 predicted proteins | sample 768731 | NCBI WGS metagenome assembly AUXO01 (sample SAMN02715735, study PRJNA202380) | gut metagenome | biome: sheep rumen | host: Ovis aries | place: New Zealand: Palmerston North
TTTTGCCGTTAGATTGGCGTTTGCTATCAGCACGTTTTCTGCCGCCGACATCAGTTCGTCAAGGCGATTCTTTTTCACGCTTCTGTTCTTGTCGCTTTTCGGGAACATCGTGCCGTTAAGTTCGCCCGATGTCGTGAGGCCTGTGCTCACAGCAAAACGACTCCCGTTGTGGTTAATTCTGAGGAATACAATCATCTCCCCTTTTTTGTCTCTCTTTGAGTCCAAAGTGTAAATTGATATGCTCATATTGAAATGCTTTGCGCTGATTTTAGGTAGCCAAATAGGTAGCCAAATGTGTCCTTTTATGTCCTTTTATGCCACTCATCCTATCCCTATTTTAGCACGAAAACCAGAGAGTTTTGAGTTCTATAAAACCGCCAACAATCTGATTTCCAATGTTTTCCTATTTTGTGAATCGGCTGGGATTCGAACCCAGGACCCACAGCTTAGAAGGAATGTGGCGCCGTTTGTGAGCACCTGAAAATCAGCAAGTTATTGTTATCTTAATTTTTTGGTAGCCAAATTAGTAACCAAATCTATCAGGTCTTCAACGAAAATCTCATAGCGTTCACGCTGTTTGTCGTTGCCGCCTGTAACGAGGTAGTAAAGGTCTGCCTGCGGATATGCAGTGATGAACATGGCGAGTTTGTCGCTGCCTACGACACCCCCAGCTGAGAGAAATCCTCGGTTGAAGCCGCACTCTTTCTCCGCCGTGCGAAGGTCAATGCCGTTCTCTTTGAGATATTGTCTCATTCGTTGCTTCGTCTCGCTTTTCTCGTCTATCTTCTTTGTCATAATATATATATGTGTCAATTCCAGATCTGCACATTCACCACGCCCTTGACGATATATATCTCGCCTTTCAGTATGTCTATTGTTGGCAAATCAAATGGAGGATAGTCCTCATTAAAGCTCACGCACTTCACACAGTCGGCCCTGTCGCTCGGCATAAGGCGTTTCACAATCGGCCCGTCCACCGTCATCACGGCGTACACCTCGCCCCAACGGATAGCATCGCCCACCACTCTCTTGACGGCAACCCAAGAACCTGGTGCTATCGAGTGTTCGGGGTCTTTGGTGTTGAGCATAGATTTGCCCCTCACTTTCAGGAAAGGGATATCGTTCGTCGGGTTTATTCCTGGCACGCTCATATATCCGTCAGGTGTTAGGGCTTGTTCTTCCCCGTCTCCGTGTCCATAGCCTCCCTGTAGAGCAAAGTTCTCAAAGTACGGGTTTTGTTTGACATCGCCAACGTCATTACTCTCTTCACGAAGCATATCAGAAACATCTAGTCCTCCAAGTGGAGATTCTTCCCTTTCTCCCACCAACCAATCAATGTTGAACTCAGGGAAAGCGGCACAAATTTTCGCCGCTAGTTCATAAGATATTCTTTTCGTCTTTTCGTTTTGAATGTCGTTAATGCGTTGATAGTTAACACCTATGCGTTTTGCAAAGGTGGGCGCTTTTAGTCCCAAATAAGTGAGAACCATCTCAATTTTTTCTTTTCCTGCTGTCATAATCCACGTTAATTGTTTGTTGTTCAAAAAATAACGCCCTCGCTTATTTGGAATCATTCTAAATTACGCTTTTCCTTTGAAAAATCTTGAAATTTTCTTTGATTTTTCTTGCATATATAAGAAATCTCTTATATCTTTGCAAAGTCTTTTTCAAACAAAGTGTTGAAGAGACCACAAAGCGAGGGCGTGCGCATCTAAGTGATGCACAAATAGTTTAGCCACTGCAAATGTAAGAACTTTCTTGCGAACTTCCAAACTTTGTGAGTGATTTTTTCAAATAAAGACCTAACAGCAAAACTATGGCACAAGTAAGTCTTCAGAAAATAAAGGACATAAAAGCTGGGCAGACCGCTCCATTCGTGATGAGCCAAACCGAAGCATTGAGAACACAGGCTCGTCTCTCGTGGTGCAGTCGCTACAGCTCGTTGCCCAAAGGCGTGCGCGGCTACAAGACCAAGTACGACAAATCTGAGGGTGTGCTTATGGTTACTGCCCTGCCCTTAACGGAAGATGAGTAGGTTTGAACATACCATCACCGTCGCCGAGGCGAAACGCAGCGTTGACCGCATTTGGTTCACGCAAAGCGAGGCAGCCGCATATTTGGGTGTATCGCCCAAGACAATCTCACGACTGCGTGAGAGCGGCAGACTGAGTTACTATAAACTCGACCGCCTCGTGCTCCTCAAGAAGTCGGACATCGACCGCCTTGTGGAGGGGAGCAGGGTCTGCTGAAAGGCATTTGGAAAAGCAAGAAGTTCATTGACATAGTTGGATTAACGTTACTGTCAACGCTATGCGTTTGGATAGCCGATTTAGGACGGAGTATTGGGACGAGCAAGAACGCCACGTATTGTGGAACGACCCCCATGTAATGCAGCGCAAAGGACGCTCTCCGAAGACCTGCGGTTGGAACAGCGCATAGAGGAAGAAAAGGCAGGACAGCAAAGTCGTTGGTATCCGTGAATGCGGACGAAGGTACGGTCTGAATAAGCGGTGAACAGATAATAAGCAGAGGTAAAAGAATGAAAAGGGCGAGATAGCATCAAGAGCCCTAACCGACGCCGAAGAAGTTAGGGGTGAGTCACGCTGCCCCGAACGGCACGCCAACGCAAAAGATATGGCTCAGAGTGTAATTCAAGTCATAATCAAAATGTTGCCCATGGGCCAAATGGCTGTAAGACACCTTGCGGTGTCCATGGGCTCTATCAAGTAATTCTTTTTTTCATATTTAATTAAGTTTGTTTTTATAAAAGATTGAGCGTTTCTCTAACGCACTATTAGATTCATTTTACTCTTCCATTCTGCCTGTGAAGGTAGGATGGTATCTGTTGGCTTCATGTTGGTATATTAATTAATAGGGCCAGTAGTTGCGGCTGCTGGTCTGCCCGCCCATGTTCCGTGTAGCGGTACGAGGCTCGACACCTCGCATGGGCACAATCGCAATAGTATTGGTATAATGTTAATGTTTTTAGCGCGTGAGCGCACTTGTTTGTTTTATACATTTCATAAATGATTTCAGTTTTCCTTTCCACTCGGTCTGAGAAGATAGGGTGGTTTTTTAGAACAACAAGCGCCACACGGCGCATCAAGATAAAGGAGAGCGCTAGAGAGCGCATAAGAACTCCCACCCATCGTGCATGGGGAAATACTTTTTTATCATCATGCTTATAGCATGTTGTGCACAGTTTCACGAGGGGTGGTCGTTCTCCCCTCACACCTCCACCAAAGCCGATATATTAGGAACAACAAGGCTGCAACTGAGTCCATAGTCATGGAAGAGGGCAGGTTCAACTCCTGCGGTGGGGACGTTTTTCTTCATTTTTTTAGACATTATAATACAATCCAATTAGTTTATTTGTGCCGTCAGGACCGTGAGGTTATGGCGGTTTCTAAGAAACAACGAGAACTCACAAAAAACGGTACGAGGTAGCCAGACTTTTGCCATCGCCATACATAACAGCTACAACTAAGTAACGTCTTTTATGGGTTTCTGAAAATTGAAAATCCATTTGGGCTCTCGTTTTTACGCCACGTTGTGTCTTGCGACACGGATAAGGCAAGACGAGTCATTGACTTTGAGGGCGAATGGCGGTTCGACTCCGCCAGTGGCGACAACTCATTTGCGTTTTAGTTTTTTAGATAAGTTTTATAGATTGATTTGAAGATTATTAATTATTGTTATCTCCCTGCGGTCCGTGAGGATAGCAGGTTTTTTCTTGAAAAAAACACCACACAATATGGCAAAGACATTAAACATTCTCAAATGGTGCGTCAACATCATTTTGGGGTTGGGAAGTTGGCTTGCGGTAAGCGAGAACCCCAACGACCTAACACCTAACTTCATCGGTTTGGCGTGCTTCTTTCTCTTAATCACAATCAATAAAAAGAAAAGTGATGATACCTGAAAAGACAAACGCGGGGAAACCTCTCCCGAAGTACATAGAGGAATATATCAAGAAGCACTTCGCATACAATCCCGAATCGGGGGTTATCACGAGAGACGACAAACCAAAATGTCTCGGTCATGTCAACAAAAAGGGATATCACATAACGAAAGTAAAAGGGCATCCCTACAAGAGTCATCGCATAGCGTGGCTTTTGTATTACGGCGAGTTGCCACAAAAGGAACTTGACCACATAAACCACAATAAGGCAGACAACAGGTTATGTAACTTGCGACAAGTAAGTTCCAGCGAGAATGCGTATAACAGGCCTGTTCCGCCAAACCGCGACACTGGTTGTATCGGTATTCATTTGCAAAAAGGCAACAAAAAATATGCGACTCAGTATAAAGGGAAACACTACAATTTTGTCTCTCTTGAGGAGGCGATAGCTTTTCGTGAATCCAAAGGTTTAAAAATATAAATAATCACTATGGCAAAAAAGACAGAAACAACCCAAGACAAAGATCTGGGCAACGAGAATCTGCGCATTTATGAGCAGGCAAGAAGCGTGCCGTCATATGCCTTAAAAGAGATAAAGGCAGGAAGATTAAAGGGCATGAGTGACATCAATCCAATGTTCCGCATTAAGCGTATGACTGAAATGTTCGGTCCTTGCGGTATCGGTTGGAAGTATGAGATAACAAAGCAATGGCTTGAGGCTTATGGCAACGAAGTCAAGGCATTCACAAACATCAACCTCTACTTCAAGTGGGAGGGAGAATGGAGCGAGGCAATCCCTGGTACTGGCGGTTCGGCGTTCGTCGCACAAGAAAGAGGCGGTGCTTATGTAAACGACGAGGTATATAAGATGAGCCTTACCGATGCCATTAGCGTTGCAACAAAAGCGTTAGGTGTCGCCGCCGACATCTATTACGCCAAGGACGGCAAAGTCTTAAATCCAGGTGACAGCAAGTATCAGCAACTTACTAACGAACCACAAAAAACTCAGTCAGAATATGACAGGTTAAAGGCAAAATATCCTAGTGTGTTTGCGGCTCAAACCATTGACGAGCTCAAGGCAATCTTTGCCGCCAACCAGAGTTTGGTAAACGACAATGATTTCATGTTGGCGTTGAGCGCTAGAAAGAAGGAGGTGGGATAATGAAGAGTTTTATCCAACCAAATGTCGTCTTTGACGAGTTCCAGCACACTTACACAAACGAGAATGGCAAGTTGCTAAGTGGCGTAACCGCATTGCTCAAACGCCAACTTTTTGCCGACAAGTACAGTGGTATAAGTGAGGCGACATTGGAAAAAGCCGCAGAGCGCGGCAATCTCATACACCGCCAAATAGAGATGTATGAATCTCTCGGCGTAGGCGAGGCGGCAACACCAGAACTTGAGACGTACATCAAATTGAAAGAGGAGAACGGGTTCAAGACCGTAGCCACGGAGTTGCTTGTCAGTGACGAGGAGAATGTGGCGAGTTCTATTGACATTGTTTTCGAGAAAATTCTCCGCGTCTTCCTAGTTGACGTAAAAACCACGTCAAGTCTTGATATGGAATATCTCTCGTGGCAGTTGTCAATTTACAAGTACCTGTTCCTACTCAAAAACCCGACAGCGAAGGTGCGAGGGTTGTTCGCCATTTGGTTGCCGAAACCACAATACGGAAAACCCAAACTGGTGCCTGTGGAGGAGAAGCCGATGTTTTGGGTAAAAGACCTTATTGAAACAGATGCGAGAGGGGAAAAGTATGTAAACCCCGAAATCGCTTTGCTTGCTGAGAAGCAACAAGGTCTTGTCGTGCCACAGGAGATAACATCTGCAATCGCAGACTTGCTACGTGCGGAGAAGGTTGCAAAAGACATGAAAGAGCAACTCAAAGACCTTATGGAGCAACACGGCATCAAGAAGTGGGAATGTGAAGATTTCATCGCAACTTACACACCGTCAGGCAAAACGTCAAAATTTGACTCGGCGGCGTTCAAGGCAGACCACCCCGAACTTTACGAGCAGTATGTCAAGGAAAGTGACCGAAAGTCCAGCATCCGAACGACATTGAAATAAATACCCCCGTCTCTGTCACGGGAGGAGTAATTGTCTTTCTCATAGGTTAATTATATAGTGGCGGTGGGGACAGAGACCACCGCTTTTTAATCATTTTAAACGTTAACAGCAATGGCTAACAAAGTTATTTTAATTGGCAATGTGGGGAAAGATGCCCCACAAGTAAAAGAATTTGATTGGGGAAAGATTGCGACATTTACCCTTGCCACCACCGAGCGTGGTTACAAGACCAAAGACGGCAAGCAAATTCCCGACACAACCGACTGGCATAGCGTCGTTGTCAGGGGTGGTCTCGCCAACGTAGTTGAAAACTATGTAAAGAGCGGCACTAAAGTTTATGTTGAGGGCAAAATAAAATATCGCTCTTACGAGGCAAAGGACGGAACAAAGAAATACGTCACCGAAATCGCAGTGGACAATTTGGAACTCCTCGGCAGCAAGGGAGACAATCAGAAATCCCCTGCCCCACAACAGCAGTACCAACCACAACAGGTGCAACAACCACAGCCTCAACCACAGCAGATGCAGTTTAACGCACCCCAGGACGACGGGCTCCCATTCTAAGTTATGAAACTCTTTGTAAGAAACACCACGCACGGTTTGGTGCCGCTCTATGATGAGGACTATGAGGAGAAGCGCAAATTGGTTATCGGGAAAGACTATCTCGCAGACATAAAGACACCACGCAACCTCAAATTCCACAGGCTCTATTTCAGCCTCATCAACTGTGCGTGGGACTTGCAGAGCGAGGTGCGCCGAGAGAAGATGTTCCACAACAGCATTGAGAATTTCCGCAAGACGGTACAGATCAGCGCGGGGCATTTTGAGCTCGTGTATAACGTGCGATTAAAAGATTGGGTGGAGATACCGAAAAGCATCTCGTTTGAGAATATGGAGGAGTCGGAGTTCAAGGACTTGTACGAACGAGTGCGAGACGTGTTGTTCCGAGTATTCCTTAAAGGCATAATAACCGAGGAGTTGTTTGAGCAACGCCTTGCTAATTATTGATATGCACACTTATACACAAAACGATGAAGACCTTTTTTTGTGTGTTGAGTCCCATTTGGGTTCTCACTCAGATGCAGTGAATCATAAATTATGTGAATTGTTTACGATTTTGATTGCAGAACGATGGAAAATAAGCACATCTCCTCAAATTATAGCAAATGCGGAGACTTTGTTTTTTAAATCTTTTATTTGCACTCTTCGTAAAATTGGGATAGACACATATTGCATCAACACGGCTTCAATATACAAAACCTCAAAAACAAGAGTTAGTGTGAGTTACGTTCCGTCTCGACACAAAAAAAGACCTTCCAAATACGTCTATTTCTTGGCAAGAATTATCAACAAGTATGCAAAGGTAATTCTTGATGAGATTGAGCCAAATAAAGAATATCCCTTCCTAATTTATGCCTCAAAGGTTATTACATATACAAGTTATCATGGTGTAGCAAAAGAGGGGATTGATGTTATCGCGACAAAAGTTGTTGCTCGATTGATTAGTAAATATAAATTAGAAAGATTATGCAACCTGTTAACACGAGAAGCCTCTTAACTTTTATTTTCTCTCAAATGGAGAAATTGGACAAAGGGCAAATCTCTAACGAGACCGCCTGTGCCCAAGCCAAACTAGCAAGCCAAGCAAATAATGTTTTGAACTACGAACTTAAACGTACTATAGTACAAATCAAAATGAAAGAAATTGGCGCAATAACGGACGCAAACGAAATCAAGTTACGAGAGGTTGAGAGTAAACCTCTCAATGAAAAAAACTTTCCACAACATGTAAAATCAAAATGAAAAAGAATTTTGAAAACGCCGTCATCTCCTTCGGGGAATGGTTGCAAGAGCAGGAATCGTCCTACGCCATTTTCGTCGTGAAAGGCGACAAGACGAGATTTATGCTAAGTGGCGACACGGCAGATGTAATAAGCTCCATCGCCACAGCGATGATAAACGACGAACAGGTAAGACAGGTAATGGTAGAGGCTATAGACCTTGCTGTTGAAGTCCTTAACGAACAAGACAAAAACCTCAACTGATATGGCCAACAAGTTTCACGCACATAGTATTTGGATAGTACCAGGCAATGCCCATAAGTTCCGCAGTGAACATGATGCGAGATACTACTGTCAGCAACACGGCATAGACTTTTCCCTCGTAGAGAAATACGACAGCGATAAAGAATACAGGCGGTGGTTGGAATTGCAAGATATGGAGAAGGACGGGTTAATAAGCGAACTGCAACGACAGGTGGAGTATGAACTCGTTCCGAACCAATATGACTACATCCCCACCAAAGAGAAAACCGTCACCGACTACTTTGTCGACAACGGTCCATATCTCTCGCATTTCACGAGCATGAAAGCGGCGAGAGAGTTCTGTAAGGCACACAACTACGGATACGACAGGATAACGAAGTACGACCGCACTAAGATGGTCTATAAGAAAACCTTAGCCGAACGCCGTATTATCTACACCGCTGATTTCGTCTATAACGAGGACGGCAAAACAATCGTCGAGGACGTGAAGAGCGAAATCACGAGGAAAGAGAGAGACTATATCATTGTCAGAAAGTTGATGCGTTACTTGCTGAAGATTAACATAAGAGAAGTGATATGAACAGCGAACAGAAAGACCTTTACAGGGTGGCAGAGGAAATCGCCTCGGCAATCGCAAGAGTGCTAGACGAACACGATAAGTTAAGTGTGGGGGCGCAACTCTTTGCTCTGCGCACGTCGTTAATCTCCATACTGCACTACTACTCGCATTTTGATGTCGGGGGAGGCATGGATTTTTTCTTTGACTCCCTGCGTGAGCAATACAACAAAACTCACGCCGCCTTACAGCAGATGGAGAACGCCGAAAAGGGCAAGTATAATTAATTATAATATACATATAATACTATAATTAATTTAAGGCATTCTAAGCAACGAAAAAATCTCCAATGATAAAGTTATCACGGAAGATATTTGATGCGCCCACAATCAAAGGAATCAGGCAAATCTCGCATTTCTGTCATAATAGGAGAACCCGCGGTTGCTCATAGCAAATTGATTTAGGTTAATAATTAAGTGAATAAGGACACGGTGCGTAGGCCGCGGGGCGCACCGTTTTTTAGTTGCCAAATGGAAATAAACATAGAAACCATCGTAGAGCAGGTCATCGCCGAAAAGGAGAGCAAAAGAAAGGCTCCCGCCGACTGCAACCTGCACGACATCTTCCGCTCAATCGAGGACGACATCAAGAAAGAAATGCGCCAACTGATAGTGAGCGGCAAGTATCAGGGCGCGATAACTATAAACAAAGTGCCTGTATTGAGGAGAAAGGAGAAATGATATGGGAACTATCCACGCGTTTGACATAGAGCTTGCAGCAGAAATAGGCATTGTGCCAGCAATAGTGTTCCACTATATGAGATATTGGATATATCTGAATATCATCAGCAACAAAAACTTTGTTGAAGGTCGCCATTGGACATACAACACAATGAGCGCTATTCAGAAGCATTTCCCTTATATGAGTCTAAACACTATAACACGTGCCGTAAGCAAACTCATTGAAAAAGGTTTTTTGTTAGATGGTTGTTACAACAAGGATCCATACGATAAGACAAAGTGGTACACACTTAGTGATATGGCAATGTCAAGATTCCCTTTTGCCGATTTTGCAAAAATGCAAAAAGCAATCAACCAATATGAGTTGACCGATTCACCCAAAATGGGTGAACCAATACCAATTATAAAACACAATTATAACAAAGAAAGTATTAATAATAATATAAATATTATTACTAATACCAAAGAAAGTGCCAAAAATGATGTTATCGCCGACTTTGATACCGCATTCAACGATACGGCGATAAAGATAAAAAAAGACAATGAGGCTCTCTACAATCTTAGAGCATACAAGATAAAAGATATTGATGCTTTATTGGCGGCGTTCAAAAGGCACATAACGAAAAATTTCCGCACTGGCGACTTCTTGAAACAAAACTATATGCAGAACAGGAAATGGCTGTTCAACACATTGGCGAGTTCGTTGCTTGACTTATCGGCGGCGACAGGAGTGAGACTCGGTGTCGGCGAGATGATAAATGATGAAGGCAAACGCTACTATATCAACAAATGGAAAAACAAGGCGATTATAGTGCCTGACGACGCACCGCCGAGACCAAGCGACAACCATATATGGTCACAGAGTGGCGAAAACTGGATAACCGTGTAAAATGGAAATAAAGGAAACGTTTGAAGACTACGGGATAAAAATTCCGTACAGGCGCACACACGGCAACGTGAAATGTGTATGCCCCAAATGCAAGACCAGCGGCAGGTCGCACCCCGAAGACAGATCTTTGAGCGTAAACCTTGATGCTGGCATTTGGAACTGCCACTACTGCTCTTGGTCAGGCGGGCTGAAAGGATACGACCGCAGCAACATCAAATGGAAAGGCAAGCGTGAGTATGTGAAGCCACAGGCGGTATTAGAGACAGGATTAAGTCAAAAATTGATTAATTATTTCTCTCTTAGGGGTATAAGTGTTGACACTCTTAAAAAAATGGGCATTGCAGAGGGTTTAGAGTATATGCCTCAAGTCGGTAAAGAGATGAACACTGTGCAATTCCCATACTACCTTGACGGCGAACTAATAAATATTAAGTTCCGCACTGGCGACAAAAAGTTCAAAATGGTGCAGGGTGCGGAACTGATACCCTACAACATTGACAGCATAAAAGACTGCGACACCGCATACCTTGTGGAGGGCGAGATGGATTGCCTGTCGTTTGTCGAGGCAGGCATCAACAATGTGATAAGCGTGCCGAACGGAGCAAACAAGAACCTTGAATGGCTTGACGACTTTATGGAGTGGTTTGACGGGATGAAGACAATCTACATTGCCGTTGACAACGACGATAAAGGCGTGATGCTCAAAGAAGAACTTGTGCGGCGCTTCGGTGCAGAGAGGTGTATGATAGTCAACTGGAGCGCTGGGTGTAAAGACGCCAACGACCAACTGAAGAAATACGGTAAAGAATCATTGCGCTACTGCGTAGATGCGGCACAGGACGTGAAAGTTGGCGGCATCTACTACCTTGAAGATTATGAGTCAAATCTTGACATGCTTTATCGCAACGGCGCACCAAAAGGCAAGACAGTCGGTTGGCCTAAATTTGACGAGCTGATTTCATTCACAACAAAGCGCATAATGATTGTCACTGGCGTGCCTGGGCATGGAAAGAGTCAGGTAATGTTGGAGATAGCGGTAAGGTTAAACCTTAGATATGGTTGGAAAACGGCGTTTTTCTCGCCTGAAAGTCAACCGATGGAAAGTCACGCGCAGGAGTTGATACAGGTCCTGATAGGTAAGAGTTTCAACCCCAACTATCTCCACATGAGCGAGACTGAATATCAGATGGGCAAGAACTACATCAGAGACAATTTCTTCCATATAATGCCAGAGGACAATCAGACAATAGCGACGATTTTGGAGAAGGCGCAGTTTCTTGTGCGAAGGCGTGGAATAAAGATGCTCGTCATTGACCCATACAGCTCTATCGACACCGATTTCGGCAATCAGAGCGAGACTAACTATATCAGGGCAATGCTTGAGGCGCTTAGGATTTTCGCTATTCGCAACGATGTCTTGGTTTGCTTAGTCGCACACCCCACAAAGTTAAGAAAAGACAAGGACCACGACGGTATTCCGACAATGTATGATGTTAGCGGCTCTGCTCATTTTTTGAACAAGACCGATTATGGTGTAGTGGTTTATCGTGATTTTGACGATGAATGTACGCTCATAAAGATTGAGAAGGTGAAAAGCAGATTTCTCGGCAAGAAAGGCGAGGCTCTATTCAAGTTCAACATAAACAACGGCAGATATACGCCGTGGGAGAGAGACTACGCGTCGGTGTCGTGGGACAACAGCAACTGGCTTGCACCTGACTCACAAACACCAGAGCCGCAAGAGCAACAAGAAGATCAGGCGCAAAATATGGACTACGGCTTCACGGAAGGCAACGCGGATTTCTTAATGGACAAGAGTGATTATGTACCCTTTTAAAAGAATATAATATGGCAAAGTTAGATTTTCAGAGTGAGCCCTGCATCTTTGAATACAGTGAACAGCAGGGGATGTGGCACTATAACTGCGGCGACAACAAGGTGTGCAGCAACGGATATGAACCTATAGCGTTAGGTTGCTTTGACAGCATCTCCTCGTTGGCAAGACAGGTGCATTCCGAAGAGGGCGAGAAACGCCTCACACTACAAGAGGCGTGGGAGTTAGTTGACAAGCACAGCAGTAAATACGATGATGTGCGAATGATAGTATTAAAAAGCAGATTATGACACTTAGAGAATTAAGAGTAGCAGACTTGTACGGCCTTATGGACGAGCTTGACGGCATAATGTCGGACGTCAACTTCAACGGCAAACCCTATCCGTACAGGATTGGAGTTAAGAGAATGCGCTGTTATCTTGACCATGTGGCTAGTGGACTTCGTATGATTAAGGGCGGCGAACTTGAACCGCACGACATCGGGCATATACACAGGCATAACAGGAGTGAGCAATGGAAAGACTAGAGGATAAAATAGTGGAGGTTGTCAACAGCACAGCATACGAGTTTGATGTGCCGAGATGCTACAAATACGCCGAATTTACATACGGCGATATAGGTGGTAATATCACCATAAATTTTGAGTGGCATAGCGCTGAAGATTGGCAGTATTTTGATTGGGGATATTCTTTGGTTCAAACCGAGGATGTGGTTGACTGCATCGACAGCATAGAAGTTGAGTGTTGGGATGACAAGACTGGAGAGCGTGTCATTATAGACTATGACTATTTATTAGAAAAGATTGATGTATGAGCGATAAAGATGCAAAGATGATGGCATACAACGCCGTCGAGAGAGTGTGCGAGGTGTTAGGTGATGTGAGCACGGCGCAGATCTGGAGTAAAGACCGCCATGTGGAGGTCGCTACAGCGCGACAACTCGTGATGTGGTATCTTTGGAAGATATGCGGCCTCGGCTACAACGAGATAGGCAGAGCAATGGGCAAGAACCATGCAACCATTATGTTCGGAGTGAACAAAGCAGACATAATGATTAACAGCGAACTTGCATACGACCCCCGTATCAGAGACGCTGCCGAAAAACTCAAAGACGATGCGCAGCAGAAAACCGATTAACGTCGATGCCGTTCTTGCGTGGGCGGTGCTGGCGGAGATATTGATAGGACTGGTTGTCCTTTTGTAAAAAAAGCGGAGCATAAATATTTCCTTTTTATTTATTCACCCAAGTTAGTAAAAATAGTTATTAAAATGCTTTTTACTCCGCTCCCTTTTAATTAAAAAGGCGGTTGCGAACCAAGTGTTAATCAACGGTAATCTAATTAGTTAATGTGTGTAATAATAAAAGACTGTGACCGCCTTTTTT
>AUXO011823879.1_pt1 | contig 13414 bp, 22 predicted proteins | sample 768731 | NCBI WGS metagenome assembly AUXO01 (sample SAMN02715735, study PRJNA202380) | gut metagenome | biome: sheep rumen | host: Ovis aries | place: New Zealand: Palmerston North
TGCTTCAATATCCTTGGTCAACTGCTCAATAGTAGGGATTTTAATGGTTTCGCCGCCAGCATACTTACAAAGAGTTATTAAATTCTTGGCACCTATAATACTAAACAGTTCAGGTAGCCAACTAAACTCCGGCTCCTTTTCAAGCGGAGGCAAAAGTTGCAGCAGATACTGAAAATCTAATTCCTCTGTAATCGGTAATTCTTTCATAACCGTGTCATTATTTAGTTTCTTCAGCAATTTCTGATACTGGTTTTATGGCATCCTGACTATTTAAACTTATATCAAAAACTATAGCATTATTAGATCTTGCCAACCTATTAAACTTCAAATAAGTATAGCCTGTGGAGTTCAGAACACTGATTACCTCAATCATCTTATCATTGAGATTACTGTCATCATTGTAATAAATCCAAAGCTCTGAATCCTTTACTTCAATTCGGCTAACACCAGAAGTATCTTCTCTGGAATTAAGAGTTCCCTTGATTACTGCAGTATCTGAAACTACATCATCAAGTGTTGTCCAGATAATTGCTGTGGAAGAAGTAATAGGACGCCCCTCCTGCGTAACAGATTCTACAGGTTCGGGTTCTTCTGCAGGGGCTTGGGCAGAAGATTCATCTTCTCCACCCATATCTTCCGGGAGTTCAACATCAGCAAGCTCATCCTCGCCAAAATCACTCATAACATCCCCAGTAAATGACGGATGGGAACCACCACCGCTAGACGAAGGAGAGAAAGAGCTACCGCCAGAAGATTCTGAAGTGTCCCCAAGTTTAGGATTAGCATCTTCAGTAGGTGCAGCTTGTTGCTCTTCTGAAATAGCATAATCTAATTCTACCTTCGCATCGTCTGAAAGGTATTCTTCAAGTTGCTGTACCAGTTCCATATTGATAGGATCCTGCATAGCGGCATGGATTCTATCCTTGCGTGTACTTGTTACATATAACTTTGATGAGTATATTCTTTGTAATCTCATGTAAAGATACCCCTATAAGAAAATTACTTATAATAATAAAAGGTTAAGTAGTAGCATTTATTCAGAATACATTTCTAAATCAATACCTAATGCCCTGGCAAGCAATAAAAAGGCATTCAATCTTGGCATAACAGAGTGATTAAGGATATTACAAATGCTCGGTTGAGTAATTCCAGTCATTTCAGCAAGCTCTCTGGTAGATAACCCCTGATAATCCTTGGCCTTTGACAGCAAATCTATAAGTTGCTCCGCAGAATTATCATATTTACGGGTATTGCTGGTAGAAAAGGTAATCCCCAAAGCATTCCCTAACCTAACTATGTTATCTAACTGTGGATTACTCGCTGGATTCAAATACTGGCGAATAGCATTTGGATAAACCCCCAAACTATCTGCCAATGAATGAATAGAAATTCCTTGCTGACTACGAGAATCAGCAAGGAACTGTATAACTTCTTTTGTATTATCTATATAGGGATTAGTCTGCATAATCGTTACTTGGATTATTTTTCCATAGCATAGTCAATAATTTATTAACTCAACAGCATACCCTAAATACTTCAGAATAAGATACCCCCAAGTTGGCAGTATCAGCATTTATGATCTTGCCATGTTTCCAGGAGTTAGGACGCCCAGCATATGCGGTAAAAATGAAATGAGATTTTTTACCCTTCGGATGCTTATCATCCCAACTACCCATATCGGCAATTTGCGTTCCAAATTTTTCTGCCATCTTATTACCCTCTTTATCTGTGGCATTAAAAGATAATGAATGAGTATCAAACTCCATATCTACTGAACCATTAGTATAATAGATACCAAATTTATTCTTATCTTTATATACAATTGATTCCTGATTTACTGCTTTAGCTATCTCCACAGCATCATCAAAAGGGATATTATAGACAATAATACTTGGTTCATCTTTAGAAGTACCCTTAAACGGACCATCAGTATATTCATATCTTCCAAAAGACTTGTTATACCCATTATGATGCAAGTCATTATACTGGGAAACTAACTGATATAATTCATCAGTGTGTAATTCACCAGTATCCTTATCTCTAGCCCCAATTATAGCAAAACAAGTACTGTCATTAGATAAATGCTGAATCAACCTTCCAACAGATGCTCCAGTTACAGGAGTATGTCTAACTAATACTTTCATATAATATGCCTCCTTCCTATAATAACGATTAATAACCGAAATTATACATTAGTATCGGTACTTATATTATAAAGTAAATATTAAATAATACAAGTATCAATTTTTCAAATAAATAATTCATAGTGTTTCTTAATCAATCTTCATCGTCATCAATATACGGAAGAAAGTCTGAAGCTATGTCACAAAGTTCATCAAAAGTGATTTGCCCATCTTTAATTTCATACTTAAAAATCTCTTTTGCAACCTCATCAATCTCTTCAGAAGCATAGGCATCACCCGCAATATCTCGAATATCTAGGCAGAAATCCCGCATAAAATCTTCTAATCCATCGTCAGAATTAGGATATTCACGGACTTCACCATCATCCATAATAACCTTTATAATGTTGGGTCTACTTGAATGGGAACTTGCGTCTACTGTAAACTTTCGCATAATCTTCTATATCTCCTTTAATCTTCTGAACTACCAGAATCACCACTATCTTCACTTCTATCCATATAGATATAGGGTTTTTCCGGGTGATTATCCTGAATAATATAACTAAACCAGCAAGTCGCATTTAACTTGCAGTCTAATTTCTGGAATGTCATACGATATGTATGCTGTCCGGCAGATGTATTAAGAATAGAACTGTTAATGTCGATCCACGGCTTATACTCATCTCTGGAAGTCTGATCTACGAAATCTAAATCTTCTTGCGTATCAAGATTATAGATCGCTGTCAGTTCCATATCTCTCGGCATTTGTGCCGGTAATTTGACACAGACTATCTCGCTAAAATCTGCTTTGTTGTAGATTTTAGTGTTGAGGGGTAAGTCCGAGAGTTGGCTTGACTGAATTACTGTTGTAAAAATGTTGTCTTGTAACATAATTACATTACTTCCATATCAAGCTGGTCTAAATACACGGAAATTTCAGCGTTTCCGACTGCTTCTACCCAAATGCCACCCTCATCCGGAAATATATCATAATCGGGATTTCGTTTAAGCCAACGCTTGCACTCCGGAATAGTCCCTAAAAATAACTCCATATTTTTATAGGGGCCTAATAAGTGAACCTTTGTGTTAGCCGGAAATATTTGAAGCAAAGCAACTATATCCATATAATCTTCTATATTCTCCTTTATATTGTTGTGAAGATATTGTCTTGTAACATAATAATTTTAGTAAAGATTAAATCAATCTTTCTCCAGTAGTTTCATATCTATGAACAAGATCCTCAACATCTCCCATCAAAGTAGGATTATTAGCACCGTAAAGCCATGCAACTAAAACTCCAGAGGGTTTATCTGTATAATCTAATATAAATGCGATATCACTGGTGTATTTGCCACCATAAGTCATCCCCTCCAACAAAGAATACTCTCTGCCAGAATCACTTATAAACTCACCCTGCTCATTAACTTCAAAAGGTTCCATAATCTTTATATTCTCCTTTATATTACCTATTTGTTAGCAATTATAGCAGTCTGCTTGAAGATAATTCCGCAATCCACTCATCAAAACTTAAACCATCTACAACTTCGCCATTAGCATACTCAACTTTACCAGTACCATAGAACTCACTATCATCATAGGTAGCGGTGCAATTATCATTAGACTTAACCCACAGATCACGCTCAACCTCATCAAATCCAGCAGCCTCAAGTCCCTGACCTCTTAATGACCAAGGGGTTAATTCATAGTTAGAAACGGATTCTAAAAAATGGTCTAAATTATGATCAACATCTCCAATATCATAACAATTTCCATCAGGGCACCACTCAATATAACCATAATGCTCTTCAACATTCCAACATGCGATAAATCCCTCACCGATATCAGTGTAATCAAAATATTCAGCATCCTCTGGATTATGGGTATCCGGTTCAAACCCATACTCACCAAAATCCAACAGTGCATTAAGTTCATCTTGCGTAAGCATAATCTTATATATTCTCCTTTATTCTCAATAATCAGCAGCTCGTTCAAGAATCTGTTCTGCAATAGAAGATAAATTCCAACCAGTAAGTGCAGAGCATGCAAGGTCAATTCCCTTTTGTACATCAGCACTACCATTAAGATAATCAGAAGCTAAACCCTCAAACATCTTCCAGGTTGTCCAAGTATCATCCATAAGAAGTTCACTCATAACCTCAGCGGTAATCTCACGGTCAACAGTTTCTAATACTTCAGCAATAGCGTCCATAATCTTTATTCTCCTTTATATTGTTGTAGATTTTAGTGTTTACCGGTAAGTTGAATAACTGACTTGATTGGATTACTGTTATAAAGATATTATCTTGTAACATAGTTAAATAAAATGTTTAAGATCTTCTGCAATCTCCATAAGAGTATCTTTGGCTTCCTGACAATCATCGATAATGGTCCTTACAGAAGATGGAACACCCTGCTGACCACGCATACTCACAAATAGTTCTACTTCTGAAACTACATCGTAATTTTCTGCATACTCACAGAACTTTTCAATGAAATCTCTACCAGTACCATCATAATCAAACTCTACGACAACATCTTGTCCTGCGGTATCAGTCCAAAACTCAAAGCAAGCAAAATTATCATCTATATCATGCTTACCATAAAATTCAAGAGTGTCATAAATAGATTCCCATAAACCTTTCTCATCTTGATTATACATTTCCATAATCTTGTATTCTCCTATATAAATAAAATAACCTCTTATCTAATATAAACGATTAAATCAGGTCTATATAGATATAAGGTTATTGTATTATCTGTAAGTTACTAATGATAGTCACTCTGTATATTTCAACTCAAAAACCAGCTTACTAATAATGGCATTTTTAGAGATTCTATTTTCATTAAGGTCATTAAGGCAATCAATACATGCTTTCCGATAATTAGGGTGCACATTCTGCATTAAATACCGGACAACCAATAATAATGGGGTTTCTGTCTTATCTTCATAGTGTTGCAACTTCCAAGCAATATTGGATACAGAATCTTTCTTCCAACTAATTTGAGATAAACTCTCAAAATACTTTAAGTGTTCTGGGGTAAACTTCAGTACGGTATCAGCATCTCCAAACCCCTGAACACACCCCCAGATTTTCTTATCTTTCAAAAATGCATATGCCGTAGGATCCTTTGACATAGAATATTGCTCAATATCAGACTGGGTAGCGGGGTTTATTGTAACCAAAGCACATCTGCTCGGAATAGTGTTAGGAATCGAAAACAGATTATTGCAAGTAACTACTACATAAATATAGCTTGGGCAATCTTCTATTAGTTTCAGTAAAGGATAAGCGGCCTGAACTACGCCATCATCAAGATTTTCAATGCATAATACAACTGGAGTGCCATTGGTAACGCAGCCATCTATCATAACTTTCAAATCGGAAATTACAGAATTGATTATATAGAAGTCTGGAATATCCAACATTTTGGAATATTGGCGAGCTAAATATGTCTTACCACTACCAGAATTTCCCACAATAAGAACTCCATGCTGATGATGCTCAGCAAGGAGTTTAAGGTTTTCTAATGCGTCATTCTGACAAACAAAATTCATTCTTCAACCCCTAATTCTTCAAAAATCTTCTTCATCTTCGGATATTGTCTGGCTATCCAATCTACAAGGAAATCTTCTTCATCTGATGTATATCTATAGGAAATGCCACTTTCACAAAAGAATGCATGCATAACTTCGTGCCGATATACCCTATTCAAATAAACATCTAAACTTTCTGCTACTTTAGATTGATCTGTCTCCTTTGTGAATAGAGTTCCATCTATCACAATCTTTTTAGAATATGGCTCATGATACCCATCCCAATCATTTAATTTAGGATTATTGCCAGAAGTATCAACTATAACCTGATAATCCTGACCTAAAACTGTAATCTTCTTTTTCATTTTAATAACCTCATATCTGGAATATTCTTAAACATCATCAATGCTCCGAGATAGGTTATTATGTCCGATACATCTGCAATATACCCAGAGCGTAATGCTTTGATAGCTTCGTAAGTATGGTTGAACATAAAGTAGATATCGGCAGGAGTCCAATTCTTTGCATACTTCTTCAGTGGAGAGTTGGAATACTTGCTACTCTGTATCTTATCAAGCTCAACCATTACTCTTAAAATCTGATACAGAATTGTCTGCAAATCGTCCTCATAATGATCTGCAATATACATTAGTGCATTAAAGTTTCTACTCGCTATGGCTATTTGCAAATCAGTATTGGAATATTCCAACTGTAGGTCAAACAGAGAAATTATCTGTTTTTCCGTAAGAAGAACCTTGCCTTGTATCAAGTGCAAGCAATGACAGATGTTCTTGGCTTGATAATAATTCTTGGCATGCTTGGCAGCATATCCAATAGTTTGATCATCTAACTTGGGAAAATCAGACTTCAAATGCTTGCTCATATGCTTGATGTCAATAGCATCAATAGATGCTGTATTGTCAGGAAATACCTTGTCTAACCTAGAAAGTTCTTTCTCATCTTCATAGATAAGTACAAGAGTACCAGGAATATCTAAAGATAATAGTTTGCTGGACAAATCCTTGGCATTGCTAACAAAAGCCTTATCATACCTAACTACATAAACCTGCGGCGGCAATGGAATAATGTGATTTTTTGATAGCAAACTTATAACTTCAGCAACTGTATCATATTCAATTTTGGCACCGATTTTAGATACAAGGATATCAATATACTTATCCTTGATACCATATTCAGCTCCTCCAAGAATATAAAAATTCTTTGGAGTATCGCCTAATATACTTAAACCAACATCTTGAATACTTAACATTCGTACTGATCCTGATAAAATTTCTTAAATTCCGATAAGGGCATAATTGCCAACTCATCTTTACCGAATTTCTCTATAAAATAATTTATATCTGAATCCTGATAACCCTGCTTATAATTCATAGCAGCCTCATAAGCATTAAATGTTATTGTGTTTTCAGATCTAGATGTATTATTTAACCCTAAAATGATATGGCAATTCTCTGGCAAGGTTTTCCAATGAATTGCTACCCAAGTATGTGAAGAATTTTGAGTACCATTATCAGTAATTAAGACTGGGCGCTTATGTACTGAACTAGATTCAATTGCAATTTTATCCCAATGTTTTTTATAGAACACAATATTAGTCTGCTCATTAACATGGGTTTTACATTCCGCCAAATAATGTTCATTATTTACATCACCAGGCTTAAAGGGGCGAGCACCACTACCGGATACCACATGCCAACCCATGTAATCAGCAACTAATTTTTCCTGCTTTGCAGATGCTTCTTTATTAGTCATCAGTAGTTTCGGAAGTATCAGAAACTTCCAGTCCATTCTTGTTAATATCATTTGTTATAAAATTGCACAACTTCTCATAATAATCTGGATTACTCTGTAAATAGTCATAAACCTTTACCTGACCATTTACCTTAACCAAGTTTCCATCTACTTCTAACGGTTCCTTGGTTTCAGGATCACAAATTGTAAACCAACCCTTGTTCTTGATGATAATTCCATACTTATCAATGGCAAGATTTCCATACTCAAAATCCACTCTTAAACCAGACTGTGCGAGCAAGTAATACTCTCCGAGTTTTCTGTCAAATGGAGCAGACTTCTGTTTCTTGACACTAACAGTTATCTTGTAACCAGCTGGGTTTTCAGCTTTCATAGCTAACTCATTTCCAAGGAAATCCACAGGAGCACCTAATCGGAAACTCAAAATCAATGAAGCATAGAACTTAATCGCTTCACCGCCCGGAGTCTGTTCAATATAAGGATTATTAAGGTTGACACGAACCTGATTGATTAAAAGCAAGGTGCAGTCATACCTAGTAAGTAACTGTGTAACCTTTCGACAAAATTCTGTCATTACACTAGCAAGAGATGCCACTGTTCTTTCACCGATTTTCTTATCAAGTTCAGCTCCAGTAACTAGTGATGGAACAGAATCTAGTACGATAAGCCCCATTTCTCCCGTACTAACCATCTCTAACAACTTCTGCAAGATAGCTTCTGCCTTGACATTCGGGGGTTGCATAATATCAATATCTTTATTAGTGATTCCTAAAATTGAACCCCACTTCCTGTCAAAAGAGTGCTCCAAGTCAATATATAAGACTTTCTTAGGGCCACGATCCTTTAAGTCAGACAATGCAATTTTTGCCTCTTTCTTACCAGCAGCAATATTCTCTTCTAGCTTCATTACTTCTTCTGAATATTCAGTTAAAAACAAATCCAGTGCATTTTTACACAGGTCAATGGCTGTAGTGGATTTACCACCACCCGGAACACCATGGAATACCGTAAGGGCAGCTCTAGGGATTCCACCATAGGTAACATAATTTAAGGATGGAGAAGAAAAAGGGATCTTTTTACCGCCAACTTTATTGACACTCTCCATAAGTTCTGGACATGCCCATTCCTTTTCACAACTTTTAATAATTTCTGCATAACTTGCCATAACTAAATCTCCTTAATACTTTACATTAGGATAAGTATCTACCCTATATTCCGGTAACTCTGGCTCTGGTGCAGGAACTACCTCACTTATAGGAGCATGCTCACCTACCCTACGAGCATCCCATACTTTCTTTGCCCCCATAATCAGTTCTTTTGAAAATGAAATCTCCTGCTCAACCCGCAATATTACAGAAGAATATATAATAGACATCAACTTATATTCCTCATCAAGTCCATCAGAATCAGCATCCTTGTTCTTGCTACGTTGCTTTACTTTAAGTTTAACAATCTCATTATGTTGCTTAAACTGTGCTAATGCATTAGACACAGAAAACAATTCCAAAGGCAAAGAAGTAATTAACCACTCCAACTCCTTATCAGTAATCGGTACATCAGGATCCTGAAATCTGAGATGCATTTCAATTTCCCGCTTAAAGTATTTGGCAAAATACTTATCATAAATCTCAGTAACTAAAGCATCCGCAGAATTAAAATCTTCTTTAAGAGATTCTGCAGCTCTGGAAATATCACTCATTTCAATCCTCTCTACAACATGTAGCCTTTTCAATACGACTTATGGTTACATCAATTTTAGGCTCTGCATAATATTTTTTGAATAAAGCCTCTGCTAATATCAAAGCTGTAGCAAGATCCATATCTCTTGCTACAACAGTATTGTCAAGAGCAACTACAAATTCATACTCTGGCACACTAACCTTCTTTCTTTGGAGGCACAGGAGAACACAGATATGTAATCGCTGTCTCCAGCTGATACTGGGTAAGTTTTAAATCCTTGTTCATTGTCATAATAACCCCAGCAAGTTTAAGGCAGATAAATGCATGCTGATCACCATATCGGGATAACTTATCTGCATAATGCGGAGGAATCATAGTCCTTGAAATATCTTTCAAGAACACATATTTAACAATGTTACAAAGAAAACTGTGAAATCCCTCAAACCACTTAATAAAATTAGTACCAGAATTATAAACTAAATCTAATGTTCTAGAGATTTCAGCATTATCCTTTTTAACCAAAGCATTAAGCAAGCTAAAATAATCATCATAATTAGGTAAATCTAATGCTTTCTCTACAAGTTCTGTGGTTACATCTGTACCGAAAGCCAATACCTTATCCAAAGAAGTTATGGCATCACGAAGACCACCCTGTGCAAGACGGGCAATATAAGATAATGCCTCATCGGTATAAGTAATCTGCTGACCTTCTTTAATTTCTGAATCCAAAATGAATTTAAGTCGCTTCTGGATGTTTTCAGTACTAATCTTTGAAAGCTTAAATGTCTGAACTCTAGATAAAATAGTTCCAGGGATCTTTTCAGGATTAGTAGTCGCAAAAATCCAAATAGTACTTCCTACCTGTTCTTCCAAGCATTTAAGCAGAGCCTGCCATGCTTGATTAGAAAAAGAATGAGCCTCATCACAAATGATAATCTTGTACTTGGATCCAATAGGGTATTGAGCCGCTTGCTGGATAAGTTCACGGACATCATCAACTCCGCTATTAGATGCAGCATCTACCTCAATAATATTTTCAGTATTACCATTAAGGGATTTTGCAATAATTCTTGAAAGCGTCGTCTTACCAGTACCAGCAGGACCAGTAAACAAAAAATTGCGGTTACTCAATTCCGAAGATTCACACATCGCCTTTACTATATCTACAACTACACCCTGACCGATTACACTATTGAAATCTGACGGTCTGTACTTATTCGCTAAGCTCATATGCTACCTCTGCTACTACTGTAAATAATATTCCCATAAATATAAGCATCCAAGTTGTTGTCGTAATTGGGGTAAATTGGCTCAACAACAGACTTACCAAGAAAATAGTCATAGTACATCTAAACGTACCTATACTATATGAAATTTCAGCACCTTCTCTAGTCTTGTAAATCTTCTTCATACATATATTAACGATTATATTAATCAAATGTAGTTTTCAAGTTTTCTAATTTCTATAAATGTAGGGTAACTTACATAACCATAAAGTATTCTGGCATCAATACGCTTACTATCAATTAAAGTTGATAGCATTTGCATAAAGATCTCAAAAGGGACTTCAGAATAAATCACCTTTAATAAAGCCTGCACTTCAGGAGTAAGTCTGTCAGCAGAAAATTTATCATTTCCAAGATGCTGTCGCAGAACCCATTTTATATAGGGACTTCTGTTTCCAAGCTCAATAGAGTCTAGTTTATCCAGTAAATCTCTGTCCTTTGTGCGGTCAAAAGATACACAATATGGAATAGCATTATTCCGTATGTATTTCTTATGATAGTCAGATTCTCTCTGCTTATCATGAGCATGCCAGCGATCATCATGCCGCATATCCCAAATGGTATGATCTGACTTAAATTTAGACATACCAAACTCATAGTCAATGTTAAAGAAATGACAGATTTTTCTTGCTGCATACTCTCTGGGAATATGCTCGCCACTAAAATAAGTAACTAATGCACCATGTGACAATCCTAATTCCTTAGATAGACTTCCAAATGTGATATTATGTTCTTCACGCAATTTACCCCAAAAGGTCATAGGTTTCATATTCTTAATACAACCTTTAATACAACCCATTTCTACCACTCCTTACATTTATTGTAATACCTGCAATAACTGGGGTTGCAATATTTTGTATTATCAGGTTTCGGTGGAGCTATGTTTTTAACTACATAATCTTGAACTTCCTTAAACATATCCCAAATCTGCTGCATATCAGATTCAGCAACATTAACCTCATAACATTTAAGATTTCCATATACACGATCCTGATATAAAACAAGGACATTAGGAATGTTTAACAATGTTGCATAGCACTTAATCTGATCAACATGATTCGGCTTTGGTTCTGTAAGTTTATCAAAACTTGAGTATTCAGATGTCTTGATTTCCAAGAGCCAGTATTTACCTTGCCAGAAAATAATTCCATCAGGTGCAAACTTAACGGGAACTGGCTCAATTATCTCTAGCTGTGTTTCTAAACCATTTTTATAACAATTGTATTTATAGTTCAGATTTGCCTGTTTCAGATAATCTTCAGGGGATACCCAATCTGCACCAAACTTTTTAGCCAGCAATTCTTGGATATGCTGATGGCAAGCACTACCGACAGTTGCGGTAAAATTCAAAGTTCGGTCAACAGTAGTTTCAGGCTCCGGGGGAGTACCGCGTAACCTAAACCAACTAACTCGCTTGCATCTTATCTGTGACGGAGCAAAAGTCCTTGAAGGGAGAGATGTCTCGCCTTCAAGGATGCTTTCGTCTACCGTATGCTCATATAGATCAAGAAAATCACTACTAGCAGCAGAGTTAAACCGAGAAAAATGGATACTTTCTACAGACTTAAATGCCATTAACCCTGTCCTGCAAGTAATGTTGTAAGTGTATCGGTCCAGAAGATGCAGCCAATAGCACTCTCACCACGCATCATAGGTGCGATATTAACCTTATCAGAATCAAAATTGCCAAGAACATTCTTAAACAGATCAATAGAGAACTTTACTGTGTATGTTCCATCAGATGCCACATCCATAGAATAGTTGCTTGCCTTGTTTGTCAAAGTAAGTTTGCCATCAGAAAGGGTAAAATCAATTACCTTATTCATATCACCCTGACGGAGAATAGCGGTCTGGCTAATAAACTTTGAGATAGGGCCAACATCAACTGTAATGAATGATTCCGGGTGTGCCAGCATATTAAGGATAATTTCAGAATTGTAGCTACCCACGGATTCATCAGATTCATATTTAGGCATAAATTCTGTAATCATAGAATAACTATCAGTATCAATAGCGAGAACATAACTATTGCCTACCTTAACTACTTTAGATCCCTCTGGGATAGAAGTAAACAGGTTAATCAGAGAGGTAGGGAAAAGACATGTAGTATCAAAATCACCACACTTGGAATATGTGAACAAGCTATTGTCATAATCACCTACGAGAACATCCTTATTCTCGCTAACCCAGACATTTGTATAAACAGGATGCTTATTTGAAGTAGCAATAGCATACATCTGGTGATCCTTGATAAACTGCCAACTTGCCGGGTTGATAGTAATTACATTGTCAGACTTGTACTGGTCCACAGGCTCATCCAACTGAACATCCGCCACGTCAATAATCTGCGGGATGGCAAACTTACTTGTACCAGTATGAACATACAGACCACCCTCAATAAACTCAAAAGTAACGATGTCAGTTTCAATACTATCAATAAGATTCTTGAACATAGCACACTCGACCATAATAGATGCCGTAGCGTCTTCATCACCAGAACCCTGCAAAGTCATACGAGACTTAATACCTGATGCCTCAATATTGAGTTTCAGGGTATCACGGGTTGCGGTAATCTGCACAATGTTACTTCTGTAGTAGAACTTGGAAATATTTGCTTTGATAATTCCAAGGTCAGTAACATTCTTCAGGGGCTTGGTTGAAACTGTAAATTTCATCTTTGATGTCCTCCATTATTTTAATTTCTGTAAGTCGTACACTACTTTATTTTCGATATGATCTATAAAATCACTCTCACTAATATGATAACGATTTATATAATCATCTATTGCCTGTGCAGTTTCTTCTGACCAGATACCATTTACACCCAAGGCAGCGTCTCCCATAGGTTTTTTGCCATCAGGATCATTAAATACCGGCAGTACATATTCACACTCAAACAAATAGTACTGAATCCATTTGAGTTGAGATGCTTCCAAATTTGCAAAATCAGAACTAGTAGGTCTAGTATAAGGGCAGGGATATTCCAAACCATACCATTTTATAGTAGTAGTTACATC
>AUXO017801957.1_pt1 | contig 13414 bp, 9 predicted proteins | sample 768731 | NCBI WGS metagenome assembly AUXO01 (sample SAMN02715735, study PRJNA202380) | gut metagenome | biome: sheep rumen | host: Ovis aries | place: New Zealand: Palmerston North
GGCGGCTCCTGCGGATCCGCGAGCCGTATAGGCTATATGTTCACCCATGAACTCAACTCGTTCCGCGACGCAGATGGATCTGATTGGAAAAATCGCTATCCTACGCATTTCGTATGGCTGTTGACAAACGGCAACAGCGGCAAGGACCAGTTTGTGCAGTTCGTAGGCGTGCCGAGTGCCCAGACCTATGGCGGTATTACTACGAGCAGCATCTACGGCAGCAATGCAGATACCGAGGACGACAACTTCGGCTGGATGCAGGGCTACGACAAGTGGTACGAGGGATTCTTCAACCGTATGCTGAAGCCTACGTCCAATCCTTATAACGTCGGTACCGAGGAAGGACGCCTTGCAACCAAGGCATGGCTGTATAACCATGCCGGAGACAATGATTTTCACAGCGGTGGCCTTGTCGGTCTCGGCGTCGCCAGCGGCGGTGATTGGAGGAGCATTCCCAGGACTACGGCCAACAATGCAGCTGGTGTAGGCGGCAAGTATTATGTCCATTCATGGGGCACCAGTGTGGACCATGCAGTGACCATGGTAGGTTGGGATGACCGTATAGAGTTCGACCTGGATGGCAACGGGATTGCCGGCGAGAAGGACAAGGACGAGGTAGGCGCCTGGATTATCGTCAACTCATGGGGCGGCTGGTGCAACGACGGCTTTATATACTGTCCTTATGCAAATGCCGGCCCCGTCGGGTCTAAATACGGAAACAGTTTTGGCGGTTACTGGACAGGCGAGTTGTATAAGGTCCGCAAGAACTACCGACCTTTGCGTACCATCAAGCTGAAGATGCAGTATAGCCGCCGCAGTGAATTGAAACTTCAGTGCGGTATCAGCGCAGATACGGATGCATCAAAGCCTGATAACATAATAGACATGTACCATTTCCAGTATTCCGGCGATGGCAAGAACGGTAACACGAATCCTGCTCCCGAGGTTCCCATGCTTGGCAAATGGAGTGACGGAACCCTCCACACCGAGGCAATGGAGTTTGGCTACGACCTTACCGACCTGACGGCCGGCCATGACCGTAACAAGCCTTTGAAATACTTCTTTATCGTGAATACGAGGGACTGGGCAGCCGGCGAAGGCAAGATACTCGGAGCCAGCATGATAGATTACGAACATGATGCGGAAGGAATAGAGACCCCGTTTGATTTCGGGGAGAATGCCGAGATAGAGATCCAGAATGCAGGCAAGCAGACAATCATCTCCGTAGTCGTACCGGGAGCCGGATACTACGCCCCCAACTCGCTGTCAATCAATGACGGCCGTCTCATTTGGATGGCACCGGACCTGAGCAGTCATACCGTGGTCAAGTACAATGTCTACTACGACCAGTATAAGATTGCCGAGACCAAGGAACGCTACTATGATTACGACCAGACTACCGGTGACGCGGTCTATAGCGTGACTGCCGTGTATGAGGACGGTACGGAATCGGCAAAGGTCAGCGTCTCTACCCCAGTCGAGTCCCAGGGCGAAGACAACCATGTCATCACCCTGAATGGCGGAGGTTTCACCATACCGGAAGTCTTTGACGCCAAGTATACCAATTGTACGATTGAGTTTCTGATAAAGCCAGCGGCGTTCTCCAACTGGAATTGTGCCGCCGGTCCGGGATGGGGCAGCTGGTATCAGCACTTTGACGCAAATGGCTATTACTATTGCGGATGGAACACAGGCAACGACCGTATAAAGAGTTCCTCTGTACTGACCACGAACTCATGGCAGCACATCGGCATCGTCGTCAAGGCAAACCAGCTGACATTGTTCAAGAACGGTTCGTCCGTAGGTATGATCAAGTCCACCTCCAATTCCGGAGTAGGAGGTTTTGGCGACTTCACCTTCACCAACGGGACTAATGGTCAGTATGCCAAGTATGACGAGATCCGTATATGGAGTGTCAACCGTACGGCCACAGAGCTGAAAGGCGGAAACAACGGCAAGGTCGAATATACGGGCAGTATGCTGCCAAAGGAACTGCTTGCCTATTATAAAGGCGATACTTTTGTAGGCGAAGACGGCAGCACATACCTACGTGACTGCGTGGGCGGACATCATGCACGCCTGCTGGACAACAATTTCGAGGAAGAGATAGACAACTCCCTGGCGCTCAAGACACCTGTGGCAAAGGGAACCCTGAGCGTCAACAAGCCGGGTACGTTATATGTGAACACACCAGTTACCCTGACGGCAAAGCGCAGCTATGCAGTCAAGAGCATATCGTGGACAATCCCCGAGTTGGGTATCCAGGACGTCGCTACGGCCGAACCTGTCGTTACGTTTACCAAGGAAGGAACTTTCGACGTCACTGTCAACGGAGTGGACTATGCAGGCAATTCTCTGACTGCTACATTGCAGGTTACGGTTGTCAAGAACGAGGCACCCATAGACGCCAGGTTTGTTCCGACCAAGACAGTCGTAAATGCAGGAGACCGCGTCAGCTTCAATCCGGTATCCGTCCAGTCTGGCTGTGCTTACAAGTGGCATTTCCAGGGAGCCGAGGTCGAGGATGTCAATAGCGTGAGTGCCGCAGCCACATACAAGACGGCAGGTGTCAATACGGCAACTCTTACCGTAACTGCGCCAGACGGCCGTACAGCAAGCGAGAGCGTTGATATTAAGGTGCGCAGGGTAGCCCCCGTGGCAGACTTTGAGGTCGACAACACCATCCTCCTCAAGGGAGAAGGCGTGACGATGACAAGTACCAGCAAGTACGAGCCGAACGGATTCGAGTGGATACTGGCCAACAGTTCCGGTACGACAGTCATCAAGGGTGCAGGTCCGCAGTATACATACACTCCTGACCAGCCCGGCCGCTACACAGTCACTCTGAATGCAGCCAACGACATAGGGCACAACAGTGCGACAAAGGAAAATATCTTTGTCGTTGCCAACGATGACAGCAAGAATGGACTGTTCTTCGGCGACAGTTACAAGACGGCCCGTGCAGACTTCAAGACACAACCGGTTGCAGCTTCCACTACAGGTGTTGCATATACTGTCGATTTCTGGGCCAATATCGGCAAGCTGCAGAGCAACTGTCTGGCAATAGGCCAGAGCGGCAGCTGGGAGATGTCTGCAGACGAAAACGGCAGCATGTATTTGGAGGCAGGCGGAACTACGGCCCAGTCCAATGCCGGGTATATAATCCCAGGCGAATGGCACAATTACTGTATCAAGCATACCTCTTCCGGTTCCGTGTCTTTCTGGCGCGATGGCGTACAATACGGTACGATTATGACGAGCCAGTACAAGGGAATGCCTGAATGCACGCGATTCTCTGTCGGAACAATGGTCAAGGAGAACGATGCAAGTGTAGGCAACCCGTTCATAGGCAGTATTGACGAACTGCGTATATGGGGCACGGCATTGTCGGCAGCGAATATGAGGAATGTGATAAACCGTCACCTGGACGATGCAGAGGAACTCGCAGCCAGTACGACATACAAGCTGTTGGCATATTACGACTTCAACCAGAATGGCGGTGCCACGATACCCGATCGTACAGGCAAGGGTAATGACCTTACACGCTACAACTTCGGTCCCGAGGGTGACGCCTGGGGAAAGAGCAGGGGAGTCTTTACGTTGGATTTCAATACACCCGTATCCACGGATGTGTCGACAAAGATGTCCAACTACAAGCGCTCGTTCAGCAGGAGTACGGTGATCGTCAACAACTCAGTAGCTAACCGCTTCTATCAGATTAACGGCTGGACATTGGAGAATACGACGGTTGCAGATGGCGTGACGACAGGTGTTCACGTCGACGCGATGAAGAATAACGACTTTACCTGTACGACAGGATGGGACGGATTCGGAGACTTGACCAACCACAAGGCCTATCAGACCGTAAGGCTGGATCCCGGCTTCTACACCCTGACCGTGACATTCGGCCAGCATGGCGCGGCAGGCGACAGCTATCTGGTAGCAGCAGACGGAGAATTGGGTCTGCCTGACGAGGACCGGCTGAGTGACGCTCTCGGCTACAATGCCCTGACTGGTGATGCCGGCAGCACATGCTCAATGCAGTTCCTCGTCGATGAAACAAGGACCATATCACTCGGCGTCCTTGTCGGGAGTATGTCAGGCAGGAGTATCTTTACCATACAGAAGTTCCAGCTCAAGAAATCACCTGTCGAGGTTATTACCGGTGTCAGCGACATAGAGACCGGTGAGTATCGTGACAGCGACAGAGGCTTCTACGACATCCAGGGCCGCAGGCTACGTCAGATAACAGCCCCAGGCCTGTACATAGTGGACGGCAAGAAAGTAATGATACGATAACACAGGTACTGAAAAAGACCAGGGAGGGAACTCGCCAAAAGAGATCCCTCCCTGATCTTTTTATATATATAATGTGACAGCCTACAGGACGATTTCCACTGGGCAGTGGTCGCTGCCCGTTATCTCCTGATGGATGGACGCAGATTTGATTCTGGGAACCAGCCGGTTGCTGACAATGAAGTAGTCAATGCGCCAACCTATATTCTTGCTGCGTGCATTCATGCGATAGCTCCACCATGAATATTGGTCCTTTGCATCCGGATGAAAATGGCGGAAAGTGTCTGTAAACCCGTTCTCCAGCAATAGCGTCATTTTATTACGTTCCGCATCGGTGAAGCCGGCATTCATGTGGTTCGTCTTCGGGTTCTTCAAGTCGATTTCTTCATGAGCGACATTCAGGTCGCCACAATAGATGACAGGCTTTTTCTTGTCCAGGCATGTCAGATACTCCCGTATGGCATCTTCCCATTGCATACGATATGGCAGGCGCTTTGGCAACAGCCCCTTTTCTTCAGCGCTCTGGCTGTTGGGCGTATAGCAGCACACAAGGTAGAAGTCTTCCATTTCAAGGGTGACGATACGCCCCTCCTTGTCATGCTCCTCGATTCCTATGCCGCACGTTACGCAGAGTGGCGTGTGCCTCGTGAATACGGCCGTGCCGCTATAGCCCTTCTTGTCGGCATAGTTCCAGTAACTCTGGTATCCGGGGAATTCCAGGTTGATTTGTCCTTCCTGCAGCTTGGTTTCCTGTATGCAAAAGAAATCAGCATCGAGAAGGTTGAATGTTTCCGTAAAATTCTTGCTTACAACGGCCCTTAGGCCATTTACGTTCCACGAGATTAGTTTCATAGCTTGTATCTTGCTGTTGATAGGACGAACCCCTCTTCCGGGTATTCAGTCGTCGTAATTTCGATATCGCAGGTATTTTCAGGCAGCAGTATGTCTTTTATGTTGTCACGTATGCCTGTGCCTTGTAGTTTGAAGACAGCCTCTTTCTGCGTCCACAGACGTGTAAAGGCCATGTCCGACGAGCCTGTCATGGATATCTCCACATCGTTCATGCAGTATGCGGCCAGGCCTTCCCTGTACCTGCCGAGGTCTTCCACATCAATGCCTACAGGCCTGTCGTCTACGGCACACGCTACGGCGCTGTGACAGTGTGAAATGTTGAAATGTATGTGCGGGAATTCCTGTAGCGAAGGCTTCCCGTGTTCATTTTCCACGAATGTCGGCATCGAAGCAATACCGTATTCTCTATGCAAGGCATCCAGGAGCAGCAAGTATGATAATGTACATTCAGCCTGACCGCCGAAATGCCTGTATCGCAACGCCTTCTCCCTGCGCCACTGCGGCAGTTTCAGCAAATCGCGCTTCAGGTCAGCCTCAGTGTACGTCTTTAGTGAGAGATTGAGACACAGCATTCTGTTCGGATTTGCGGAATTGAATATTCAGGAATTTCTTTATGTTGGTCCTTGGCACCTCGCGGTTTACCGTACCCTTGATGTGGTCGATTTCCCACCACAGCATGCCTGATGCGAAGCAAAAGGATACGGTGTCAGCCATGGGAATACTCATCCACACACCGCGCTCGCCATAGAACAGCGGCATTATAACGAGAAACGGAATCAGGAACAACAGCTGCCTGCTGACACTGAGGAATATACTCTTGCCGGCATGGCCTATGCTCTGGAAAAAGTTGCTGATTACCATTTGACAGCCTACTATTGGAAACACGCTTACGCAAATCCGGAATCCCCTGCTGCTTATGTCAATGAATTCCATGGCCTCAGGCTCCGATTTGTTTATGAACAGGCCTACGATAGGTTCAGGACAGAATACCCCTATGCAGAATCCGACAGATGTTATTGTCGTTGCTGCACAAATCGTATATTTCAAGGTCCTCCATACGCGGTCGTTCTGACGTGCCCCCCAGTTGTATCCTACAATAGGCTGCATACCTTGGTTAAGCCCCATTACGACCATGAGGAAGAGAAATACGATGCCGTTCACTATGCCGTATGCACCTTTTGCAAGTCCCCCGCCATATCTGGCCATCTGGTTGTTGATTAGCCCCACCACAAGGCATGCACACACATTCATCAGGAAAGGCGACAGCCCGATGGTCAAAGTCTGGCGTACGATTTTTGCATCCAGACGATATATGCCGTTCTGTAGATGCACGACATCGTTTTTCCTGCTGAATAGTCTCAGTTCGACAGCCAGGGATATAGCCTGCGACAAAATCGTGGCAATGGCAGCACCGCGTATCCCCAGCTGGAAAGTCCAGATAAAGACAGGATCCAGAATCGTGTTCAAGACCACCGTAAGCAACGTACACCGCATGGCCATGCGTGGATGCCCGGCGGCGCGCAGGACCGCATTCAGTCCGAAATAGCTGTGACTTACCACGTTGCCGATAAGGATGATTTCCATATAGTCACGGGCATACGAGATATCTTCCTGGCTGGCTCCGAACAGGAACAGCATAGGATCCATTATACACCAGCATGCCAGCGTAAATGCTATTCCGAGAATAATGTTCAGCGTTATGGTATTCCCCAACACCCTGTTAGCCGTTGCATAGTCCTTCTGTCCGAGCCTGACGCTTATCAGGGTGCTGGCCCCCACGCCCACCATTGCGCCGATGGCTACGCTGAGGTTCATGAAGGGGAATGTCGTCGTCAGTCCCTGTATGGCCAGGACGCCGACTCCATGGCCTATGAAAAAGCGGTCTACCAGGTTATACAGCGAACTTGCCGTCATCGCGATAATGGCAGGTAAGGCATAGCTTGACAATAGACGTCCTATAGGCTTTTGGCCAAGTTCGGTAGGTGCTTTCTGACGCATGCAGGGTAAAAATGACGGACAAAAATAAAGAAATTTGCCGAGAAGATAAATCCACGACGGGAAATATATGCGCGCGAGCCAATAAATCATCAAAAATATTATGCCATCCCGATAGATTTTGGTATCTTTGCCTGATGAAATGACAAAAAATAACATAAATCAACAAAACAAGATGAGCACACAAGCTGAAAAGGTTCAGGAGTTGATAGAACTCCGCACCAAGGCCCGTCTGGGCGGTGGTGAGAAAGCTATCGCCAAGCAGCATGAGAAAGGCAAGTACACTGCCCGCGAGCGTATTGCCATGCTGTTGGACGAGGGAAGTTTCGAGGAAATGGATATGTTCGTCCAGCACCGTTGTACCAACTTCGGTATGGAGAAGAAGCACTATCTTGGCGACGGCGTCGTTACCGGTAGCGGAACGGTAGACGGTCGTCTTGTGTATGTCTTTGCACAGGACTTCACCGTCAGTGCCGGTTCCCTGAGCGAAATGCTGGCAAGCAAGATCTGCAAGATAATGGATATCGCCATGAAGGTCGGCGCCCCCGTTATAGGCCTGAACGATTCCGGCGGTGCACGTCTCCAGGAAGGCATAAATGCATTGGCAGGCTATAGCGAGATATTCCAGCGTAACATCATGGCCAGCGGCGTGATTCCCCAGATTAGCGCCATCATGGGCCCGTGTGCCGGCGGAGCTGTATACAGTCCGGCATTGACAGACTTCACGCTCATGGTGGAAAATACCAGCTATATGTTCCTTACGGGCCCGGGTCCGGTCAAGGCAGTCCTGGGCGAAGTCGTTACACAGGAGCAGCTTGGCGGAGCCAGCGTTCACTCCACCAAGAGCGGCGTCACCCATTTCACGGCAAGCACCGAAGAGGAGGCAATTGCGCTTATCAAGAAGCTGATGAGCTATATTCCTCAGAACAACCTGGAGAAGACACCCCTCGTACCATGCGACGACCCGATAGACCGCAAGGAGGATTTCCTCAACGAGATCCTGCCCGACAATCCCAACAAGCCATACGATATGTACCAGGTGATAGCCGGTATAGTGGATAAAGGCGAGTTCCTCGAGGTACAGCCCCGTTTTGCAAAGAATATCATCATCGGCTTTGCACGTTTCAACGGCGAGAGCGTAGGTATAGTCGCAAACCAGCCACAGCAGCTGGCCGGCGTCCTGGATTGCAATGCCAGTCGCAAGGCAGCCCGTTTCGTACGTTTCTGCGACTCGTTCAATATACCTATCGTCACATTGGTCGATGTGCCAGGTTTCCTGCCGGGTACCGGACAAGAGTACAATGCCGTCATCCTGCACGGAGCCAAGTTGTTGTATGCATACGGAGAGGCAACCGTTCCCAAGGTGACTGTAACACTTCGCAAGAGCTATGGAGGCAGCCATATCGTGATGTCCTGCAAGCAGTTGCGCGGAGACGCCAACTATGCATGGCCCAGCGCGGAGATTGCCGTTATGGGTGCAAGCGGTGCAGCCAGCGTGCTGTATGCCAAGGACGTAAAGGCCATGAAGGCAGAAGGCAAGGACGAGGAGGCAAGGCAGTTCATAGACCAGAAGGTCGCCGAGTACGAAAATCTCTTCTCCAACCCCTATCAGGCAGCTAAGTACGGCTATATAGACGACGTCATCGAGCCTCGCAACACACGTTTCCGCATCATCCGTGCCTTGGCCCAGTTGCAGAACAAGAGACTGACCAATCCGGCCAAGAAGCATGGTAATATCCCCCTGTAAGAAATATAAGATTATACAGATATGAATTTTCTGACAATTACTGCAGACACATGGATGATGGCAGGTTTCAGCATTACCGTTGTACTGGGAATCCTGATTCTGCTGGTCATCGTGCTGTATATATTCAGTGCGGTGGCATCCCTCGGTCACATCAAGCGTAGCCCCCGTGTCCTGAAGGTGAACGAGGCACCGGCACAGCCATTGGCAGCAGGCGAGCCCAGTACCAGTCCTGACGAAGAGAGTCTGGCAGCGGTAGCCATGGCCGTACACCTGTATCTGAGCAATCAGCATGACGACGAGAGTGGCATCCTTACCATTCCGATGCACGATCAGCTTGGAGGTTGGCACGAGGTGCTGAACAAGAGACTATAACCACACCCATTACGAGCAAAACATTTGAAACAGAGATGAAAGAATACAAATTCAAGATTGGTGGCAAGGATTATGCCGCTACCGTCGCAGAACGCGAAGATGGTATATTGGAAGTAACCGTCGACGGCAAGATATATAACGTCGAACTGCCCGAGCACAAGAAAGCACCGGCACCTGTCGTAAAGCCGGCAGTTGCCCAGGCACCCGTCGTGGCGTCGGCACCGGTTGCAGTCAAGCAAGGCCCGGATGCATCCGGGAATGCCGTCATAGCCCCGCTTAACGGAAAGATTACCCAGGTACTCGTCAAGGCCGGTGATACGGTTGCGGCAGGCGACACCGTATGTATGCTGGAGGCTATGAAGATGGAGAACAGCATCACGGCAGAGTTCGGAGGGACGGTCAAGGCCGTTCTCGTTAACGTTGGTGATCAGGTTGATGGTGGCCAGGCTCTGGTAGAACTGGCATAATTAAATTCATAACTCATGATTATGAAAAGAAACAGAATTTTTGTCATCCTAGCATTGCTTATGGCATTCTCGCTTTCAGGCATGGCAGCAGGTTTCGACCCCGCCGAGGCTATGGAAAAGTTCACAGGTGATATGGGAATATCCTTCTTCTTCACCGGTGACGGATGGAAGAATGCCGTGATGATAGCCATTGGCTGCTACCTGTTGTGGCTAGCCATCAAGAAGGAATACGAACCACTCCTGCTCCTGCCTATAGCATTCGGAATGATACTCACCAATCTGCCTGGGGCAGGCATGTTCCATGGCGAACTGTGGAGCCAGTTCCTGGACGAGACCAGTGTGCATCATCACGACTATGGCTTTATTATGAGCGAGGGAGGACTGTTGGATATCCTGTACATAGGCGTCAAGGCAGGCGTATATCCATGTCTTATCTTTTTGGGCGTCGGAGCGATGACCGACTTCGGGCCGCTTATAGCCAACCCCAAGAGCCTCTTGCTGGGAGCCGCGGCTCAGATAGGAATATTCGTGACATTCCTTGTTACCCAGTGGGATTTCACTATCCCGTTCACAGACATAGTACCTTTCTCGTTTACGGCAAAGCAGGCAGCATCCATCGGTATAATAGGCGGAGCAGACGGTCCTACGGCAATCTTCCTGACGACCAAGCTTGCACCAGAGCTGCTCGGCCCTATAGCCGTGGCGGCATATAGCTACATGGCACTGGTGCCGGTCATCCAGCCCCCCATTATGCGACTGCTTACCACCAAGAACGAACGTCAGATACGTATGGCCCAGTTGCGCACCGTCAGCAAGCAGGAAAAGATCATCTTCCCCATCATAGTTGCAATCGTCGTCAGCCTCATCCTGCCCAGTGCGGCACCCTTGATAGGGTGTCTTATGCTAGGCAACCTGATGAAGGAGAGCGGCGTCGTCGACCGCCTCAGCAAGTGCGTCCAGAACGAGCTGAACAATATCGTCGTCATCTTCCTTGGTGTTACCGTAGGTGCCACGGCCACGGCGACCGCCTTCCTCAATATCCAGACAATCAGTATCCTGGTCGTAGGTATAGTAGCATTCGCCTTTGGCAGTGCCGGTGGAATCCTCATGGCCAAGTTGATGAATCTTTTCCTTAAGGAGAAGATCAATCCGCTGATAGGTTCGGCAGGAGTAAGCGCAGTACCGATGGCAGCACGAGTCAGCCAGGTAGAAGGCCAGAAAGCCGACCCGCGCAACTTCCTTCTTATGCACGCAATGGGACCTAATGTCGCAGGAGTCATCGGATCGGCAGTTGCAGCAGGCATTTTGCTCAGCTTCCTTGGATAATGGAATCTATACACACAGGACATACACCGCATAACGTAGACTTCTGTGCACTCAACCAGAGTGCACAGAACGTATACATACGTTAGGCAAGACCGTACCGTAGCCCCCATAGACACACAGACATGACCACCCTGACCCTATACGAGCTGAACGCCAAGGTTCGAGGAATCCTCGAGTCAGAGGCAAGCCAGACATACTGGGTGTCAGGCGAACTGTCCGAAGGCAGGCAAGGCCCCGGCGGCCATTATTACGGCGAGCTCGTCCAGCGAGATGACGAGTCAGACACCGTTATTGCACGCGCCCGTATAAATATATGGGCACGTACATACAATATCCTTTCGCTGCGTTTCCTGGACGAGACCGGGCAGAGACTGCACCCTGGGATAAAAGTCCTTCTCAAGGTCAAGGTCACCTTCCACGAAGTCTATGGCTATGCACTTACGGTACAGGACATAGACGGCACATATACCCTTGGCGATATCGCACGAAGGCGCCGGGAGATACTGCACCGTCTGGAGCAAGACGGGATAATCAACGACAATCGCACCCTGCCACTACCGGCCCTGCTACGTAATATTGCCATAGTATCAAGCCCCAATGCAGCAGGATATGGCGATTTCTGCAATCAGTTGCACGACAACGAATACGGCCTCGCATTTCATACCAGGCTGTATCCCGCCATTATGCAGGGCCGGCAGGCACCGGACAGCATCGTCATGGCACTCGAGCAGGTCGAGGCAGACAATGCGACCCTTGCCGCACGAGGCCTTATGCCATTTGACGTCGTAGTGATCATCCGCGGCGGCGGAGCAGTTACGGACCTGTGTGACTTTGATTCATACACCCTGGCGGCATGTATAGCCCAGTACCCCATACCCGTAGTCGTCGGAATCGGACACGACCGCGACCAGACCGTGCTGGACCATGTCTCCCACACCAGCGTGAAGACCCCGACGGCGGCAGCGGCATTCATAGTCGAACACCAAGCCAATGCCCTTGCCCGTCTTCAGGAACTCGCAACCCGCATTCCGCAGGCGGCACGCACCCGCATCGAAAGCGAGAGGCAGCGTATCCATCGGATAGCATCCCTGCTACCCGTCTCTGTCGGCCGCCTGCAGGAAAGAATCAGGCACCGTCTGGATATGCTCGAACAGCGCATCATGGGAATGAATCCCGATACACTGTTAAGACGCGGATACAGTATTACCACTGCGGCAGGAAACATCCTGCACAGCATATCTCAGGTAGCGGATGGCGACATACTCGTCACCAGGCTGGAAGACGGAGAGCTACACTCCAGGGTAATATGCCCTCACGCCTGTAAATGACAAATATTATTACGATGAAGTACGAAGAGGCAATACACAAGTTGGAAACCATGGCAAATGACATGGAGAACGGCGAGATGAGCATTGACCGTCTGGCAGACAGTATCACAGAGGCAAAGGAACTTATCAAGTTCTGCCGGGATCAGCTGACCCAGGTCGACGACAAGATAGAGAAGATACTGTCAGGACAGCAATAAGTCATGTCGGCAACCCGTAATACGAATAATAACCATAATCCGATACACTATGAATCGCAGCATCACCAGTTTTCTTACACTCATTGTCGCACACCTCGTGACAAGCATGCCCGTCTGTGCCCAGACCTTCGACCCTGACCAGTACTGTTATGTCCAGTTCGTAAACGGACAAAACGTCGTCACCGCCATGGGCGAAGGCAAGGTATGCCAGACACATCCGGTAGATCCGGCCAAAGGAGACAACCAGTTGTGGAAGATAACCGGAAACGCCACCCAGGGATACCAGTTCGTCTCACGCTCAGGCCTTAGGATGTATGCAAATTCAGTGACAAATCTTGGAACCTTCAGTGCATCGTCCTCGGCAGGCAGCAATACAAGATTCACAGTCGAGTCGGCAGGCACGTCCGGACAGTTCGTCATATACCCCAAGGGAGCCTCCAACCTGTGGATGAACCAGCTTCAGGGAATAGGCGAGGGCCACGAGGTCGGACTGTGGCAGCAAAAAGACGTAAACAGCACCGTATACATCATCACCGAGGCAGAATATCAGGAAATAGTCAATCCCGATCCGACGACCTCCCTGATTCCACGTCCTGCCAGCATCAGCAAGGGCACCGGTACGGTCAGTGCAGCCACCCCCGTATCATACTATACAGACCCCACATACGCAGACGAGGAATACAAGCTCGAGATATCAGACGCAGCAATAGCGATAACCACCCGTCCCACAGAGTCAGGCCAGACGCTCAACAAGGGTATCGTCAATGCCCGGCAGACATTGCGCCAGCTCAGCCTCCTTTCCACTGACGGTACGCTGCCATGCGTGGCCATCCA
>AUXO010961493.1_pt1 | contig 13413 bp, 5 predicted proteins | sample 768731 | NCBI WGS metagenome assembly AUXO01 (sample SAMN02715735, study PRJNA202380) | gut metagenome | biome: sheep rumen | host: Ovis aries | place: New Zealand: Palmerston North
TAGACGCCATGTCGCCTAAGGAGCTTAAGAAGGAAGCTGAAAGACTTGATAAGAAGATGAGGGCTGCGGCAAGGGATCTTAATTTTGAACTTGCAGCCGATCTTCGTGATGAACTGAAGGAATTAAAGGAACTCCTTCGTGATATGGGAGAACTTTAAATAAATATTGAATAACGAACATATGTTTGATATAATGTATATCGTACAGTCCTGTTACAAGGGACTAAAAGATATATAGCAGAGGTTAGAATTATGGCAGAACATAAGATGATTACCATAGAGGGTGCCAGAGAGCATAATCTAAAAAATGTTAATCTTAAAATTCCAAGAGATAAGATGGTCGTATTTACTGGGCTTTCCGGATCCGGAAAGTCCAGCCTTGCATTTGACACCATATATGCAGAGGGACAAAGGAGGTATATGGAGTCACTTTCTTCGTATGCAAGAATGTTTCTCGGACAGGCAGACAAGCCGGATGTAGACAAGATTTCAGGGCTTTCACCTGCCATTTCCATAGATCAGAAATCAACTAACAGAAACCCGAGATCTACTGTCGGAACTGTTACTGAGATATATGATTATCTCCGACTTCTTTATGCAAGGGTCGGAATTCCTCATTGCCCGAACTGCGGACGGGTGATCGAAAGACAGACTGTCGATCAGATGGTGGACAGGATTATGGAGATGCCGGAGAAAACTAAATTCTCCATCCTTTCACCTGTTGTAAGGGGCAGGAAAGGCGAACACGAAAAGGTACTTGAACGTGCGCGTAAGCAGGGCTTTTCCAGAGCGAATATCGACGGGATCCAGTATTCACTTGATGAAGAGATAAAGCTTAAAAAGAATATAAAGCATAATATAGACATAGTTATAGACAGGCTCGTTGTTAAAGAAGGAGCCGAGAAGCGAATGGCTGATTCTATTGAGACAGCACTCAAGCTTTCGGAAGGACTTCTTAAGGTAGATGTGGTAGATGGAGAGGTTCTTAATTTTTCCGACAGTTTTTCATGCCCGGACTGTGGGATATCGATTGACGAGATTGAACCAAGAAGCTTTTCATTTAACAATCCTTTTGGAGCCTGCCCTGAATGTACGGGACTCGGATACAGGCAGGAATTTGATGAAGATCTTATTATTCCGGACAAGAAGAGGTCTTTAAATGAAGGCGCATTTGGAGTACTCGGCTGGCAGTCCAGCGGTGATGAGAAGAGCTTTACACATTCACTCTTACTTGCACTTTCGCTTGAATATGGTTTCTCACTTGATACGCCGTGGAAGGATCTTTCGGAGAAGGCAAAGGATGTGATACTTAACGGAACAAAGGGACATAAAGTAACTGTTTATTACAAAGGACAGAGAGGCAGCGGAAAGTACAATCTTGCATTTGAAGGACTCCTCAGAAATGTATCGCAGAGATACAGAGAGACCGGTTCGGAAACCATGAAGGCTGAATATGAAAGCTTTATGACATTTATACCTTGCTCCGTCTGCGGAGGAAAGAGGCTTAAGAAAGAGAGCCTTGCGGTTACTGTTGCGGATAAGAATATTTATGATATTTCAGAGATGCCAATAGGAGATCTTCATGACTTTATTGCACATCTTGAGATAAGCGAAAGGCAGAGACTTATCGGGGATCAGATCATCCGTGAGATTGAGAAGAGAACCAACTTTATGGTAGAAGTCGGGCTTGACTATCTTACACTTTCAAGAGCGACAAGTTCTCTTTCGGGTGGTGAGGCTCAGCGTATAAGGCTTGCGACTCAGATAGGTTCAGGACTTGTCGGCGTAACATATATCCTCGATGAACCAAGTATAGGACTTCATCAGCGGGACAATGACAAGCTTATTGCAGCGCTTAAGAATCTCAGGGATCTTGGCAATACCCTTATAGTCGTAGAGCATGATGAGGACACCATGCGTTCTGCCGATTATATAGTCGATGTGGGTCCGGGAGCCGGAATCCATGGTGGGGAAATTGTTGCTGAGGGAACTGTCGAGGATATAATAGCAAGTGAAAAGTCTGTCACGGGTAAGTATCTTTCTCATAAGATGGAGATAGGCGTTCCGCTGATCAGAAGAAAACCAAACGGATTTATCGAGATTAAGGGAGCCTATGAGAATAATCTTAAAAATATAGATGTAAAGATACCTAAGGGGATATTTACATGTGTGACCGGAGTATCGGGTTCGGGTAAAAGCTCACTTATAAATGAAATCCTTAAGAAAAAGCTTCTCAGGGATTTAAACAGAGCAAGAGTTAAACCCGGGAAGCATAAAAGCATCACCGGTTATGATGATCTGGATAAAATAATAGACATAGACCAGTCTCCGATAGGGAGGACGCCGCGATCCAACCCGGCAACCTATACAGGCGTTTTTGACAGTATAAGAGACCTTTTTGCAAGCACAAAAGATGCAAAGACTATGGGATACACAAAGGGAAGATTCTCATTTAATGTATCGGGCGGAAGATGCGAAGCCTGTAAGGGTGACGGTATCATAAAGATAGAGATGAATTTCCTTCCTGATGTTTATGTTCCTTGTGAAGCCTGCAAGGGGATGAGATATAACAGGGAAACGCTTGACGTAAGATACAGAGGAAAGAATATATTCGAAGTGCTGGATATGACGGTTGATGAGGCGTGTGAATTCTTTGAAGCCGTTCCGACTGTAAAGAGAAAGATAGAGACTCTTCGTGATGTAGGACTGGGATATATCAAACTCGGTCAGCCTTCAACAACTCTTTCCGGTGGTGAGGCACAGAGGATAAAACTTGCAACTGAGCTTTCAAAGAGAAGTACAGGAAGAACCGTATATATTCTTGACGAACCTACAACGGGGCTTCATTTTGATGATGTCAGAAGACTTCTCGAGATACTTCAGAAGCTGACCGATGGCGGCAATACAGTTATAGTTATCGAACACAATATGGATGTTATAAAACAGGCGGATTATATAATCGACCTCGGCCCTCTCGGAGGAGTAGGAGGCGGAACTGTCATAGCTGAAGGTACACCTGAGGAAGTGGCAAAGAATAAAAAGTCATTTACAGGAGAATACCTTAAAAAGTACCTGTAAACAGGCAGAATAATATACAGTATTTGGGGATTTTTAGATGGGGAAGATTAATATAATAAAAGGTAAATCCGGAAGCGGAAAGACCTTTTATATATGTAATAAGATAAAAGAGATACGACTGAGGGAACCACACAGGAAGATCATAGTTGTGGTTCCTGAACAGTATACCCACAGCATGGAAAGAATGCTCATAGAAAACAGCTCTGACGACGTAAAGAAAAAGGGACTTCTCCATACAGAGGTTCTCAGCTTTACCAGACTGTCTCACAGAATTCTGGGAGAACTCGGCGGAGAAAACAGGACAGTTCTTTCTGAAGTGGGTAGAACTCTGCTTGTGCGCCACGTTACGGGCGGTGACAAAGTAAAGCTTAAATTCTTTAGTAACAATCTTAAAATGAATGGTTATATCGAAGAGATTAAATCATTCATTTCCGAACTCATGCAGTATGATATAAAGCCTGACAGACTCGACGAGATAATTAAGAGTATCAGTGCCGATAAGGTGGGCAGGGGAAGCCTTACTGCAAGACTTGGTGATATTTCTTCAATTTATAAGGCATATACTGCCTATATGGAGAAGAATGAGCTTATCACATCTGATGGAATAATCGATCTCGCAACTTCTCTTTTAAATGAATATCCGGATGAAGAGACTCTGCTGGATAACAGCATAGTTTATTTTGATGGCTTTACAGGATTTGAACCGCTTCAGCTGAAGTTTCTTCTCCTACTGATAAGACGTGCTTCGGAAGTTACATTTACTATCACTATGGATACCGAAGAATTATACGGCAGGTCAACGAGAAGACTTTTTAAACTCGGGCTTGATACAGAGAGAAATCTCCTTGATATTGCGGACAGCCTTTCAGTAAGTCCTGTTAATTATATTGACGTTCGTTCCTTTTTTGACGCGTTCGTTCCGAAAACGGGATATGATGATGGCAGTGTGACAAAAGATTTATCCTCTGACATAGTCACCGGCGGAGAGATACCTCCACGTTTTAAGGAGGCACCTGACATAGCAGCTCTCGAAGCCGGACTCTTCAGGACAAAATATAAAAAGTACAAGTCTGTACCTGAGAATATAAGCATAAATGTTCTCAGGAAACCTGAAGATGAGATTGACTGGGTGATAACAGAAATAATGAAGCTTAGAAAAGAGGACAGTACGCTTCATTATTCAGATATAGCAGTCATAGCAGGCAATCCGGAAAGCTACGGGATTACTGCGGCCGGAGCCATGAAGAGGGAAGAAATACCGGTATTTGTGGATTTGAGAAAAAACCTTTCTGTTAACCCGGCAGTGCAGTTTATTCTTACACTCTTTAAAACATTTATAAGCGACTTTGAACATCATAATGTGATCAAGCTTATCAGGACAGGATTTCTCTTTGATATTTCAGAAGAAGAAAAGACTGTAGATGAACTGGATAATTTCCTTTACGCTTCCGGCATAAGAGGCATTTCCATGTGGAAGAAAGAATGGAATACTGTTTCATACAGTAAGGATGAGGAAATTTCAAAAAATATTAACCGGCTGAGAGAGAAGATTATCGCTCTTCTTGAACCCGTATACATGGATCTAAAAAAAGCGGCTACTGTCAGTAAAACCAGTGATGTATTAATGGGCTTTCTTAATTCATCTTTTGAAGAAGGGAAAAGACCGATCAAGGAGTGTCTTCTTGAAAGAGAAGCTTCATTTCAGGAAAAGGGAGAAATCAGGCTTTCGCTTGAAATGGGGCAGCTGTATGACAGTCTTGAAAAACTGGTTAATGATATGGATACTCTTCTTGGTTCTGAAAAAGTCAGTACGGAGGAATACTATAACCTCTTTTTAAGTGGTATATCCGCAATGTCTGTTGCAGTAATTCCGCCTGAAGACGCAGTGATATTTGGTGACAGCGGAAGAACAAGAGTCGGAAATGTAAAGTATCTCTTTTTTATCGGTGTTACCGATTCATCTATTCCTAAGGGCTCTTACGGCGGCGGACTTATAAGTGATGAAGAAAGAGAGTACATGACAGGTCTTCCGATGGAAGATGGAAAAAAGATAAAGCTGGCAGGTACAGCACTCGAAAGAATCGATGAGGATGAATTCCACCTTTATATGAATCTGACGAAGGCGGAGAGGAAGATATTCATTTCCTATCCGGATATGGACGAGGATGACAGAAAAGTAAATCCTGCATATCTGATAAACAGAATTAAGGCTATATTCCCACTGATCAGTATAAATCATATCGGAAGAAAGAACCTCGTTCCCAGATTTAAGAATGTACCGGGAAAAGATGAGACGGATGGAAAACCGGGAAAAACAGACGAGATGATCAGCAAAACGGATCGGATTTCAAGACTTGATTCTGAAGTGGTTGAAGGTCTTTATTCATTTGTTGATGAAGAGGGGAATAGAATTCCCGCAAATCTTAGCATTTCCCAGCTGGAAAAATTTGCCTCTTGCCCTTACATGTACTATCTCATGTATGGACTTAGACTTTCTGAAAGAAAAGAGCATAAGGTGAGTTTTGCTGATATCGGTGATATCATGCACGGAGCACTTGACGGCTTTGTCAAGAAAATGCATGCGGAGGGAAAAGACTGGAATGATTATTCGGATGACGTAAGCTTCCTTAGGGTTGCGGAATCATCATTTTCAGAGGCTATTCAGGAATATAAAAAAGTGAGGATGTATTCTTCTGACAGAAATGAATATCTTTTTAACAGATATAAAGATACATTTTACAGAACCGTACTCAGGATAAAAGAGCAGATGCTCCTTGGCGAATATAATACCATGGGAAGCGAGGTTGCCTATAGTATAATTGAGCCTGTAAAACTAAAGGGGATTATAGACAGAGTTGATACTGCAGAGGGAAAGAGAGTTATTTTTGATGATGATGGAATCCCTCATGGTGAGGACTGCACATATGTAAAAGTAGTTGATTATAAGACGGGTACTCATAAGGTATCACTTACAGAACTTTACTATGGTGTTCAGATTCAGATGATCATATATCTTGGGGCTGCAAACGACATAGTTAAAGAAAAAAGTCAGAATAAAAAGATGGTAATACCTGCGGGAGTATTCTATTACAATATTGATGACAGCTATACGGATATAGAAACTGCCTCAAACGATGACTATATAAAAGTAATTCCAAACGGAATGTATGATGGGAACCTAGGGTCGATAAAGGCACTGGATACTACCATGGTGGAAGGAAGCGATATTCCTGAGGCACTTATCGGCAGTGCAAAATCAAAGGCAATAAGGCTTTTAACCAAAAAGGACGGAAGCATTTCATCCAGCTGTCTTGACAGTATAGCTACTGCTGAGGAACTGGAAGACATCATTGATTATGGCAAATTCAAAATAAACGAACTCAGTAAAAAGAGATCTTCCGGTGATATAGAGATAAGACCGTTCAGACTGTATTCTGATGGAGGAGCCAAAGAGATAGATACATGCAGGTATTGTAAATATACGGCTATATGCAGATTCAGTAATGATATAGAGGACTGCAGGCTTGCATATAAAGAAAGTAAGGAACGTACACTTTATCTTATGAAAAAAGAAATGGGAGATGCATCGTGGCAAGAAACTGGAATGTAAATCAAAGACATGTCATTGACTGGCGTAATTCTGATATGCTGGTTTCTGCTGCTGCGGGAAGCGGTAAAACAGCCGCTCTTGTGGAAAGGATACTTCACAAGATAGTCGATGATCATGTTGATATTAATAAAATGATAGTCGTTACATTTACCAAGGCGGCTGCCGGTGAGATGAAGGAAAGACTTACGGATGCACTGTATGCCATAATTGACGAAGAAGGGAAAAAGAAAGTTTCAGACCAGAATCTGGTGGAGCATCTTGAAAGACAGATAACCCTGCTCGGTACTGCACAGATTACTACTATAGACAGTTTCTGCCAGTACATCATAAAGAATTATTTCTATGTGGTTCAGGAACTTGATCCAGGATTTAAAATCATAGAAGAGGACGAGGCAAAGATACTCCTGTCTGATACTGTGGATGAACTGCTTGAAATGCATTACACAGAATATGCAAAGGATCCTGATTCTGAGGAGAGTAAGAGCTTTGCAGCGCTTGTTGACTTCTTTTCTTCATGGAAAAATGATGATAATGTTAAAAAGACTCTTATAAAGATACATGATAAATGCATAACTGCGCCTGTTCCGGAAAAGTGGCTGGAAGGCATTATGCATGATTACTCAGAGACTTTACTTACGGATTCCGCATGGATGAGGGATGAAGCAGATTATATATGCAAAAATATAAAGGCATGTATTGAGTATGCTGAACGTGCAAGGGAGTTCCTTTCACAGGATGATGAGCTTTCTCCGTGGCTTACCACTATTGAGGACGATATAAGAAAACTAAAGGGACTGATCACATTTTCTTTTGCTGAGGACGACGGGTACATCCCGACTCTGTCTGAATTATATGATAATTTTCTTGCCTTCTACAATTCCGGAGGCTTCCTTGGATGGAACAGAAACCGGATTAAAGATGAAGACTTGAAAATGTATAAAGATTCCGCCAAAGTATGTCGTGATTTCTATGCCGGTAAAAACGGAATGATATTCAATATCTGGGCAGGCTATATAAATCCTGATGGCACAAAACATATGCTTGAAAATATCCTTACTCACATGCTCCGTGTAGCACCGGAAAAAAAGAAAAGTATAATCTACGGATTTTCAAGTGTCAGGGAGTATCTGAACGAGTTAAGTCCTGAAGGCGTTATCTTAAAATGCATGAGTGTCCTTCGTCCTTACATTGAGACTCTGCTGGGACTGGTACTGGAATTAAGGGAAAACTTCAGTGCTGCCAAAAGAGCTCTTGGGGTGGTTGATTTTAACGACCTTGAGCATATGGCTCTGAATATACTTTCCGACATAGATAAAGACGGGGAACTCGTACCATCCGAGACGGCAAAAATGCTTGGAGCATATTATAATGAAATAATGATTGATGAGTATCAGGACAGTAACCGTCTTCAGGAAAGCATACTTAGAAGTATATCTGACAATAATATGAATCTTTTCATGGTAGGTGATGTCAAGCAGAGCATTTACAGTTTCAGAAATGCCGTGCCGCAGCTTTTTATGGATAAACAAAAGGAGTATGAGGCGGAAAAAGATTTTGAAAATGCGGATGAAGCCTTAAGAAAAGGTAAGCAGATTCTTATAAATCTTGATATGAATTACAGAAGCCGAAAGGAAGTTCTGGATTTTACAAACTCGATATTCAGAGGTCTCATGAGTGAGAACTTCGGTGGGATAGAGTATGACGATGCAGCGATGTTAAAGTATGGGAAACTTTACGATACACTTGACTGGTCATCTGAGAATTTTCATACAGAACTTATCCTTGTGGACTCAAGTAAAGGTACAGGACTTATTCCTGATGGGGATAACGGTAACAAGGTGAGACGAAAGCTAAGAAGTATCAATATGAAGACTATAGAGCTTGAAGCTGTTGCCGTAGGAAAAAGAATTAAAGAACTTGTTTCCGGAGATGAAAAGCTGCTTATAAGCGGTAAGGATGAAAACGGGAATGATATAAAGAGGAATCTTAAGTATAAGGATATCGCTATACTTCTTCGGTCGAATGAAGCCGATGCCGTAAGAAAGATTCTCACTGAAATGGAAATCCCGGTTTACTCCGAAGCAAAGGACGGATATTTTGAACGTGCTGAAATAATGACTATGCTTGATTTTCTTCGTATAATAGATAATCCTCTTCAGGACATTCCGCTTGTATCTGTGCTTCATTCCGAGCTTTTTATGTTTGATGAAAATGAGCTCGCCCTTATAAAGATTCATGGCGGAAACGGTGAAAAATTCTATGACAGATTGAAAGGCTTTGCAGCATCAGAGTATGCAGAGGAGAATGAAAACCTTAAGAATAAGATTCAGTATTTTCTGGATGAACTGGCTGCGTTGAGGGATGAATCGGCTTATATGAGCCTTTATGAACTTGTGGAAAAAATCTATACTGACTATGACTATTATAATAAAGCCGGGCAATATGAGGACGGCGATAAAAGGCAGGCTAATCTTGACCTTATGATGACAAAAGCCAGAAGCTTTGCCGAGAAAGATAATAACAGTCTTAATGATTTCATTCATTTTATCGAAAGTATCGAAGAGGAACAGATTTCTTATGGTGAAGCTGTTCTTACAACAGATGACGCGGTAAATATAATGACTATCCATAAAAGTAAAGGCCTTGAGTTCCCGGTAGTCTTTTTATGCCATATGGAGAAGAGATTCAACCTAAGCGACTCGAACGGAGATGTAATACTTGACAGTGATGCCGGACTGGGAATTACTTTATTTGACTCAGCATCAAGACTCACTTCGAAGTGGAATTACAAGAATTATATAGCGAGCTGTATAAACACGGCGGCTAAATGTGAGGAAATGCGGGTTCTCTATGTAGCGCTGACAAGAGCCAGAGAGAAGCTTTTCGTGGTCGGGTCTTTTGAAGCAAATGTCAGCGAAACGGAAAAGAATAAAGCTAGTGATCCGATTGCATTTATAAAAAATGATTACAGAAAAAAACTTACCGATTTTATTACAAAGTATAAGATATATAGCAGCATTAAGTCACCGCTTATGACTGCTAACAATTATCAGTCATGGATACTTAAAGGGGTGGGAGGTGAAATGTCTCTTACCACGGCTTTTCTTCAATACATCGACATGACGGATAAAAAAATAGACTCCATAAATGAAGGGCTTGACTATATTCCGCCCGGTGTTCATATTACCGGAAATGGGGATTCCACTATAGATGTAACCATTGAATCTTTTGAATATCTGACGGATTTCTATACGGATATTAAAGCTCGTCCGGATGAAGCTGTTCCTGAAAAAGAAACGGATGATTTAGATGATGAAAGAGGAAAAGAGATAAATGACACTTCCGGAATATTTGATGAAAGCCTTTGGGATTATGAATATCCGTTTATGAATAAGAAGGGCTATCCTCTTAAGGTGAGCGTTTCATTTCTTAAGGCATCCGAGCATGAATTTGAGAATGATATATATATCACAGGAAATGATGTTAAATCAGAACCCGGCATATCGGGGGCGGAAATCGGAACGGCATACCATAAGGTTATGCAGAAAATGAGATTTACATCTATAAGTGATTATGAGGATGAGAAATTTGGTGGCAGATTTTTGGATGATTTAAGGGACAGAGGCTTTTTCACTGACGAAATAAGACAGTCCATAAAAGAATCCGTCATCAGCTGTTTTGCAAAGCAGTTTCATGACTCGCCCGTCTTGAAGGGGATTGTAAATGCCGATAAAAAAGGACTTTGTTTTAAAGAACAGCCTTTTATGAAGGAATACCTGTCAAAGGATCTTCCTGTATATCTTGCAAAAAACGATGCCGATACCGACCCGGATGACCACAGGACTCTGGTGCAGGGGGTAATCGATCTGTACTATATTGATGATGATGGTAAGGCTGTTATCGTTGACTATAAGACAGACGGAATCAGATCAAAAAGTCATGACGGGCTTAGCGAAATTCTCATAGAAAGGTATAAGAAACAGTTTGATTATTATACCGAAGCTGTCGAGAGTCTTGAGGGAATACCGGTAAAGTCGAGATACATTTACTCGCTTGCGCTTGGGAGATTCATTGAGATTTAGCATTACTTGGCATATACACCGTTTTAAACGAACTTGTCACCCGGGCACTCTTGTCATATAATGACTGTTGGGTGCCCGGTAAGGGACTATACTTTATTAAAGTTGGAAAGGAAAAAGAACATGAGGAAAGAGACAAAATGTATCGAGGCAGGATATACACCGAAGAATGGTGAATCAAGAATGATCCCAATTATTCAGAGTACAACATTTAAATATGATACAAGTGAGGATATGGGTAAACTGTTTGATCTTGAAGCAGAAGGATATTTCTATACAAGACTTCAGAATCCGACAAATGATATGGTTGCGGCAAAGATATGTGCACTTGAAGGAGGAAGTGCTGCAATGCTTACTTCTTCGGGACAGGCAGCTTCCTTTTATTCTGTATTTAATATAGCAAATGCCGGAGATCATGTGGTTGCATCATCAACCATTTACGGCGGAACCTACAATCTTTTTAATGTAACCATGAGAAAGATGGGAATCGATTTTACTTTTGTTGATCCGGACTGCAGTGATGAAGAACTTGAGGCTACATTTAAGCCAAACACAAAGGCTGTATTCGGTGAAACTATAGCGAATCCGGCACTTATTGTTTTCGATATAGAGAGATTTGCAAATGCAGCTCATGCACACGGTGTTCCGCTTATCATTGACAATACATTTGCAACTCCTATCAACTGCAGACCTTTTGAGTGGGGTGCAGATATCGTTACACATTCGACAACAAAATACATGGACGGACATGATGCTACGGTTGGCGGATGCATAGTTGATTCAGGCAAGTTTGACTGGATGGCACATAAGGAAAAATTCCCGGGACTTACTACTCCAGATGAGTCTTATCATGGAATTACATATGCGGAAAAGTTCGGAAAGGAAGGTGCATTTATCACAAAATGTACCGCTCAGCTTATGAGAGATCTGGGCTCTATTCCTTCACCTATGAATGCATTTATGCTTAATCTCGGACTTGAATCTCTCGCAGTTCGTATGGAAAGACACTGCAGAAATGCCGAGAAGGTTGCAAGCTTTCTTTCGGAGCATGAGAAGGTTTCGTGGGTAACATATCCGGGACTTCCGGGGGATAAGTACTATGAAAGAGCAAAGAAGTATCTCCCTGACGGATCATGCGGTGTTATTTCATTCGGCGTAAAGGGCGGCAGAGCGGCAGCAGAAGAATTCATGAAGAATCTTAAGCTTGCCATGATCGCTACTCATGTTGCCGATGCACATACATGTGTACTTCATCCGGCATCATCAACGCACAGACAGCTCACAGACGAGGAGCTTATCGCAGGCGGAGTTGGTCCGGATCTTATCAGACTTTCTGTTGGAATTGAAAATGTAGATGACATTATAGAGGATCTTACAAATGCATTAAGTGCCATCTAGTTTACTTTTGCATTTGGCTGGAGCTTTAAATGAAGATAGGAATTTTTGACTCGGGAATAGGCGGCTTATCTGTGCTTCACGAAGCATACCATATGCTGCCATCGGAAAATTACATATTTTATGCGGATACGGCACATGTTCCTTACGGACTGAAGACGCCTGCAGAGATAGAAAGCTACGCTGATGAGATTACAAGATTCCTCATAAATAAAGGAGTGGATGTGATAATCGTTGCCTGCAATACGGCAACGAGCGTGGCGATTAAAGAACTAAGGCATCACTACAATCTTCCTATAGTGGGAATGGAACCGGCTGTAAAACCTGCCGTAAGTTTTGTTGCAGGGCAGGACAAAGGCACAACTGACAGAGTGCTTGTGATGGCTACTCCTGTCACCATCAGTGAGGAGAAGCTGAGGAATCTTCTTATTAAGGTGGACGATGGGCATATAGTCGATCTGCTTCCTATGCCGAAGCTCGTTTCATTTGCCGAATCTGAAATGATGGACTCACCGGAAGTTAAGGCTTATCTTTCAGAGCAGTTCAGTAGTATTGATATAAATAGATATGCAGCGGTTGTCCTCGGATGTACGCATTTTAATTATTTTAAACCTCTTTACGGGGAATTCTTTGGAGAGGGCACAAGGTTTTTTGACGGAAACCATGGAACCATAGCCCATGTTGCAGATGTACTGGGGCTCAAGGTTTGTGGTGACAGTGACAGAACGATTCATTTTAATGATATAGAAGAAATGCATCTTTGCGGAAATACCGTATATTATGCATCAGGAAAAGAAGTGACCGACAGACCTATGCTTGAGCACTTTATGAGACTTCATAACAGACTTGAGGAGGTGGAGAAATGACCAAAGCAGATAAATATCTTGCGGATGATATTAGAAATATACTTGAAAATGGATATATGGATGAGAACCCCAGACCTAAATATGAGGATGGGACTCCGGCTCATACCATAAGTGTAAATCATGTAACAAGGAAGTATGATCTGTCTAAGGGAGAGTTTCCGATTTCCACACTCAGGTATCAGGCATGGAAGACGGGGATCAGAGAGATATTTACTATATATCAGCATCCGACGAATGTTATAAGTGAGATGGAAGAGCTTGGGGTTACGTGGTGGAATCCATGGGATATAGGTGACGGAACCATAGGTCAGAGGTATGGGGCAACGGTTGCAAGATATGATCTTGTCGAAAATCTCATCGCGGATATTAAGAAGGATCCTTATGGA
>AUXO012120913.1_pt1 | contig 13411 bp, 11 predicted proteins | sample 768731 | NCBI WGS metagenome assembly AUXO01 (sample SAMN02715735, study PRJNA202380) | gut metagenome | biome: sheep rumen | host: Ovis aries | place: New Zealand: Palmerston North
TTAGGAGATTGAGATGGCAGATAATACTTCAACAAACTTATCAAAGATAGAAAGAGATGAGCTTATAGCTATATGTGAGAAGTTAAGGGGGAATTCCTCAGACCCAAACACAGAGGCAGACATAAACAGGCTCATAACATTTATACGGTCAAGAAAGTATGGTCTGATGTTTGAGAAACATGAAGAGGAGGTAGACAGGCTTTTAAAAGACCATCTACCCGCCTTTTATGATGTCGAAGATAAGACAATTAAGACAAAAGACACCGAGGATTGTAATTTCCTTTTGGAAGGGGATAACCTACACAGCCTTAAACTTTTAGAAAAGACTCATAAAGGAAAGATAGATGTAATCTACATAGACCCACCCTATAACACAGGAAATAAGGACTTTATTTATGCTGACAACATGGTAGGTCAGGATGATGGGTTTAGACACTCTAAATGGCTTTCTTTTATGAAGGAGAGACTGGAGATAGCCAGAGAGCTATTAAGTAACGAAGGAGTTATTTTTATTAGCATAGATGATAATGAGCAGGCGCAGCTTAAATTGCTTTGTGATGGGATTTTTGGAGAGCAGAATTTCTTAAATACACTCATATTTAAAAAAAGCACAGGAAAAAATGATAGCAAGTTTTTAGCTACTTTAACAGAATATGTGGTGTGCTATAGGAAGAACTCCTTATTGGAGTTCAATAAAAAGGATACAGATACAGAATCTTATAAATATGAGGACGCAAATGGTCGTTATGCCTTAGAAAAATTGGATAGGGGTGGCTTAGAATACCGAGTGAATTGCGATTATATTATTATGTCTCCTGAAAATACCCCTATATTTCCCGGTGCTGACGAAAAAGCCTATGAGGATAGAAAAAATGGTGGCGCAAAATCAAGGGATTGGATTTGGAGATATAATAGGGAACGATTTGACAGGGAAATAGAGGCTGGAAATATTGAATTTAAAAAATCCAAAAATGGTTGGTCAGTATATACGAAAAGATATATTACTGGGGTAAGTAAGAGTCCATATTCTAATCTATATGATTGTGAGAATAACTCTATAGGTAATAAGCAAATTAAGAGCATATTTGGGGATAAAATATTTTCATTTCCTAAGCCATTGGGCCTTATTACCTTTTTAGTAAAGCTCCACCCCAACTCATCAGCAACAGTCCTCGATTTCTTTGCAGGTTCAGGAACAACAGGACAGGCGGTGTTAGAGCTTAATCAGGAAGACGGAGGGGATAGGCACTTTATACTCTGTACCAACAATGAGAATAATATCTGTGAAGAGGTAACCTATCAGAGACTTAAAACAGTTATTACAGGAATAAGGCCAGACGGAACTAAGTATTCTGATGGAATAAAGGCAAATCTGAAGTATTTTAAAACAGATATGGTGGCATTTGATGATGATGAACTTGAGGACAAGCTTATCAATTCGTCAGAGTGTTTAATGCAAATTGAAAACTCAGCCCTTTTATCATCACCCGAGATAGACATAGCATATTGTGATGAGGAATTACCAGACGTTTTCGCAAATAAGCCCAATCTGAAAACTCTTTATATCCTTGAAGATGTTTTATTCAATGCAGAGCAGACAAGTTATATAGAGTCTCACAATATAGAGATTAAAAGAATAGCAGATTGCTACTATCAGGGGGTGTAATATGAGTATAGTTTTAAAAGAATTTCAAGAAGTAGCTTTAAATAATATAATCAACCTTTTAGACTCAGGAAAAGAGCAGGTGGTATTTCAATCGGCAACAGGTTCAGGTAAGACGATAGTGCTTTGTTCCCTTATTGATAATTACCTTTCAAAACCCAATGTTGATAATGTTATCTTTGTATGGTTTACTCCGGGCAATGGAGAGCTTGAGGAGCAGAGTCAGGAGAAGTTTACAAGATTTTTCCCACATCTCCAATCTAAGTCTTTAACCGATGCCTTATCTTCTGGACTGGAGGCAAAGGACGTAGTTTTTATAAACTGGGAGCAGATAAATAAGAAGGATAATAAGGCAATCAGAGAGGCCGAGACCTTAAATCTTTATGAGAGGATAAAACAGGCAGAGGATGCTGGGAATAGATTTATCTTAATCATAGACGAGGCACACCTTGATAAGACTAAAAAGACCGATGATATTTTAGCACATTTTACTAAGGCACAGCAGCTTTGTGTATCAGCCACAATAGATAAAACAAAGCATCCGACCATAGATGTTGAGATAGATGAGGCAGATGTTATCAAGTCAGGCTTAATCACAAAGCATATAGTAATTAATGAGGGGCTTGCATCTTTAAGTGAGTCATCACAGATAACAGATGAGAACCATACTTTAATTGACTTAGCAATTAAAAAGCAAAGAGAGATTAGAGAAGAATATAAGAAACTTGGCAAGGACATTAACCCTTTAATCCTTATACAGTATGCCAACGAATCTAAGGCAGTAAATGACGCGGTAAAGGAACAGATAGAGGAAATAGACAAGTATTTAGCAGAAAAGTACAATTTTACTTATGAAAATAAAATGATAGCTAAATGGCTAAGTAATGATAAGAAGAATATCACAGACAGTAATCAGCCAGAAGATGATACAATCATTCTCCATGTAAAGCAGGCGGTTGCTACAGGATGGGATTGCCCAAGAGCAAAGATACTTGTTAAATTCAGACTTACTATAAAAGAATCCTTTGAAATTCAGGTTCTAGGAAGAATAAGGAGAATGCCTGAGCTTTGTCACTATGAAAACCCGGTACTTGATAACTGTTACCTTTACACCTTTGATTCAAAATACAAGCAGGAAGCTATTGCAACTTTTGGTGGCAAAGAGAGTAAGGTTTTATATATCAAGGATGTCCATAAAGATAAGGACTTAGGAATTAAGCGAGAAGAAAGAACAGATTTCATGTCATCAGCAGATACACAGAAACAAGCTGATATAATTGCAGATTATTTTATAGAGAAATATGGAGTCACAAAGGTGCAGTCCAAGTCTGATACAGAAACATATAAGGCTAATCGTAAAAAGCTTGAAAAAGTAAGTGATAAGGATGGCTATAGTTATGATGAGACTTTAAATAATAGAGTATTTGTGGGAGAAGTATCCACCTCTAAGGACATGACAAGTCAGAATCTAACTTCTGTTCTGATTAGAGAAAAAGCAACCCATGAAAAGATAGCAAAACAGTATCATCAAGTAACTTCAAATATAGCCCATAATACCAGAGTCACAAAGGAAGTAATACAGGCAGTTGTAAATAGGCTCTTTATATTTATCAAGACAAAGGGAAAGAGAAATTCTTATGCTCAGGTACTAAATCTTACTAAGGATGCCGCAAGAGTATTTATTGTAAATAATAGGGAGCAGTTTGAAAAAGACATCAAAGAGGCAAAGACAGCCACTAATAAGAGAGTAAGCAATGCACAGCAAGCCTTTAAATCTTCCCCATTTACAATACCTGAGAAGGAGATATATTACTTTGACCCAGAGAAAGAGAGTGGTGCTGTTGTTTATGATACAAATGTTTATAAGGAGTACACCTCTAACATTATCAGGTCTACACCAGAGCAGAGATTTGAATATTATATAAATGAATTGGCAAAGACCAACTCTAAACTTAAATGGATTTATAAGAATGGGGATAAGGGAATTAATTATTTCTCAATCGGATATGTAGATAATCTTGATGGACTTAGCCTGTTTTATCCAGACTATATAATAGGCTTGGAAGACGAAGGGGGCAATGAGCATCTTTTAATTGTAGAGGTCAAGGGTGGATGTGATGTAAGTGGTCAGGACAGAAATGTAGACCAGTCGGCAGGTCAGAAATTCAATGCTTTAAAGGAGTACGCTCAGAACTATAATCATCTTAAAATAGCCTTTGTCAGAGACAATGAATATAAAGACCCAATAGGTGATGTAAAGCACAAATTAGTTTATAGTGATACAGAATGGAAGGAAGACAGCCGGGATGATTCCACATGGAAGGACATTCAGGGTCTAATATAAAAATATAAAGTATAACTACCACAAAGAAGAACCAGAGGGAGCAAAAGCCCCTCTGGTTCTTCAATTATGTAAACGATAACTATTATAGATTTATATATATAGTTTCAAAAACCAGACTCCACTTGTATTTAGTAATTACTGCCACATATACAATAAAAGTATTTATTGTAGTATAAGGACAAAATAGATTTTAAATATTAACCGAAGAAGTATAAAAAGAGAGAGCAAGGGGGAAAAGGAAATGGATATGGATTCATCATTATCATTACTGTGGTTATTAATATTAGCTTATTGGAGTATAGTATATACAATTAACACATATTCAAAGGACACGAAAGCTAATGAAGTTAAAACAACTAAAATCTCTTTAAAGAAAGAAGATTATACAGAGAAGACACTAAACCCAAAGAAGACAAAACAGAAGACACAGAAGCCACAGAAGACAATATATTTACATGTATCAGAGAGCAATAAGGAGACAAAGGACAAAGAGATAAAGTTATATGATGTCATTATAAAATCACAAAGAGAGGAGATAGCGAGGTTAAAGGCGGAGTTACAAACAACGAACAAAGAGACAAAGGACAAAGAGACAAAGGACAAAGAGACAAAGGACAAAGAGATAATAAAGTTAGCAGATGTCATTATAAAAGCACAAAGAGAGGAAATAGCGAGGCTAAAGAAGGAGTTACAAACAACGAGGCAATCTTATGAGGCAATAATAGAGAGGTTAAGGGGAGAAGCCACTGAACCACCAAAAGCCACTGAACCACCAAAGCACGTAGAAGAGACACCAACAAAGCCCCTTGAACCACATAAACCCTCTAAAAAAGCGAGTGTAGGAAGACCAAAGAAAGTAGCAGAAGAGGACATAAGCAAAATCAAGGAGATGTATGCTAAAGGAGCAACACAAGGGGAGATAAGTAAGACTTTTAAAATATCCGAAAGAACGGTCAGAAGAATATTAAACAATAAATAGACCAAAGGGCAACTAACCCCTTTGGTCTTTTCTATTTTACCCCTCATACTTTTCACAACAGGTCAAAATAATTTTCCAAAAATCCGACATAATAAAAGTTTTAATCTAATATATCAAATTTGGCCATTTAATAGGCAAAAAATACCCCGGATTTTTGCCAATCCCGGACCATAAATTTGGCCAATAAAAACATCAAAAATGTTATCCGAAAATTTTATATTTTAGCAAAGTCTAAGTTCAAAAAATCCTAATTCAGGATTTTTTGACTATTTAGCTTACTAAATCAACAATAACAATATGGTGGATTTTCGAGTTATTCAGTGGCCTAACGAGCCCATAATAAACTAAATAATTTTTTAAAAATTCAGTGGCCAAAATCGAGGGTAAGACGATGGGATATTATTTCAAAGTATACACTAAAACAGGGAATAACTGTGAGCATAAGTGGGGATTGAACGGAATAAATGATGTCAAAGAAGCCCTGAGAGGTGGACTAATCGCAGGAATAAGAGAGGGAAATAGAAGTAAATACTACATCCCAACATCAATAGCCAAAATAGAAAATGACAAGCTCTATATTTTAGGGGTCTTATTAAACATATCCTTCACATTTATCGAATCCCATGAAGCAATAGAAGGAGCAATAGGGATAGAGGTAGCAGATTCAACACAGATGATAGCGTTTCTAAATAACTGTGGCTATCAGGATTATACAAAGAGTCTTTATCAAGCCCCTAAAGAAACAAATATAGCTGCAATTATAAAAAGTGAGCTTATGAAGAACTCAAGCACAAAAAGCACAGAGAAAAGTCCACCAAGCACAACCAAGGCAGAAATACTACCCCCTTGTGATGAAAGTGGGGAATTTATCAACTATGTACCACTTATAAAACCCTCTACTCCTTATGAACAAAAGGCATTACAAGTAATAAGTGTTTTAAAAACACAAATAAATATGTTACTTGAAGAACTGAGGAACGAAAAGGAAAAGAATGATAAAAACAACAAAGAACTATGCAGATTGCAGGGAATAGAGGAAGACTTCAAAGCACAAGCGAAAAAAATAATAGAGAAGTCAGAAATAATAGAAGATTTACGTGCAGATTTATTCAAGAAGGAAAAAGAGGTAGATAGACTTATGAATAAGGAGCAAGAGAAGAAAGCTAAGAAGGCAAAGGCAAAGGCAGAGAATAAAGATAAAGTAAAGAGGGGACCGGGCAGACCAAGGAAACCAGAGAGACCAAAAGAAGGCGAGCATAAGAAATACCAAAGACCAAGCATGATAACAGAGACACAGAAGAAGATGGTAATAAATATGTATATAAAAGGGGTAAAGCAAAAGGACATGGTGTTATATTCAGGTTTATCGAAAACAACGATAATCAAGATAATAGATGAGGCAGGAATACCAAGGAGACGAGGAGGGTCAGAGCAATGACAAAGATGGAGACGATGAGCGAGCAGATAAAGAGTTTAAAGGCATCAGAAGAAAACTTAAGGCAAGAGATAGAAGAACTAAAACAGAAGCTATCTGTTTATCAAAGCAAAGAGAAGGAGCATAGCGAAAGAGTACAGAGAGCGAGAGATAACTTTAAGAAAAACTGGGTCGGTAAAGGCAGGCAGCACAAGATACACGGTCACAAGGAAGAGGAGATAATATTATCCTTAAGAAACAAGGGGCTAACGATAAAGGAGATAGCTGAGAGTTTAGGGAGAAGTCCAACCACAATCTCAAAGATATTAGCAATGAATGGCATGACAAAGAAGAGAGGAGAACAAGAGCAATAACGAAGATGGAGAAGATGAGCGAGCAGATAAAGAGTTTAAAGGCATCAGAAGAAAACTTGAGGCAAGAACTTGAGAGCTTAAAGGCACAATATAAAGAACTTGAAACAAAATACAACGAGGATAAAGGAAAAGTAGCAAGAGAGAACTTTAAAAAGAACTGGGTAGGTAGAGGCAAGCAGGCAGTAATAGCAAAGAAAGAGGGCGATAACATCTTAAGATTAAGGTCTCTAGGATACACCATAGAAAAAATAGCAGAATGCCTAGACCATAGCCCAACGACAATAAGAAAGATTATAAAGGAACTTGGAGATACGAAGCCAAGGAAGAAGTCCAAAAGCCCCTAAATAAGTATTAAATTAAAGGTTAAACCAGAGTACCAAAATTCAAGCCCTTCTAAATCCTATTATTTCAGCACCTAAAATGTCATAAACCTCACTAATGAGAAGGGCTAACCTTATATTTTTAAAAAAGTATAATTTGAGACAAAATATTCATCATTTTATAAATTGATGAGTCATTTTTCATAAATTCAGATTTTTAGGCACTTTATGACAAAATCACCATCCCGGCCCCGGCTTTTATTTTTATGAAAACCCCCATTTTTGGCCCTGAATTTTCAAAAATATAATCTCAAAAAATTAATTGACTAAGACAAAATGTAAACTGCAAGAATCCATTATAAAACCCTTGAAATCCCGTACCAAAAATAAGGTCTGAGGGCAGTATCAAAATTTTACTCAGAATCATTTCAAGATTAGACCGGAAATTTCCAAAAAGAACTTAAAAAATTTCCGAAAATAAATCTATCCGAAAAAATATCCTTATATATCAACAAATTTTATTTCCAAAAAGGATTGTTTTTGGAAATTTTAAGGAGAAAGGTTATGCCACTAAAGAAAACGGAAGCTCTCACCCCTGAACAGTTTAAAAATATAGTCAAGACAATACAAGAAGGCTTTTTAGGACATCGCCCAAACGATAGAATAGCTACCTTGCTAGCCGCTCAGGGCAACTTAGGACTAAGGATATCGGATATTTTAAACCTAAAATTAAATGACATAGTGTGGTCATATAATCATTATCACATCGAGATAGTAGAGCAAAAGACAAAGAAGAAGAGAGACTTTACAGTACCAACACCAATTCTGGAGTACTTGAAAGACTATGCAAAGAGACACAATATCAAAGAAGACGAGCTATTATTTAAGATTTCAGAGAGGAGAGTCAACAATGCAATAAATGATGCAGCAGATTATCTAAACTATGACACATCTAAGATTGCATCACACTCATTCCGGAAGTTCTTTGCTACACAAATATATATAAATAACAATTACAACATTGCTTTAGTTCAGAAGCTCCTTCAACATTCAAGCCCCTCTATCACCCAGCACTATATATCAATGCAACAGAAAGATATAGAGCAAGCATTAGAAAATAATGTAATGCTCCCAACCAATAACACGGAGAGCAAGGAGACAAAGGGCAACAAGGGGAGCAAGGGCAAAGGGGCAAGCAAAAGCAAGACAGAGAGGGAGCTAAAAAGAGAAATATTAGAAAGAATGCTTGCAGAGCTAGAGGACGAATAGAGGGGGCAGAGCTTATGATATACGGATATATATTTAATAAACCCATTTCCACAGACCCAACATCGCCACCCTTACCTTTAAACATCCCAAGTCTAAAGAAACAAGCTAAAGAGATAAGGGCAAAATATCCTCAGATTTCTCTTATAACTACAAATACTTATTTATCTGACATAGATTTACCGAGCAAAATCAAAGCAAAAGACATGATAGTTATTTACTCGGTAACTATCCTTGGAAAGACATGCAACGAGGTTATGAATTGCTATAACAAACTGATAACTGACAAAATAGATGTAGAGTCCATCTCAGAGCCTTTTGCAAATAGTAGTATTTTTAAAGATGTTTATGAAAAGACCAAGCAAGAAATTCAAGCCTCAGGGCAGACTCAAAAAGTGCAGACCGTTGGCTTAGGCTATTATTTGCAAGAGATGCTTAAGATAGCCTACACAACAGCAACATCAAAGAAAAAGAGTGGCCCGAAGGCAAGGGGCAAGCAAGAGGAGAGCGAGAGAGCAAAGAAAATCAAAGCTCAAATCCTTAAGTATAGTCGAAAGTTCAACGGGCAGTTGACAGATAATCTCTGCATGAGGGCAATCGGAGTGTCCAAGAACACTTTTTACAAATATAAGAAACAGCTAGAAGCTGAACTAGATAATAAGTAAAAAGTCAACCGAAAGACTATAGATAATTAAGAAACTTAGAGGGGAAAGAGACATGGTAAAGGAAAAGAAAATAGATTATACATATCTAAGAGCTTTAACAGACGAGCAAGAGCAAGAGCTAATAGATGCATACCGTAGCGGAGTGCCATTAAAGGAACTAACAGATAGATACAATATTGGGCATGATACTATTTATAATGCCCTACGTAGAATGCATTTAAAGCCTAAAGCAGGAAAGCTAACAAAAGCACAGAAAGAATCAATTATAAAAGATTTTACTGAGGATAACATTCCAGCGAAAGAGCTTATCCAAAAATACAAAGTATCTTATCCGACTATTTATGCAGTGCTAAACAAAGGAGGAGCGATGAGAAGGCAAGAGATAAAAATAGAGAAATATCCACACTTTGTTGAAGATTTAAAAAGTGAGCTAACAGTTTATGAAATATGTCAAAAGAATGGGTTTGGCGAGGGTGCCTATTATAAGCTCATGGCACAGCTAGGAATTAAGAGTCGTGTCGAGTTTAGAGGAGATGTGGCAGCTAGAGAGGAGCGAAATCAAGCAATTTTAAAAGACTTAGAAACAGATATGACAATAAAAGAAATATGTATAAAGCATAACATAAGCGCATCACAATATTACAGACTCCTTATCAAATATGGAATCAAGGATAGAGAAGAATATAAAAAGAGTGCCAAAAGGTCTGTGAAATAAGCTCACAGACCTTTTTTGATACAAAAAATACACTTTTTAAATTTTTTTTGAGCTACTAATTACTATACTTTAGACAATTTATATACTAAAACAATGTTAACCAAAAAAATCAACGTTAACCGAAAAATTATAATAAATAGGGATGAGGGAAAAGGTAGTAGAAAAATTCTATGGTGTTGTAATGAATTGAAAGTGAAGAAGAAAAATTCTAATGGATTAAAGAAAGAAAAAAGTATATAAGGTAGCTTGTGATAAAGATTAAGGAGACGAAGGAAGGAGATGCCCGATAAGGCATCTCCTTCTCAAATATCAACTGAGACAAAGGGACAAGGAAGACGAGGGGGGCAGAGAGATAAAATAAAATCTCTGCAATCTGTGACAAAATTCTTGTATTTTTGTCACAAAATGCATCAAAAACCAGACAGCATTTTACATCTAACAACTACCAACTACCCATTAAGGAGACAAAAAGGCATTAGCCCTACTGTCTCCTTATTTTTATGTCTCATTATCTTCTATGTGATATAATTTTAAGCAGCTAAAACCCTTATAAATAAACCACTTTAGAAAGGAGAAGAAGCTAAAATGTTCAGAAAATACAAAGAGTTAGAAATAAGTGATATTGAAGTAGCTGAGTTCATTAAGCAACTTGAGAGTAGCATAGACAAAGCAAGGGAGTATCATGACCACATCAAAGATGAAGTCTGTGAGGGCATAGCAGAGCAAAATGCCCTTGGCTATTACAAGCAGTACGAGGGAGAGGATGGTCTTATTTACCGTTCCACCGTGCAAGGAGACGGAATAATGGTAATTGCAATGAAGGAGCGAGAGGGGAGCGATGATATCAAGCAGATAACAGCAGACCAAGTATATTGTGTAGCAGATGAAGTAGATTTAGGAGCATTTGACCTAGACGAGCCCCTAAGCTCCAAAGCCCTCAATATAACCACCTTAGATTTACCCTTTGCCACCAAAGTTCATGACAAAGCAACAACTAATCAGGTTTTACTGAAAACAATTAATGCTCCACAGCTAACAGAAAAGCAAAGGAGTCTTTTATACATAGACGAAAATACACTTTCAGAGACAGAGGATTTAGCCACTTTACCAAGCTCTCCACAAGACTACTCATTAAGTGATGAGGAGACAAAGGAGAGAATAGATAAGAGGCTTACAACTTTAAACAAGATAGAGTGTAGAGAAGAAGACGAAGACAACATATTACAGTTTGTAAATGATGTAAGGACGGCAGATAAGAAAAACACCACCATAGAAGAGACCGCCGCACTGTACTCCATAGGAGAGAATAGACTAAGGAGATGGGTAAAAGCAGAGCCGCTACACCCAGCTATACTTTGGGTGGAAACAAAAGCAACAATAAAACGAGATGAATTTGAGAAGTGGCTAAAGCCAATGAATGTCTTTCCTTATTAACCTTTTACTTATGGCACTCAAAAGCATAGAAATACATCTATTCAATATTCTCAAATTCCGCTACAATAAAGGAGAGGTTTTACTGTCTTTCAAATAAGGAGGAAAGACAATGGCACAAGTAAGAAGAAAAGACCCACAGGGCAGAGTTTTACACGAAGGAGAGAGTTGGAAGGAGAAGGAGCAGAGGTATATTTACAGATGGAGGCCCTCTAAAGGAGAAAAGCAGAAGTGTATACAGGCTAAAGACTTAAACACTTTAAGGGAGAAAGAGAGAGAAATTAAAAGAAATTTAGCAAATGATATACAGACAAATACAGTCACATTAAATGACATGATAAAGAAGCTCATGGATTTAAAGACGGGTAAAACAGACACCACAGGGTTAAGGGTCACCACAAGGGCAAATTATGTTTATATGTGGGAAAAATATGTAAAGGATGGTTTTGGAAAAAAGCAGATTTCAAAAATCAAGTATTCAGATGTCAAGTCCTTTTATCTGTCATTGCTTGACGATGGTTTACAGATAGCAACAGTAGACAATATACACTCAGTAGTTAGACCCGCCTTGCAGATTGCTGTAAAGGACAGATTAATTCCCTCAAATCCTGCCGACAACATGATAGGAGAGATAAAGAAGGAGAGAAGGCTTACAGTAAGAAAAAGAGAGGCATTAACAGCAGAGGAGCAGAATAATTTTCTTAACTATGTAGATAAGACAGCCCTTTATCATCATTGGTATCCTTTATTTGTTATTGGGTTCTGGACAGGAATGAGAGAGTCTGAGCTTTTTGGCTTGACGTGGGATGATGTAAATTTTAATTCTAAGACCATCTCGATTAATCATGAGGTGGTGTATCATCTTTTACCAAACGGGAATTGTGGTTATGTAGCGAGTAAGCCCAAAACAGAGAAAGGAATAAGGATTATTCCAATGTTTCCACCAGTTTATGAAGCTCTTTTAGCTCTCAAAGAAGCTCATGACAAATTCCCTGTAATTCAACCAACAGTAGCAGGCTATACAGACTTTGTATTCTTAAATAAAGACAACATGCTTCATAAAGGACAGACAGTAAATAAAGCTATTCATAGAATAGTAAGAGACTATAACAAGGAAGAGGAAGCGAGAGCAATCAAGGAGAATAGGGAAGCTAATCTAATAAAGTTATTTAGCTGTCATATAATGCGTCACTCATGTGCAACGAGATTATTTGAGGGCGGAGCAAATCAGGTGTTTGTTAAGGAGTTTCTAGGGCATAAGGATATAAGCACCACGATAGACATTTACACAGACTTGATGCCTGAGAAGAAGCAAGAATTGGCAGAGGAGCTTATAAAAAAGTTATTTCCAAACCAGTCATGATGGCACTCAAAATATGGCATAGGCACTCATTGGCACTCAAAATGGCACTCATTTTTTAGAATTTATAAGAACTTATAAGAAGTTATGTAAAATAGGTCCCTTGAAAAACCGCAATTTTACAAGATATAAGAACTTATAAGAAGATATGTGATATAGGTACTTCTAATCCCGACGCTGAAATCTATTTAAGGATAAATCCTTGTATTATCAAGGGTTGTGAGGTGACAAGGTCGGAAATTGTGACCAATTTGCGACCAAATATTATTAAAAGAGAATATACTCGTGGACGAGCTCACTTGATTATAAGTGAGCTTGGCTACTTAACAACGAACCCTCTCGGTCCTGTCAAGCCTACTGATTGTTTTATCAGATATAATGGCTTGATAGGGACGAGGGGGTTGTTATTTAAATCTAAAGATTATTTCGATGAAACTATTCCTCGGAAGGAATATAATATAAGAGTCAGTTTTTCGACTTTTTTGAAGGATTTGATATGGAGTATGTATCTACATCGGAAATCGCTAAAGTTTGGAACATTTCGCGAAGACGTGTAACGACATTATGTAGTGAAGGACGTGTTGAAGGTGCGGTTTTTGCTGCAAACACTTGGTTTGTGCCAAAAGATGCGAAAAAACCGGAGGATCCAAGAAGAGTCCGGAATAAGGGACAAGATAAATAGTATCCTTAATAGAAACTATTAAGGAAGGTTGCAGAGAGAATGTCAAAAAACTATGTTTTGGCGTTGTTACAGGAGGATATATAAATCATGAGAGATGCAGAATAGAAACAGTTAAAAGATAACCTGTGGCATTCGGCAGATGTACTTCGTGCCGGAGCTCATCTTGCTGCAAATAAATATGGTCAGCCGATACTTGGA
>AUXO014725285.1_pt1 | contig 13409 bp, 12 predicted proteins | sample 768731 | NCBI WGS metagenome assembly AUXO01 (sample SAMN02715735, study PRJNA202380) | gut metagenome | biome: sheep rumen | host: Ovis aries | place: New Zealand: Palmerston North
CTGAGCTCTGTGATTTCGCAGATAAGCTTGAAAAAGCTACTATACAGACTATCGAGGACGGCGTTATGACCGGTGACCTTTACCTTATTTCAAAACTTGAAAATAAGAAAAAGGTTGATTCCAAGACTTTCCTTGACGAAATAAAGGTTAGACTTGATAAGTTAATGTAATTTTGTTCGCTGCGGTGCAGAGAAAGAGGCACGTAAAATGTCAAAAAACGCAATATCAAATTCAGTAATTAGACGTTTGCCAAGATATTACCGTTTTCTCGGCGAGCTTGAAGCTAATGGATATGTACGCATTTCTTCAAGAGAGCTTTCTGAAAAAATGGGACTTACGGCATCTCAGATACGTCAGGATTTCAATTGTTTCGGCGAATTCGGACAGCAGGGATATGGATATAATGTCACTGACCTCCGTGGAGAAATAGGACATATACTCGGACTTGACGAGCTGACTCCGATGATACTTCTTGGTGCAGGAAATCTCGGTACAGCCATAGCTTCTCATATAGATTTTCATAACAAAGGCTTTGATCTGATCGGTGCATTTGATACAAATGCAAGTGCGATCGGCAAGAAGATCGGTGAAATATCTGTTCAGGGGATCGACGAACTTGAACATTTCTGCACTGACAGGAAACCTGTTGCGGCGATACTCTGTGTACCGACTGCTGCTGCGGAAAAAATGGTCGATGTGCTTATAAGCTATGGTATAAAAGCTTTCTGGAACTTCACTCATTATGACATGAGAGCCGGCAGAAAGGGTATAACAGTTGAAAATGTTCATCTCGGTGACAGCTTGACGACACTTTCGTATGGTCTGAATTCCATGGAAGAAAAAGAAGCTGAAAACGAATAGTTAATTAAATTTACTGCCGATCCGAAAAAAGTTCGGCAGTAAATTTGAAAAATAAATGTGAAAAAATTATCAATCGCCGCAGTGTATTATTCTAAAAATGATATTTTTGTATTCCAAATATAAATGTCAATTATTAGGATTATTATAACAAATATATACTACATGGAAAATTTGTGGGACGGATTTTTGTTTCAGAATATCATAATATGATATAAAAAACTTTACATATGTCTTGCTTTTTAGCTATTGTAAGCTTTTAGTAAGACAAAAGCAACAAAAAAACAATTGTGATACCAATATACATATAGTTACAAGTATGTAAATATAAATTCCCATATATATTTTATATTGCGTATACAAAAATGACCGTTTTTACAATTGTGAATTTTATATCAATATCTGAATAGCGATATTCTGAAACTGCATTTGAAATTATGCTGTCTTGCTGATATACTATTATTATAAAAAGAGTTCGGTGACCGTATCTGCGGTCCCGTTAGATTTAAGACCAGGGAGAGGATATGTATATGGATTACCGTATTGAACATGATTCAATGGGTGAGGTGAAAGTGCCGGCTGATAAGTACTGGGCTGCTCAGACAGAACGCAGTCACGAAAATTTTCTTATCGGTGTAGGTATTGAAACAATGCCGAGGGAGATAACTTACGCTTTTGGTATTCTGAAAAAAGCTGCCGCAATCGCTAACCATTCACTGAAGCCGGAAAGAATGACCGATGAAAAGCTTTCTGTTATATCTCAGGCTTGTGACGAAGTTATCAGCGGTTCTCTTAACGAGCATTTTCCGCTTGTTGTGTGGCAGACCGGAAGCGGTACGCAGTCCAACATGAATGCTAACGAAGTTATAGCCAACAGAGGCAATGAACTCGCAGGAAAAAAACTGCTTCATCCAAATGATGACATTAATATGAGTCAGTCCTCAAACGATACATTTCCGACAGCAATGCATATCGCAGCTGTTCTTGCCATAGAGAATAAGGTCGTTCCTGCTGTCGACACTCTTATCGGTACATTCAAAAAGCTTGAAGCAGAAAATGAGGGCATCGTAAAAAGCGGACGTACTCATCTTCAGGACGCTACTCCGATAAAATTCTCTCAGGAGATAAGCGGCTGGAGAGCTTCTCTTGAAAAGGATAAGAAGATGCTCCTTTCCGCTTGTGAGGAGCTTAAAGAACTCGCTCTCGGCGGAACAGCAGTCGGTACCGGTCTTAACGCTCCGAAGGGATTTGCAGAGAAGGCTGCCGAGGCTGTAAGTGAGCTTACCGGCTTGAAGTTTATAACTTCACCAAACAAATTTCATTCTCTTACCTCCAAAGACGAGATAGTATTTGCTCATGGTGCTCTTAAAGCTCTTGCAGCTGATATGATGAAGATTGCCAACGACGTAAGATGGCTTGCATCTGGTCCGAGAGACGGTCTTGGCGAGATATTTATTCCGGAAAACGAGCCGGGTTCATCTATCATGCCGGGAAAAGTAAATCCGACACAGTGCGAACAGGTAACAATGGTCGCTGTGCAGGTAATGGGAAATGATGTGACCGTAGGCATGGCTGCATCACAGGGCAACTTTGAACTTAATGTCTTTATGCCGGTTTGTGCGTATAATTTCTTGCAGTCCGCAAGACTTCTTGCTGAGTCTATCACAAGCTTCAACAAGAACTGTGCTGTAGGAATAAAGGCAAACAAAGAAAAAATGTACCATAACCTGCATAATTCACTCATGCTTGTAACAGCTCTCAATCCTTACATAGGATACGAGAATGCTGCAAAAACAGCAAAGAAAGCTTTTAAGGACAATATTTCCCTTAAAGAAGCTTGTGTGGAGCTTGGCTTCCTCACAGCTGAAAAATTCGACGAGGTATTCCACCCAGAGGAAATGGTATAATATATAAGGCAATGCCGCATGATCGCCGCATTACGGCTATTTGTGCGGTGTTGCCGTACACGAAAGGAAGCGTACATATGAATACTTTCACATACTATCCAGGCTGTACGCTCAGGACCAAGGCTAAAGATCTTGATACTTATGCAAGATCTTCCGCTGAGGCTCTTGGTATCGCTCTTGAAGAGCCTGCTGACTGGCAGTGCTGCGGCGGAGCGTATACAACAGCTAAGGATGAGATCGCAACTAAGCTCTCAGCAGTAAGAACTCTCAACGCTGCTAAAGAGCTCGACAGACCGCTTATCACAGTCTGTTCCGCTTGTCACAACGTGATAAAGCAGACTAATTACGACATTATCAATGATGAGGATATGGCTTCAAAGATAAATAATTATCTGAAGCTCGCAGAGCCTTATAACGGCGAGACAACTGTGTATCACTATCTTGAAATGCTCAGGGATGTAGTTGGTTTCGATAACCTTGCACAAAAGGTAGTAAACCCATTCAAGGGCAAAAAGATAGCAGCATACTACGGATGTCTTCTTCTCCGTCCATCAAAGGCACTGGCAATGGATGATCCTGAAAATCCTACAATAATGGAGGATTTCATCAAAGCTATCGGCGGAACTCCTGTAATATACGCCCAGAGAAATGAGTGCTGCGGCGGATATATCACTATGGAGGACAAGGCTCAGGCATCAAAGAGAAGCAACGCAGTTATGACTTCAGCTGAAGATCAGGGGGCTGATATGATCATCACCGCCTGTCCATTGTGTCTCTACAATCTGAAGAAGAATTCAGATTCAGAGCTTCCGGTATATTACTTCACAGAGCTTCTTGCTGAGGCTCTCGGACTCAAGGAGGGTAACAATGAATAAGAACCTCAAGGAACAAGTCCTTCGTGCCAGCGGAGTTAATGTTCTTAAATGTATGCGTTGCGGAAAGTGCTCCGGCACCTGTCCCTCCTACGATGAAATGGAATATCATCCGCATCAGTTTGTGTATATGGTAGAAAAAGGCGATATAGAGCCGCTTCTGAACTCAAAGTCACTTTATAAATGCCTTACCTGCTTTGCTTGTGTAGAGAGATGCCCAAGAAATGTTGAGCCTGCAAAGGTCGTAGAAGCAGTAAGACTTGCAGCAGTACGTCAGCAGGGCAACAACCATATGTCACCGGCTCAGCTTCCGGAAATGCTCGATGATGACCTGCCGCAGCAGGCTATCGTAACTGCATTCAGAAAATACGTAAAGTAAGGAGGAGATATTACTATGCAGAGAATAGGTGTATTTGTCTGTCATTGCGGAACGAATATAGCTGCAACAGTTGACGTTAAGGCTGTTGCTGAAGCACTCGGTCACGAGCCGGGAGTAGTGATCTCCCAGGACTATCAGTATATGTGTTCTGAATCTGGACAGAATCTCGTAAAGAACGCTATAAAAGAACACAACCTTACCGGTGTTGTAATATGTTCATGCTCACCAAGAATGCATGAGAACACTTTCAGAAAAGCAGCAGCAGCTGCCGGACTTAACCCATATCTCGTAGAGATAGCTAATATCCGTGAACAGTGTTCATGGATACACAAGGATATAGCTACAGCCTCTGAAAAAGCAATAATCCTCGGCAGAGCTGCCATAGCTAAGGTACATCTCAATGCACCTCTTATAGCAGGCGAAAGTCCTGTAGCAAAAAGAGCTCTTGTTATCGGCGGAGGTATCGCAGGTATCCAGACTGCTCTTGATATTGCAGAAGCAGGATTCGATGTTGACATCGTAGAAAAACAGCCTACTATCGGCGGTAAAATGGCTCAGATAGACAAGACTTTCCCAACTCTTGACTGTGCTGCTTGTATCCTTACACCAAAAATGGTTGAAGCTTCACAGAATGAGAAAATACATATCCACTCATTCAGCGAAGTAACAGATGTAAAGGGATTCGTAGGTAACTTCACTGTTACAATAAAAAAGAAAGCTCGTTTTGTTGACGAAACAAAATGTACCGGATGCGGACTTTGTACAGAAAAATGTCCTATGAAGAAAGTTCCTAATGAGTTCAATATGGGACTCGATAACAGAACAGCAATATACATCCCTTTTGCTCAGGCAGTACCAAAGGTCGCAACTATTGACCCTAACTACTGTATGATGCTTAAAAACGGCAAATGCGGAGTTTGCTCAAAGGTATGTTCAGTCGGAGCTATCGACTATAAACAGCAGGACAGATTCATTGAAGAAAAATACGGTGCTATCGTAGTTGCAACCGGTTTCAATCCTATAAAGCTCGATAAATACGATGAATTCGCATATAACCAGTCACCTGATGTTGTTACATCACTTGAGCTTGAAAGACTTATGAATGCTGCCGGACCTAACGGCGGTACACTTCTTCGTCCTTCCGATAAGACACATCCGCACAAGATAGTATTTGTGCAGTGCGTTGGTTCAAGATGCGACGACAGCAAGGGTAAGCCTTATTGCTCAAAGATATGCTGTATGTATACAGCTAAGCACGCAATGCTTATCCGTGAGAAATATCCGGATACAGAAGTATATGTATTCTATATCGACGTTCGTACTCCCGGCAAGAACTTTGACGAGTTCTACCGCAGAGCTGTAGAGCAGTATAACGTACATTACATAAAGGGCATGGTCGGCAAGGTAACTCCTAAGAGCGACGGAAAACTTGCAGTTCAGGCTTCTGACCTTCTCTCAAATGAACAGCTTCATATCGACGCTGATATGGTAGTGCTTGCAGCTGCTATTGAACCGGACAAAACTGCACGTCCGCTTGCAACAATGCTCACGACACAGATGGATACAAACGACTTCTTCACTGAAGCACATCCTAAGCTTCGTCCTGTAGAGAGTGCAACAGCAGGAATATTCCTTTCCGGTGCTTGTCAGGGTCCAAAGGACATTCCGGAGACCGTAGCACAGGCAAGTGCAGCCGCAGCAAAAGCTATCGGACTTCTCTGCAAGAACAGTATTACCTGCAATCCGTGTGTTGCTCATTCAAATGAGCTTATGTGCAACGGCTGTTCATCATGCGAAAAGGTTTGTCCATACGGTGCGATCACATATATCGATAAAGAGTTCAGAATGCCTGACAGAACAACTGCAATACGCAGAGTTGCAAGTGTCAATCCGGCTGTATGTCAGGGATGCGGAGCTTGTACTGTTGCTTGTCCGTCAGGTGCTATGGACCTCAACGGCTTCTCTAACAGTCAGATAATGGCGGAGGTAGATGCAATATGCAAATGAATGAAAATAAAGAATTTGAGCCGCTGATAGTTGCATTCTGCTGCAACTGGTGTTCCTATGCAGGAGCAGATCTTTCCGGTACAAACAGACTTAACTACCCGACTAATGTAAAGATAATCAGAGTTCCTTGTTCATGCAGAGTTAACCCTATGTTTATCCTGCGAGCTTTCCAGAGAGGTGCAGACGGAGTTATCCTCTGCGGATGTCACCCCGGCGACTGCCACTATACTTCAGGCAACTATTTCACAAGAAGAAGAATGACCCTTCTTTTCAGTATGCTTGATTTCCTCGGAATTGAAAGAGACAGAACAAGAGTTGAATGGGTATCAGCAGCAGAAGGTGCTAAGTTCGCAGCTACTATGAATGAATTCACAGAAGCAGTAAAAAAACTTGGTCCTAACCGCAGATTGGAGGATTTACGATGCAGGAAGCAATAATAAATAAAGCAAAACAGCTTCTGGCTGACGGCACTGTAGATCGTGTGATCGGCTGGAAAAGGGGAGAGTTCGCTTACGATATAACCCCGGCAGTTTTTGGATCAGCTGAAGAAATAGATGCTGATTTTGTGTATGATGATTTTACATCTGCAAATGTTTCAAAGTATCTTGTCAAAGAGACTAAGAAAGAGGGAAAGGTCCTTGTTTTCCTTAAACCTTGCGATACATACAGTCTGAATCAGCTCACTAAAGAGCACAGAGTTGACCGTGAAAAGGTTTATGTTGTCGGAATACCGGGCGGTCCTAAGCTTGATATTGAAAAGATAAAGGCTAAGGGCATAAGCGGAATCCTCAGCGTAAAGAATGAAAATTATACTCTGAAAATAGAAACTATCTACGGCGAGGAGACTATGCCGTTCAGCGAGGCTATACTCGATAAATGTGCATCATGCAAGAGCAAAAAGCACGTAGTTTATGACGAACTGATAGGTGAGGACGGAGAAGTCCTTGAGTCAAACCGCTTCGATATGGTAGAACAGCTTGAAAATATGACAGCTGAAGAACGCTATAATTTCTGGAGAGAGCAGCTTTCAAAGTGTATCCGCTGCAATGCGTGCCGCAATGTCTGTCCTGCCTGCACTTGTGAGAAGTGCGTATTCGATAACCCTGAATCAGGTGTTGAGAATAAGGCTGCTTCAGACAGCTTTGAGGAGAATATGTTCCACATCATCCGTGCTTTCCATGTTGCCGGAAGATGTACCGACTGCGGTGAGTGTTCAAGAGTCTGCCCTCAGAATATACCGCTCCACCTCCTCAACAGAAAGTTCATCAAGGATATCAATTCACTTTACGGTGAGTATCAGGCAGGCGAGGATACAACATCCCGTGCTCCTCTTACAGACTATACTTTTGATGACTGCGAAGCAAGTATCGTTCATGAAAGGGGTGTTGAGTAATGCTAAGAATATCACTTGATAAAATCGACGAATTGTTTGAAGCTGTAAATTCTCAGCAGGCTCTCTATATCCCTACTGACCGCAAAGACGGTGCAGCTGAGTACAAAAAGTACGAGAGCGGCATGAAAATGAGCGATAAGCTCAATACAGTCCGCAGTGCAAAAGACTTCTTCTTCCCACAGACTGAAAATCTTGTAGAGTTCAAGATGGAAGGAAAAAAGATAGAAGTCAAGGACATCAGAGAGGAATCTGAAGATTTCGTTATCTTTGGAGTTCGTGCCTGCGACGCAAGAAGCTTCACGATACTCGATAAAGTCTATCTTGTAGAGCCGGTCGACAGCTTCTATAAAAATCGCCGTGACCACGGTACAGTTGTTACTATGGCTTGCACAAGACCTTCCGAGACTTGTTTCTGTCAGACTTTTGGCATCGACCCTACTGCTCCTGAAGGGGACGCAGCTTGCTGGAGCGACGGTTCATTCCTTTACTTCAAAGCTAATACTGACAAAGGTCAGAAATTTATCGATTCTATCAGCTCACTCCTTGAAGACGGCGATACCGCTGAGCTCGACAAAGCTGTAGAAAAGACTAAAACAATAATGTCGAAGCTTCCTCTTGCTAACCTCTCAACAGAGAATTTCGGAGGAGATAAGCTGAACGAATACTTCAATTCCGATAAGTGGGGAGAGCTTTCTGAAAGCTGTCTCGGCTGCGGTACCTGCACTTTTGTATGCCCGACCTGTCAGTGCTATGACATCAAGGACTTCAATACAGGCGACGGTATCAAGCGTTTCCGCTGCTGGGATTCATGTATGTATTCAGACTTTACCAAAATGGCTCACGGAAATCCAAGACTTACTCAGCTTGAACGTTTCCGTCAGAGATTCATGCATAAGCTCGTATATTTCCCGAAGAATAATGAGGGAGAATTCGGCTGCGTAGGATGCGGAAGATGTCTTTCCAAGTGTCCTATCTCAATGAATATAGTCAAGGTAATGAAAGCATTGGAGGTAAAGTGATGAACAGTAACGATACATTGATCCCATATATCGGCGTCGTTACAGATATTCGTATCGACACTCCCGATGTAAAAACATTCCGAGTTGAAGCTCCGGAGGGCGGCAAGGTCTTTGAGCATATGCCAGGACAGTGTGCAATGCTTTCTATCCCCGGTGTAGGCGAGGCAATGTTCTCGATAACATCATCCCCTACAAATAAAGAGTTCATGGAATTCAGCATCAAGAAGTGCGGATGCCTTACAAACTGGCTCCACGCAATGGATGTCGGACAGATGATAACTATCAGAGGTCCATACGGCAATGCATTCCCTGTTGAAACAGAGCTCAAGGGAAAAGACCTTCTCTTTATTGCCGGAGGTATCGGACTTGCTCCGCTTCGTTCGGTTATAAATTACGTCCGTGATAACAGAGATAACTACGGCGATGTTCAGATAGTATACGGCTCACGTTCAAAGGATGACCTTGTTGATTACAAGGAGATACTCGATGAATGGATGAGCGACAAGGGTATAGACGTAAACCTCACTATCGATAATCCGCAGGAAGGCTGGGACGGTCACGTAGGATTCGTTCCTAACTATGTAAAAGAACTTAATCCTTCTACAAGCAAGACTGTTCTCGTCTGCGGACCGCCTATAATGATAAAGTTTACTCTTGCCGGTCTTAAAGAGCTTGGCTTTACAGAGACTCAGGTGTATACTACTATGGAACTTCGTATGAAATGCGGCGTCGGAAAATGCGGAAGATGCAACATAGGAAATAAATATGTGTGCAAGGACGGTCCTGTTTTCCGTTTCGATCAGCTTGACGAGCTGCCGGATGAATATTGATGATAAGGAGCAAACAACATGGATAATATGATTAATGTTTACCTGTTCGGTAAGAAGTATCAGGTGCCGGCAGGACTTACAATAATGACAGCAATGGAATACGCAGGCTATGAACTCGTAAGAGGATGCGGATGCAGAAACGGTTTCTGCGGAGCCTGTGCTACAATATACAGGATCAAAGGCGAGTCTGAACTCCACGGATGTCTTGCCTGTCAGACAGAGGTACAGGAAAATATGTACGTTGCAACTCTGCCTTTCTTCCCGCTTGAAAAGAAAATATACAGCATAGAGGAGATCAAACCGGATCAGCAGGTAATGATGCAGCTCTACCCTGAGATCTATGCCTGTGTAGGATGTAACGCTTGTACTAAGGCTTGTACTCAGGAACTCAACGTTATGCAGTATATCGCATACGCTCAGAGAGGCGAGTACGACAAGTGTGCAGAGGAGAGCTTCGACTGCGTAATGTGCGGAGTATGTTCATCACGCTGTCCTGCCGGAATCTCACATCCACAGGTCGCTATGCTTGCAAGAAGACTCAACGGTAAGTACATAGCTCCTGAGTGCAAGCATCTTGCTGACCGTGTAAACGAGATCAACGAAGGCATATACGATGAGAAAATGGCTGAACTTATGGCAAAAGCTGTCGACAGCGTACAGGAACTCAAAGATATGTACAATAACAGAGAGATAGAAAAGTAAGGAGGAGCAGAAATGTATAAGATAGATAAACTTAACGAGCTTGCAAAGGTAGTTGCAGCTAAGAGAGCAGAAAATACTCCTCTTGAACCAAGAAGAATGACTGCTGAGGAAAAGGATGACCTTCTTGCTCACTTCCATCCGGATTACAAGCAGGATGAGTTCACAGTACTTTCAGCAGGCGTAAATAAGGGCGATAAAGTTCCTACTCAGCTTGCAGAGCTTTTACAGGGCAAAAGCCGTATCAGTGCATCCGATGTTGACCTCAGCACTCCGGATTATGAAACTGATGTCCTTATAATCGGCGGCGGCGGAGCAGGTGCATCCGCAGCTATCGAAGCTGACGAAGCAGGCGTTAAGGCTATGATCGTAACAAAGCTTCGTATCGGTGACGCAAATACAATGATGGCAGAAGGCGGAATACAGGCTGCTGATAAGCCAAATGATTCTCCTGCTATCCACTTCCTCGACGCTTTCGGCGGCGGACATTTTGCTGCAAAGCCTGAACTCGTAAAGAAGCTCGTAACCAAAGCTCCTGAGGCTATCCAGTGGCTCAACAAGCTCGGAGTTGAGTTCGATAAGGAAGCAGACGGAACAATGGTAACAACTCACGGCGGCGGTACATCACGCAAGAGAATGCACGCTGCAAAGGACTATTCCGGTGCAGAGATAATGCGTACTCTCCGTGACGAGGTGCTCAACAGAGGTATACCTGTTGTTGACTTTACAGCTGCGATAGAGATAATCCTTGATAAAGACGGCAAGGCTGCCGGTGCAGTGCTTATGAATATGGAGACTAAGGAGCTGCTCGTTGCAAAGGCAAAGACAGTTATCATCGCAACAGGCGGTGCAGGACGTCTTCACTATCAGGGCTTCCCGACTTCAAACCATTACGGTGCAACAGCTGACGGACTTATCCTCGGCTACAGAGTCGGAGCAAAGCTTCTCTACGCTGATACACTTCAGTATCACCCGACAGGAACAGGCTATCCGGAGCAGATATTCGGTGCCCTCGTAACTGAGAAGGTTCGTTCACTTGGAGCAAAGCTTGTAAATATCGACGGTGACGTTTTCATGCATCCGCTTGAGACCCGTGACGTTACTGCTGCTTCTATCATCCGTGAGTGTACAGAAAGAAATAAGGGTGTCGAGACAAATCTCGGTAAGGCAGTATGGCTCGATACTCCAATGATAGAGTTAAAGCACGGCGAAGGAACTATCGAGAAGCGTATCCCTGCAATGATGAGAATGTTTGGTAAATACGGCATAGATATTCGTAAAGAACCTATCCTTGTTTATCCGACACTTCACTATCAGAACGGCGGACTTGACATAACTGATGACTGTGCAACAGGTGTCGAGAATCTTTACGCAGCCGGTGAGGTTGCCGGCGGTATCCACGGAAGAAACCGACTTATGGGCAACTCACTGCTTGATGTTATCGTATTCGGAAGAAATGCCGGCATCTACGCAGCTGCAAAGGCTAAGGATACAGCTTCACCGGAGGGACTTACTCTTGACCATATCGAGAAGTTCAACAAAGAGCTCGCAGAAGCAGGCGTAGCAGGTGAAACTGCATCACCAATGCTGCTTCCACATTACGCAAGAAAGTCAAAATAATGATAAACGGGACGCTCCGGCGTCCCGCTGTTACGTAATAAAAAGAAAGTTAGAGTGATAAATAATGGAATTATTTAATGGTATTCTGGCAGTAAAAGGAATAACATTCCTTATGTTTTCAGTGCTTGGAATTGCAGCTCTCGGATATATACTCGGCAGGGTCACAATAAAGGGTATATCTCTTGGAACAGCAGGAGTTTTCCTTGTGGCACTTCTCTTTGGCTGCATTTTCCACGAAGAACTCACCGGACAGCTTGTGACAAACATAAAAGACGGAACAGGTTCGATAGTTGACAAAGTATCATTCGTAGATTCAGCATTGAAAATAGTCGATAATATCGGACTTATACTTTTTGTAACGGCAGTCGGATTTATTGCCGGACCAAATTTCTTTGGAAATTTCAAGAAGAATTTCAAATCTTATGTAGTTCTTGCAGTAATAATCATTTTCAGCGGCGGACTTGCCTGTGCCGGATGTATTGCAGTAGGCAGAAACTTCACCGACCTCAGCAATGATGAATTCACAGCACTTATGACAGGAATCCTTTCAGGAGCTCTTACAAGTACACCTGGATTTTCAGCTGCAAAGGATGCGGCTCCGGATTATCAGGGAGCGGTATCAGTAGGATATGGTATAGCCTATATTTTCGGAGTTCTCGGAGTAGTTCTCTTTGTGCAGATCATTCCAAAAATACTCGGAGCAAACATGGCAAAAGAGCGTGAATTACTTGGTGCTACCGCAAAGAAAGCTGAAGCTAAAAAGAAAGAATCCAAACTTATAGAAATGGATGATTTCGGAATAATGCCATTTGCTCTTGCAGCAACTCTCGGAATTATAGTCGGAGCATTCAAGTTTAAGAATTTCTCGCTTTCAACAACAGGAGGATGTCTCCTTGTTTCACTTTTGTTCGGACATTTCGGAAAGATCGGAAAGGTCAATATTATGCCAAAAGACACAACTCTCAAGGTTTTCAGAGAGCTTGGACTTATGCTTTTCCTCATAGGTGCAGGTGTGTCCGGCGGAGCAAAGTTTGCTGAGTATTTCAAGGCTATTTATTTTGTATATGGAATAATAATGACAATAGTACCTATGGTGCTTGGATTCCTTTTTGCGAAATACGTCCTCAAACTAAGCCTTCTCAACAACCTCGGTTCAATTACCGGAGGCATGACATCAACTCCGGCACTGGGAACACTTATCAGTACAGCAGGAACAGAAAATGTTGCATCAGCATATGCCGCAACATATCCTGTAGCACTTATCTCAGTAGTTCTCGTATCTCAGTTTTTGATAATGCTATTTTAGCCTCAGAGCCGTTCCTGTTCGGGAACGGCTTTTGTTATATATGCATAATAAAATCAGCACTGATTTGTGCAATTATACAAAGATGTAATTTTTATCGTCTTTTCTGCCGATCAAAAAACACTTGTTTATGAAAGAACACAGAGTTCTGATAAAACAATGGAGGTAGAAAAAAATGAAAAAAATATCATCTTTAATTCTTGCTTTGACTTATATCGTCAGTGCAGTATCGTGTGACGTTAAGGTCAATGGTTCATCAAGCAGCGATACAGCACTTGTATCTGTGGAAGCGTCAGAGCAGACTAAACTCACTAATCATATGACGGAAAAGGAACGCAGTATGGTCAAAGTCGGAAAGCTGACTGTATTCGACCATGAGATGAATAATGATGAAAAAATTGTTCCTGATGACGGTATCTACTTTGAAATATGGAGTTCAAATGATTGGATAGAGTATTATAAGCACTACAGAGAAAATTATCCTGACGATAAAAGTATGACCGATCATGACATTGAAGAAGC
>AUXO012345854.1_pt1 | contig 13408 bp, 16 predicted proteins | sample 768731 | NCBI WGS metagenome assembly AUXO01 (sample SAMN02715735, study PRJNA202380) | gut metagenome | biome: sheep rumen | host: Ovis aries | place: New Zealand: Palmerston North
TTAGATTTTCCATGTGATCAATTTGGTCATCAAGCACCAGGAAGTGATGATGAAATACATGAATTTTGCACAGCTAAATATAAAACAAAATTTGATCAATTTGCTAAAATAGAAGTAAATGGAGAAAATGAAAACAAAGTGTTTAAAATATTGAAAAAAGAACAACCTATAGAAGAAGTTAAAGGATTAAAAAATAAAATGTCTATGAAAGCAATATCAAAAATTAGTACTACATGTAAAAAAGAAGGGGATATTGTTTGGAATTTTACTAAATTTTTAGTAGATAAAGAAGGTAATGCAGTAAAAAGATATGATCCTACTTTTGATCCTAAAGATATAGAAGAAGATATAAAGGAGTTATTATAGGATTATTTATGGAAAAAGATTTAAACTCATTAAAATTAAAAAATAGTCTTTGTTTTCCAATTTATTTATGTTCTAAAGAAGTAATAAAGAGGTATTCTCTATTATTGGAAGAATTAGATTTAACATATACTCAGTATGTTGTAATGATGTATTTTTGGGAAAGAAAAAAAAGTAATGTAAAAGAACTTGGGAAAACTTTATTATTAGATTCTAGTACTCTAACACCATTGTTAAAAAAGCTTGAGAGTAAAGGGTATTTATCTCGTGAAAGATCTACAAAAGATGAAAGAAATTTAAATGTTGCTATAACTTCTAAAGGAATAAAACTAAAAAAGAAAGTATTACCAATACCTAGAAAAATGGAAGAAATAATGGGCATAACTGATGAAGAAGAAAATTCTTTATACCAAATTTTATATAAAATTTTAATCAATATAGAAAACGATGAAAATAATAGTAGATGAAAATCTACTTTTTTTATTGTATAATTAAATTAAGGATGTAAGTAAAATCTTTATTACAGATTTTAAAAGTGGGAAATTGATAAAATAATTAAATATAAAATTGATATAAAGGAGTGATAGTATGAAATTTTGCCCAGAATGTGGTTCAATTATTGAAAATAAAACTAAGTGTGAATGTGGTTATGAAGTTTCCACAGGTAAAGTAAATAAAGAAGTTAGAGAAAAAAAAGAAAAGGAATTAAGTAAATATAATCCTAGTAATGATAATATTTTAGGGAATATTTTTATTGATAATAATTATAAAGGTGGTATAATTGATTTTAATTATTTAATAAGTAGCTTTATAAATGGATTAAATAAAAATGACATAGAGGACTCTATTTACAATTTTTATAATGCTTCTACAATATCAAAAGATTTAATAATAAAAAGATTAGAAGAAATAAGAAGTATGGAGTTAGATAAACATATTGACAATGTACTAAAAAAAATAAAAAATAATTAGTATAATTAATGTTATAATTTAATTAGGAGGAATATATGAGAGTAACAATCAGTTCATCATCTAATGATAATATAGATGAAAGATATAAACAATCAGCAGTAGAATTGACATCTTATTTAGCAGATTTAGGGTGTGATTTAAATTGGGGTTCTGGGTCAAATTCTATCATGGGAATTTGTTATAATGAATTTTCTAAGAAAAATAGAAAAATATATGGATATACATCTCCAAAATATGAAGATGAGTTAAAAGTGTTACCAAATGCCAGTCACCAAATGTATGAAGATACATTTGATCTAAAAAAACATATATTTGGAGATGCAGATTATATTATTATATTACCTGGTGGAACAGGATCTATATCTGAATTTTTTGCATATTTAGAGGAAAGTAGAAGTAACGACAAAAATAAAAAAATAGTTCTTTATAATAATGACCACCATTTTGATAAAACTATAGAACTTATTAATGATTTAGTAGAAAGAAACTTTAACAATGAAAGCATACATAATTTTTATAGTGTTGCTAATTCATTTGAAGAATTTAAAGAAATGTTTGAAGAATTTTATAAAAATCAAAAACATGTGTTATAATTTAAATATAATATTAGTGTGATTTTAGTAGTTTAAAGGAGTTGGTTTAGATGTATATTGATTTAGTTATATTAGTATTAATAATAATTTTAGTAGTATTCTTTTTTAAAAGATTTTCTAGTTTTGTATATGCTATATGTGCAATAGATATTTTATACAGATTACTACATTTTTTAGCAGATAATGTTAATGTTCCAGAATTGCAAACATTAATAAATAAATACATACCAGCAAGTATTACAAGTATGATTGGATCATATGTAGATACAAGTGGATTATTATATACTTTAATAGTATGGTGTATGTTTATTTTATATTGCATTTTCTTATTTTATATTATTAGAATATTATTTAGAAGACGCTAACATTTATATGTTAGTTTTTTCTTGAACTTTTTACGAAATTATAATATACTTTAATTAAGATAGGAGGATAGAATGAATAAGAAAAAATCTGGTGGTTTATTAATAGGTTTAATAATGATTATAGCTGGTACTGTTTTATTATTTTATAATGAAAAGAACAATGTAAAAAATATTAAAACTGTTGATGAATTAAAGAAAGAAGTAGTAGATGTAAGTAGTAGTGAAATTGACTCAAAAAATAATGGAAAATTAATAGCAACAAATGGAAGTTTTGTTGTAGAGGATAAAGAAGTTGTAGATTCAACATTTAATGTAAGTTTAAAAACTGCAGTTTTAAAAAGAACAGTAGAAGTATATCAATGGGAAGAAGATTCTACTGAAGAAGAAAATACAACAAAATATACATATAAGAAAAAATGGTCTGATAAATTAATAGATTCATCTGAATTTAATGATAAATCATATACCAATCCAACAACAAAAGCTTATGAAAGTGCTACATACACATCAAATGTAGTTAAAGTAGGTAATTATTATTTATCAGCATCTCAAATTGAATCATTAAGTACAGATAAGAATTTAACATTAGAAGGAATGAATGGTATTTATTTAAGAAGTGGTGTTAATATAAAAAACAATTATATTACCAATTCTTCTGATATAGAAAATCCATCAATAGGAGATTATAGAATTTCATATTCATATAATGATTACAAAGAAGCTAGTGTATTAGCTGTTCAATCAGATTCATCATTTACTGATTTTACTAGTAAAGCAGGTAAAAATATTAATAGAGTATTTGAAGGAAAATTAACTTCAACTCAAATGATTCAAAAAATTGAAAATGAAAATAATACATTAAAATGGATATTAAGATTAGCTGGTGGATTTATAATTATATTTGGTTATATAGCATTATTCTCTGGATTAAACAGATTATTAGAATATATACCAATATTAGGAAAAATAGCCTCAAGTATTCTTTCACTTGTAGCTGGATTAATAGGTTTAATACATACACTAGTAATAATTATTATTGCTTGGTTTAGATATAGACCTTTATTAAGTATAATTTTAATTGCATTAATAGTAGCAATAATTATATTTATAAAAATGAAGAAAAAGAAAAACCCTGTGGAAAACAATAATGCTCAAATATTAAATACTAATCAAGTATTTAATGAAACACCAGTGGAACAAAATACTACTACAAATACTGAAATTAATACAGTAGATACTACTACACAAAATAAAGAGTAAACAATAGTTTTCTCTTTTTTTTATTATTTATTATTGGTATAATTAAATTAGGAGGAAAAATATGACTTTTGAAAAAGAAATAACTGTAGAAACAAGTTTAAGTTTTGAAGAATTAGATAAATATCTAAAATCGAAAAAATTCGTACCTAAAAAAGAGTATGATATTATTGATAAATACATGGCTCAGAGTAATTCGATTATTAATACTAATTATTTAGATACCCTTAATAAATGTGTATTGATAAGAGAAATGATTACGCCAACTGAAAATAAAAAAATGTTAATGTATAAGTATAAAAAATATAATTTAAAAGAAGAAATCGTTAAACAAGGAAAAATACAATGTGAAATTACTTCTTTGCAAAAGGCAGAAGAATTATTAAATGCATTATCATATTATAAATTAATAGATGTAAGAGATCATGTTACAGTTTATGTTAATGATAAAACGGAATTACATGTTCAGCAAGTAAATAATAAACATTTATATATAGAGATGGAAACTGAATGTAATTATTTAGAAAAAAAATATTTAAATAGAGATGCGATGATTAAAGATTTATTGTCATATAATATTCCACTTAAAGAAGATAATTTTTTTGTAAAAAAGGCAGAGATTGAATTAAGAGAAAAATTTGATGAAAAAAATGAAAATTTAAAATATATAGGAAAAATTATAGACATAAAAATTGATAGAGAAATGGGAACAAAGCACCCTAAACATGGTTTTATTTATCCTGTTAACTATGGTTATGTTCCAGATACTGTTAGTGGAGATAATGAAGAATTAGATTGTTATTTATTAGGAGTATTTGAACCAGTAAAAGAATATAAAGGTAAAGTTATTGCTGTGATTCATAGAACAAATGATAATGATGATAAACTAATTGTTGCTCCAGAAGGTGTTAATTATACTAATGAACAAATTAATTCTTTAGTAGAATTTCAAGAAAAATTTTTTAAACACGTTATATTAAGATAAGAAATGATATATATTCATTTCTTTTTTTATTATTTTATGTTATAATTTATAATGGTGATAGTATGGAAGAAAGAGTAATATTAAAAACAATAGATGATTTATTAGAAAAGGTAAATACTATCTGGAGGTTACTTTGACATTGATAATAAAAAAGTAGAAGTAGAAGAATTAGAGAAAAAAACGTTAAATGCTAATTTTTGGAGTGAAGAAAATTCATCAGAAATTTTAAAAAAGATTGGTGACTATAAAAGGGAAATAAATACTATATCTGAAATAAAGGATGAATTAAATTCTTATAATGAATTGATAAATATGGATTCTTCTTATATCAATGATATTATTCTTAATCTAAATAATTTAGAAAAAGAAATAGAGAAATTAGAACTTGAAACTAAGTTAAGTGGAAAATACGATAAAAATAATGCAATTCTAGAATTACATTCTGGGGCAGGAGGTACTGAAGCATGTGATTGGGTAGCAATGCTTGCAAGAATGTATCAAAGATGGTGTGAAAGAAATAATTTTAAATATGAAATAATAGATGAATTAGCCGGGGAAGAAGCTGGATATAAAAAAATAATAATGCTTGTTAAAGGGCTTAATGCTTATGGATATCTTAGAACTGAGCGTGGTGTTCATAGATTAGTTAGAATCTCTCCTTTTGATTCTCAAAAAAGAAGGCATACATCATTTGCTTCTGTAGAAGTTACTCCTGAATTAGATGATAATATAAATATCGATATAAAAGATCAAGATATAAGAATAGATGTTTATAGAAGTACAGGGGCAGGTGGTCAAGGAGTAAATACAACTGATTCAGCTGTAAGAATAACTCATATTCCAACAGGTATAGTAGTTACATGTCAAAATGAAAGAAGTCAACTAAAAAATAAAGAATTAGCTTTAAAGGTACTAAAGGCAAAATTGATATTACTTGAAGAAGAAAAACAAAAGCAAGAAAAAGAAAAACAATTAGATACACAAAGTGATATTAATTTTGGTTCACAGATAAGAAGTTATGTTATGCATCCTTATTCAATGGTTAAAGATCATAGAACTAATTATGAAAAAAGTGATGTTAATAAAGTTATGGATGGATATATTGATGACTTTATAGAAGAAAGTTTAAAGAGAGGTTTATAAAAATGGGAGTATTTAAGAAAAAAAACTATTCAAAATTGTCAGAATTGATTGAGAATAGAATAGAAAATAAAGATTTATTAAAGAGATATATTTTATTAGTAATTGGTTTATTAATATATTCAGTAGCATATAATGTCTTCTTTGTACCAAATAATTTAGTGTATGGCGGTTCTGGTGGTATAGCTACTATACTAAAAGATTTTTTTAGTCCGTCTTTTACAATTATGTGCTTATCCATATTATCTCTTTTATTAGCAATTATATTTTTAGGTGGAAAAGAAACTATTAATACATTAGTTGGTTCTATTTTATTCCCATTATTTGTAACTTTAACAGCTAATGTTAAATTACCTATCCCTAGTGATGATATGATGCTTGTTGCTGTATGCGGAGCCGTATTAATTGGTTTAGGAAATGGAATAATTAGAAAAACAGGACTTGGAACAGGTGGAATTGATACAATAGTACATATTATGGAAACCAAACTACATATTTCAAGTGGAAAAGCATTTATGTTTACCAATGGAATAATAGTTTTAATTGGTGGTTATACATTTGGGTGGAGAATACTTCTTTATGCAATTATAATTTTATATATAATTTCAATTGTTCAAGATAGAGTGGTATTATCTATTTCTATGAATAAGACATTTTTTATTGTAACATCAGAAGTTGATAAAGTTAAAGAATATATATTAAATGGATTATCAAGAGGTGTAACTGTACTTGATGCTCATGGTGGTTACACAGATGATAAGTTAAAAGTAATTATGGCAGTAATTCCTACAATAGAGTATTTTAAAGCTAAAGAAGGAATTCTTGAAATAGATCCAAATGCGTTCTTTACTATAACTGATTCATATCAAGTATATGGTCAAGATTCACATAGGAAAAAAAATAAAAAGGAAGTGGTAGATTAATGGAATTTATTAAAATTGAAAATGTCGAAAAAATTTATAAAACTGGTGTTACAGCAGTATACGGATTAAATTTAAAAATTAAAAAAGGTGATTTTGTTTTTATAATAGGTGCATCTGGTTCAGGAAAATCTACATTAATAAAAATGTTATATAGAGAAGAAAAACCTACAAAAGGTGAGATTGTAATTGGTGGAGTTAATGTAGGTAAATTAAGAAATAGAAAAGTTTATAAATTAAGAAGAAAACTGGGTATAGTGTTCCAAGATTTTAAATTATTGCCTAGATTAACGGCATATGAAAATGTAGCATTTGCCTTAGAAATGTATGGCTATCCAAAAAGTGAAATACGTGCTAAGACTTTAAAAGCACTAGAACTAGTAGGGCTAAAAGATAAAGCTAAAAGTTATCCTGATGAATTATCTGGTGGTGAACAACAAAGAGTAAGTATAGCAAGAGCTATAGTCAACTCTCCAAAGTTATTAATCTGTGATGAACCTACTGGAAATCTAGATCCAGACATTTCATTAGAAATAATGAAAGTATTAGAAGTTATAAATGATTTAGGAACAACAATAATTGTTGTTACACATGATAGAGACGTAGTAAATAAAATGAAAAAAAGAGTTATATTACTTGATAAAGGAAGATTAAAGAAAGACTACGAGAAAGGAACTTACGATAAGAATGAGAAATGTTAGAATATTAGCTAGAAATATCAGGGATGGTTTTAAAAATGTATTTAGAAATTTTAGCTTAGCTTTTGCATCAATTTCTTGTATTACAGTTACATTAATAATAGTAGCTACTGCTATTGTAGGTTCTTGGAATGTTCAAAACTTTGCTAATTTAATTAGAGATGATTTTACTATAGTGGCATTTGTTAAAAATGATGCTACATCTGAAGATATAGAAAAAATAAAGTCTGAGTTAGAAAAGATTAAAAATATTGAATCTATAGAATATATTGAGAAAAAAGATATTCTTGAAGAAATGAAAGGTTCAAGTGAAACATTTAATAATGTAATGTCATCTTGGGAAGAAAATGAAAATCCTTTAGATGATACATTTCAAATTAGAGTTAAAGAAGATGAAAAAATAAGTAAAACTGCTGAAAAAATTAAAACAATAGATAAAATAGAAAAAGTATCTTATGGTGAAGGTATGGTTGATTCTATGATATCTATATTTGGAATAATTAAAAATGTTTTAATAATATTAGTAGTAGCATTAGTTATAGTAACAGCTTTCTTAATTGTTAATACAATTAAAATTACAATTTTCAGTAGACAAGAAGAAATTGAAATAAAAAGATTAGTTGGAGCTTCTAATTTTTCAATAAAACAACCATTTGTAATTGAAGGCTTAATTATTGGTATATTAGGATCAATTATCCCAATATTATTTACTATTTATGGATATTCATTTTTATATGAGAAATCTGGAGGAAAAATATTTTCACACTTTATTAGATTGGTAAAACCATTCCCATTCTCTATCTATGTATCACTTATATTATTGGCTATAGGTGTAGTAGTTGGTATGTTTGGAAGTAATAGAGCTGTTAGAAAGTATTTAAAGATATAATGAGAAAAAAATATTTATTACTTTTATTATTAGTAATATTATTAATGCCAATAAATACAAGTGCGAAAACATTAAGACAATATAAAGATGAATTAGATGCAATAGAAAGATCTTATACAGAAAATCAGGAGAATATAGCTAGGACAGATGAAGAAATAGCAGAAGCAAAAAATAGAATTGCTGAAATATATTCTGAAATTGATGTTATTGAAGCAAATATGATTGAAATTAATAAGCAAATTGCAGCATTAAATGAAGATATTTTAAAGAAAGATAAAGAAATTAAGGATTTAGCTAGGTATTATCAATTTTCAAATGGTGAATCAGCATATTTAGAATATTTATTTAGCGCATCATCAATAACTGATTTTATCTATAGATTATCAATTACTGAACAATTATCTAGATATAATGATAAGTTAATTAAAGATATGAATAATATGATATCTGAAAATAAAACAAATATTAAAACTCTACAAGAAAATGAACAATCATTAAAAGTATTACAATCAGAACTTGCTGATAAATTAGTAATATTAGGAAATCAAAAGCAAGAACTTGGCGATGAAATGTTAACAATTGAAGATGAATTAAATGCTCAAAGAGCAATTGTAAAACACTATGAAGATTTAGGTTGTGAAGATGATCAAGATATATCAACATGTGGAAAAGAATCCTTACCATTAGGTACTAAATTTTATAGACCATTAGTTTTAGGTTATGTAACATCAGAGTATGGTTATAGAATGGATCCATTTAGTGGTTCTTATGGAAGTTTCCACAGTGGAACTGATATGTCTACATATAGTAGTTGCTCTGAATGTCATAACGTATATTCTGTAGCAACAGGAGTTGTTGGATTAGTTGATTATAACTGGTCTATGGGTAATTATATAGTAATTTGGCATAATATAAATGGTAATGATTATTCAAGTTTATATATGCATTTAGATGCTCAATATGTTAGTGAAGGACAAGAAGTTACAAAAGACACAGTAATTGGTTATATGGGTAATACTGGTTCTTCAACAGCAACTCATTTGCATTTAACTATGGTAACATGTCATTTATGGAAACCTGGATCATATTGTTATTACCCATCAGATACAGCTAATTCTAGAGACTATATAAACTATCCATCATCATTATATTATGATTGGGAAGATAGAACATCATATTATGACTAGATTGTGATTTTATTCACAATCTTTTATTTTAAAGTTTGACATATTATGATATAATGAGTATGTGGATTAATTTCACAAGATGATAAAAATAACTGTCTATTTTAAGTTCTTTATGTTATAATTTTATAGTACTGGAGGTAACTTAAATATGAAAAATTTAAGAAAGATATTATTAGTTTTAATAGTAATAATATTATCTGGCTGTTCAGTAAAATATCAATTAGTAATTAATAACGATTCATCAGTTAATGAAAAAGTAATAGCTTCTGATAACAAAACAAAATTGAAAAATAATACTGGAATGAATGAAGAACAGGCAGTTCAATATTTGTATAAAATGTTTGACAGAGATGGGTTAGAAACACATCTAACTACTACAAAAGATAATAATAATATAATAGCAACTGTAACTGGATATCATAATTCTATCGATGAGTATACTAACAATTTTATGTCAGATATTTTTGTAACATCTGGTATAAAAAGAAAAGGTGATGAAGTAACATTACTATTTAATCAAATTAGAGAGATTAATCCTGATGATATAAATAGATTAGTATATGATGATATTGAAATAAGTATTGCACTACCATTTAAAGTAATAGAGCATAACGCTGATGAAAAAAATGGTAATACTTATATTTGGAAAATAAGGAAAAATAAAGAATTAAGAGAGATAAAATTAGTATATAATGAAAAAAAAGTTAATAACAAATTTACTTTTAAATTTTTAGATACTACATTTAATATTAAATATGAATTTATTGTATTAGGAATTTTTGCACTAGCAATTTTGATAATTGTTGTTATTGTTTATTTAAATAATAAAAAGAATAATAAGGTTTAGGAGGAGTTATATGAATTTTACTACGGTATTATCAATTTTAAAAAAGATTGTAGATATTTGTTTTGTTTGGATTATTATCTACTATATATTAAAGAATGTTAGAAAAAATGTTAAATTTTCAATGATTTTTAAAGGAATAATTGTTGTATTTATAATTAAATTAATTAGTGATTATTTTGGATTAGTTACTATAGGACTATTATTTGAGTATATAATTACGTGGGGACCAATTGCGATTATAATAATTTTTCAACCAGAAATTAGAACAGCATTGGAACAAATTGGTAAAGCAAATTTGTTAGGAAGGCATAAGACATTAACAGTATCTGAAAGAGAAAAAATAGTTACTGAATTAGGATTCGCATTAGACTATTTAAGAAAAAATAGAATAGGTGCACTAATTGTATTTGAAAGGGATACAAGTTTATCAACTTATATTGAAAAAGCTAAAAAATTATATGCTGAAATATCAAATGAATTATTATGTTCTATATTCTTTCCAGACAATCCATTACATGATGGTGGTGTAATTATTCAAGGTGATAAAATTACATGTGCTGGAGCAGTATTTCCAACTACAGTGGATATGAAATTTAGTAAGAGATTAGGTACTAGACATAGAGCTGCTATTGGTATTTCTGAAGAAAGTGATGCAATTGCCATCATAGTTTCAGAAGAAACAGGTAGAGTATCTGTAGCAATAGGTGGTAAATTAAATTATAATTTATCTGTTGATGAAGTAAAATTAATGATTCTAGAAGAATTAATGCCAAAATCTGAAACATTTATCGTAGAAAATAATGATGAAGAGGAGGATGATATAGATGAAATTAATTAAAGGTATTTATAGATTTATAGATAAAAAAATAATATTGCCTATAACAAGATTTTTCATGTTTTTTATTAATAAAATAAAAAAATTAGATATCTCTCTTGAATCAATACTTGTTACAAAAAGTGTTACAATAGTATTTTCATTAGTACTTGCAGTACTTATGTTTATAGTTGTTGATAGAAAAGGTACACTTTCTATAGAAAATAGTGCTGAAGTTTTATATAACCAAAAAGTTGAGGCATTATATAATAATGAAGAATATGTTATTGAAGGATTACCAGAAACAGTAGATATAACTATGATTGGTTCTAAATCCAACTTATATTTAGCAAAGCAATTATCAAATCAAACTGTATCAGTTGATTTAAGTGATTTAAGTATTGGTACACACCAAGTTAATATAAAATATAAACAAGCTATATCAAATGTTGAATATAAATTAGATCCATCAGTTGTAACTGTAACAATCAGTAATAAACAATCAGTTTCAAAAGAAATAACAAATGAGATTTTAAATTTAGATACACTTGATACAAAGTATTCAATAAATAACATATCTTTGTATAACACATCCGAGAGTTTAAATGAGGAAGATATAGAAGCAAAGGAAGTTAGTACAGTAATTGTTAAGGGTAAAGAAAATAAAATTAAAGAAGTAGCAATTGTTAAAGCTTTAATTGATGTTAATAATATTTCTAGTTCACAAATGAAAGAAGGAAATAACACTATTAAAAATGTTCCTTTAGCAGCATATGATAAAAATGGAGAAAGATTGAATGTTGAACTTGTTCCATCAGTAGTTAACGCAGTAGCTGTATTAGAATCAAATAGTAAAGAAGTTCCTATAAATGTTGTTGTAAAAAATATAGATGACATAGTATTTGGTAAGGCTATTGAAGAAATAAATCCTAGCGTTAATAAAGTAACTATTTATGGAAATAGTGAAGCATTAGAATCAGTAAATAAAATAGATGTTACAATTGATGTTGCTAATTTAAAAGCAGATAAAACATTTACTTTAGCTATTAAGAAACCAGATGGTATTAGGAAAATATCTTCTAAAACAGTAAATGTAGAAGTAAAAATAGGTGATCAAGCTACAACAGAGATAGCTGGAGTTAAGATTAGTTATAAGAATTTAGGTAGTGACTATGTTGTTCAAGCAACACAAGATAGTACTACGGAAGTACCAGTAATAGTTTCAGGAGTAGACAAAGTAATTAGTTCAATTTCTTCAAATGATATAGATGCATATGTAGATTTAAAAGGATTAACTGAAGGAGAACAAACTGTAAAAGTAGTCGCAACAGGAAATGATAATAGAGTAACTTATAAATCTAAGATAAAAGAAATCAAATTATTAATTATAAAAAAATAAAATAAAAAATCTTTAGATATAATTTCTAAAGATTTTTATTTGCTTTCATTTTTTTTCTTTTTATTAGCATATTTTTTATTAACTAATTTAACTTTTTTACCTATTTTTGTTACAAATTTTTTTCTAACTCCATCTGGTAAGTTTGCTTTTATTACTTTCACTTGGACACCTCCATTTGCAATATAATTATATCTATTTTTACTTTGAATAGCAAGTAATAATTAATTATATTGTACAAAAACGTAAAATACATATCAAAAATAATCTAATAATTATTGACTTTATTAATAAAATTTAGTAAAATTTTAGACGGTACATTTAAAAACCCCACATAAAGGAATTAATCCCGGGAAAATTAATTCCTAAAAAGAAAGGGAAAAAGAAAATGAATACATTTATGGCTAAAAAAGCTGATGTTAAACGTGAATGGTACGTACTTGATGTTGCTGGAAAAAATTTAGGAAGAGCTGCATCAAAGGCTGCAACTATTTTACGTGGAAAACATAAAGCTACTTACACACCAAATGTAGATTGTGGTGATTATGTTATTATAATTAATGCTTCAAAAGTAAACTTAACTGGAAGAAAACTAGATAATAAAATGTATTATAATCATAGTGGATATCCAGGTGGTTTAAGAGAAAGAACTGCTAGAGAAATGAGAGAAAACTATCCTGAAGAGATGCTTGAAAGAGCAATCAAAGGAATGCTTCCAAAAGGAAGATTAGGTAGAGCTATGGGTAAGAAATTATTCGTATATGCTGATGAAAATCATAAGCATCAAGCTCAACAACCTAAGGAACTAAAGTTAGATTAGGAGGGTATAAAGTATGGCAAAGAATTTTCAAGGTACTGGACATCGTAAATCTTCTATAGCTAAGGTAAATCTTGTTTCTGGTAAAGGAAAGATTACTGTAAATGGAAGAGATGTTAATGAATATTTTCCATTCCCAACTTTGGTTATGGATTTAAAACAACC
>AUXO015545414.1_pt1 | contig 13408 bp, 12 predicted proteins | sample 768731 | NCBI WGS metagenome assembly AUXO01 (sample SAMN02715735, study PRJNA202380) | gut metagenome | biome: sheep rumen | host: Ovis aries | place: New Zealand: Palmerston North
TTATTAATTAGAATGGTTTTTAAAGGAGAAACTATTTCTAAAGCTTCAGATAATTTAAATATTTCTCGTAAAACTGGTGAAAGGTGGATTAAAGATTATAATGAATCAGGCCTAGATGGATTAACTTCAAAATACTCTAATTGTGGTAGAAAATCACTTTTAACTGATGAACAAAAAAAATATTTAAAAGATGAAATAACTGGAAATGAAGAAGCATATGACTTAAAAAAAGTAAAAAAATTAATTAAAGATGAATTTGGCATAGAATACAGTGATAAACAAGTATGGGTGATCACTAGAGAAAAATTAAATCTTAATTATGGAAAACCCATGTTAAAATACAACACAAGACCAAAAAATGCTGAAAAATCACTTAAAAAAAACTAAGATGATAAATCCAAAAACAGAAAAAATAGCCATATTAGATGAAACAAAATCACAAAATGTTCCCAATACATCTAGAGTACTATATGAACCAGGTACTAAAAATATAATACTAAACCACCTGTTAAATTTGGAATAAATGTCATAGGATTCCAAGGAATAAATTGCAAATCATACATGGAAGAAAATACCAAAAACAACGCATATACCTTTTTAAAAACACTATGCAATTTCAGATCATTAAACACAGACAACAATAAAATAAAACAACAAATAAAAGAAGCAATATCCAATCCAAATTTAAAAATAGACAATATTCAACAAATATTAACAAAAAAACAATTATCAAACTATGATTTAATAAACAAAATAAATAATGAACTTTACAACGAAAATACTAAACAAAAATCATTAGAACGAATACAGAAAATATGCAGAAAAGAAGATATAAATAATACAAGAAAAATAGGCAATTTACAAAGAGAAATAATTCTAAACAACTTAAAAAACACAAAAATAAAAGAAATACTTTCAAAAGAAAAACCAATTTACCTAATTCTTGACAACGCAAAAATACATCATGCAAAAATCATAGAAGAAGTTTGTGACATATTAAACATTAAATTAATCTTTTTAGAACCTTATTGTCCTGATTTAAATCCTATAGAAGATGTATGGAGAACAATAAAAAGAATATTATATAATTCAGATTATAATACATTAAATGAGTTAATAACAATATTTAAAACATTATTTTATGAAATAATTGATGATACATCATTTTATGCTAATTGGCTTTCAGAATATTTTATAGTATAAACTTTAGGTAATATACTATAATTAAAAAAAAGAAGTTGAAGATTGTATTAATCTTCTAATATATTTTTGGATATACTGGAGTTGTTGATTTGGAGAATATTGAATATCCGTATGATCCAGCTTTCAGAATTGCATTGATATCATATACAATTTCTTTGACTGACATTAAATCATGACCCCAGAAATCTTTATATGTTGCTAAACTAGTAACAACTTTAGCATGTGATTCTTTGCTTTTTAATGCTTTAGTTATATCTACCATCCATTGAGTATTTTCATTATAAGCATTTTTATAAGCCATTACTACTAAGTAATCACAGTATTTATCCATAGCCTGAACATCCTGTCCATAGTAGTATTCTAAACTTTTTACTTCCGGCATGATACAACAGCTTACTTCCATACGTTTATCATATGTTTTAGCCATTTCATTTACTTCTTTAACATAATTTGTTATTAAAGATGGTTTTACTTCATCAGGATGTAAACCACTGTAACGTATATAATCTAAAACAATACCTTCTACTCCATTTATCTTCATGACGCTGGATATGAAATTTTTCATTTTCTTTTGTGTTGCAGGACTGTGATCCCATTTCTGGTCGTCCCTAAATACAATTATCCATGCATGAACTTTAATATTTGTATTTTTACATAATGATATTGTTTTTCTTAAAGTAGCTGTTTGATTTCCTGCTTCTTTTGCTCTAACATATACGTCAGTAATACCTGCTTTAACCCATTTATCTACGTGGGACTGATATACATCTCCACTTACAAATACGGATGCTACTGGTGTTTGTCTTGTTTTAAAGATCCTATTAGTTTTGGAAGCACCAACATATAATGATTTGCTTAGTTTAGCTCCTACATACCTTTGATTACCATTATAAGATAATTCAACTGTAATTGTATCCTTTTTATTAGAATAGTTTTTTGTAAATGTTCCATTATCATCTGTAATGACTTTGAATACATTACCATTAATTACTAAATTTAAAGGAGTTAATCTTAAAGCTTTTCCATCTGTGTCAGTATACCTTCCCGTGATAGTTATATTTTTACCATTATTTTTGTTTTCAATAGTATCCAATGAGATTACAGTAGGTTTTCTTGTTGAATTAAAGTTTGTAATGTTTAATGCAGCATTGAATCTGTTATTACCGTAATAATATACACTTACTGTGTTAAGACCTACTTTGTTTACTTTATAAGTAAATGAATATCTTCCTTCATCATCTGTTATGTTTTTAAATTTTCGTCCGTTTATTTCTATTACTACAGGAGTTAAACGAATTTTAGTATTGTTTTGAGCTGTGAAGGTTCCAGTTATTTTTACTGAATCAGAATATTCAGATGGAATAATATCATTTAAAGTTATTTTAGTAGATTTTTTTAAATTATTACTTATTAAATGATTAGTTGAAGCCATATACTTTGATGTTCCCATAAAAGTAATGAATACATCATTAATTGATGAAATACCATTTGAATAGGTATATGTAAATTCTCCTTTATCAGTTGTTTTTATATAATTATCCTGATTATTTATTGTAACTTTTAAAGAAGTCCATCTAAGAATATTTCCATCATTATCTGTTAGTTTTCCACTGATAACTGTACTATTCTGTGATGAAGATACATTAGCTTTTATGTTTGTTTGTTTAGCAACAAAATATACTGTAACATTACTTTCTGTAGCAGCGTAACGTACATTACCTGGATATATTAAGCTTAGTTTATGAATTCCACCATCATTTTTAGAATAATTTATTTTGAAATTCCCATTATTGTCTGTTGTAGTATAATATTTGTTACCATCAACATTAACCAATATAGGAGTTAATCTAATAATTTTATCATTTTTATCGGTAAATTTACCGGATATATCCACTTTTTCTCCTATAACCCCTTTGACAGTATCTTTTACATGAATTATAGTAGTTTGAGGAATTACTTTAAAAGATGTAGAGGACGTTGTTGATTCAAATCTATCATTACCAACAAAACTGATACTTACATTGTTAGTACCTACAATATTTGTTTTATAATTGAAAGCAAATTCTCCGTCAAAATTGGTTTTAGTATAATACGCTTTATTGTTGATATCTAACTTTAAAATTGTTAATCTAAGTACTCTGCCAGTAACATCTTTATAGTTACCAGTAATTGTTACATTATCTGTGTAATGTGTCTGATTGATTTCATTAATAGTTATTTTAGTAGCTGTTTTTGAACTTGAACTACTCTCTTTTTTAGTTATTTTATCTGTCTTATTTATATCATAATCATCTTTTGAAATTTCAGTGCCAATAGAATCAGCTGATGAATCTTGGATTATTTCCTGTGAATTACCTGTTGAAATGTCATTAGATTCAACATCCACAGCACTTGTTATTCCAATTAATACTATGATTAATGTAAAAAATAAGAAGATTTTTGTAATGTCTTGTTTTTTCAAAAAAATCTTTCCTATATCTATTATTCATTTTTAATATCAATTTATGTCTTATTTTACAAATTATGATTTGTAATTACAATTTATCTTTATTAGATAAAAATAAATTATATTATTGTTTATCTTTTAAACTATTTATTTTTTAATAAATAAAGTTATAAATATAATATTTTTAGTGATAAATTATGAGCAATGAAGAAAAAAAGACTGACAACAAAGATGAATTACTTGATAACAGTACTTTAATTTATTGTCCAGAATGTGGCTGTGAAAATTATCCTTTAAACAGAAAATGTATCAAATGTAATGCAACACTTGTTAGTTTTGCTACTATATCAGATAATGAATTTAAATCATTTGAAGAAATACTAACACAGGAAAATATTAATATTATTACAAATAGTGAAATTCCTGTAGAATTTTATGAATATCTATTAGATTCTATAGTTGAAAGATCATTAAATTCTCGTTTAAATGATGATTTGAATATATTGGAAAAGATTTCTTTAATATGTAGAAATTATGTTAATATCAGAAATAATGAGAACATAGCTACTTTTGGTCTTTATGATTATAATACAATTATTTTAAATCCAACCTATTCCAAGAGTTTACAGTCTGCAACACTTATAAAAAATTTATCCATTGATATACACCTGGAAATACTGGAAGCATTTTTCATGTTCATATTTAACACAAAAAGTAATGTTTATATACGTAGTTTCATAGACTATTGCAGGTATTCGAGTGCTTTTGAAAACTTTGTTCAGAAATATTACTGTTCCAAGGTTGAATCCTATTTTTTACCAGATGATTATGATAATTATGAAGATGTAGAGCAGATATATTTCAGTAACATATTCGAAGAAAAAGAGTTCAAGAGGGGCCTGTTAATTGGAAATACTTATGCTCAGGAAATAATAAAAATATTTGAAAAAATATTTAAACCTGAAATTATTAACCAATTGAGCCAACAGTTTAAAATTGATAATGAGGATAAAACTGATGCTATTAGACGATTTGAGTGTGAAAAAGTACTTAATACTGAAGAAATGATAAATCTTATGAAAACAAATATGTGTGATACTATAAAATATCTTATTGAAAATGAGATAGCTCGTAAAAAATTAGAAGAAATAAAAAAAGTATTTGAAGAAATTGAAAAAACTAATCAGTAACCTTCTTTTATCTTATTTATTAATTCTTCCTGCTCTTTTTTATAGAAAAATTCATAAGAATTTACTTCTAAACCTTTTAAATTTATCTTTTCAGACAATTTATTGCTGATAATTCTTATATCCTCTTTATCATATATTCTTTTGAAGTATTCAAATGCTTCATTTGCTGTTATAAAGAAATAGGGTATTTTTATTTCCAAAGCTTGATTCATAAATATTTCTTCTATTTGTTTAAATGATAATCCTGATTTATCAACTATCTTAATTAATTCTTCAGCATTAATATTCAATAGATTAGGATTATTTAACTTATTATCATCCCATGGATTAATTAAGGATATGAAATAAGTTATATATGATTTTAATTGCATTAATTTATCTTTTTTGTCCTTATAAATCATGCTTTCTGAATTAAATGTCAAACAGTATTTATTCCATTTCATTTTTTCAATGAAATGCTCTCTTATATCTGCGAGAAAATCAAGGGTTACATCAATTAAAAACTTATCTTCATGTTGTGTGTAGTACTGTTCAAAGGATTTGAAGTTGAAATTATACAAGTATTTAGAGTATACTTCCACTTGAGGATTATTGTCCACAAACTGGTATCCATTATTTGTTACTATAACTGCATTTCCCATATTGTACTGTTCTAATGATTTTCTGTCAACATTTTCACATATTCTTTGTATATTATCATCCTTATTTTTTCCGACTTTAATATTATGTGATTTTAAAATATTGATTAAATCATTTTCCTTTAATTCTCTAAGATTTGCTTTGATTAAATCCATACCTTTAGCTATCTTAATATAGTTTTTCTTTCGAAGATATTCTATCACTTCACTTTTAGAGTATATGTTTAAAGAGTACATCATATTTTTTGAAATTTCAGGATCTTTAGGATGTTTAATGGCATCTATTAAATAAAGTACTCCAGCATATTTTAAATTGATTTTTAAGTCTTCAACGTTTCTTAGATTTTCATCTTCATTAGAAGTTTTATCTTTTTCTTTCATCAATTCCTTTGTTTTTGAATATGACGGATTACTTATTACCTTAATGTATTTCTTCTTTTTTTCGTCAGGTTTTATTAATGAAGCATTTTCCTCTTTAATAATTGCTTCTGAAATAGAATCTTTTTTATTTTCAGTGACAGATAACGGATATATTTTTAAGCTCCTGATTTTATCCATATCCTCAAATACGGATAGTTTATAATTAGTTACCTGTTTTTTATGAATATCCCTATTCTGATTAAATAATTTTTCACGTTCTGTGAGGTTATTTAGTAAAGATTCATTTTTGGATATTAACTGATTTTTTATTTCATAAGGGGAATTTGTTTCATCCAATGCAACGCCAACATCATTGAATTTAACTTTTCCTTCATTAACCGCTTTTTCTTCATCAGATGTTAAGAATCGGATATGTTTTACTTCTTCTGGTGTAACATATCCTTTTTCTAAATCAATATTTCCGTCTACGACAATTTTAAGAGTTATTTGAATATTTTCTTTACCACAGTATGGACAGTATTTGAAGTCTTTGATTAATTCTTTTTGACAGTTAGTACAGATAATATTATGATTGTTAGCGTTTAATTTGTAAATCATTAATTTTTCATCGTAACTGTTTTCTTGGTCTTCAAAATTTACTGATAAGTTATTCATTTCACAATATTCTTTTATGATCTTTTCAAGTTGCTGTTCTATCACTTGTGAATCTGCTTGTAGGTTAATGATATTATTTGTTAAAACTTCCTTTATCTTTTCTACATCCTGTGCATTTAAACTACATTTAGCAAAATATTCTTCTGCATATTTCCCCGTGGTTAAATTATTTATAATATTCAAAACTTCTTCGTCCATATTTATCAGTTCAATATTGGTTATTATTTATTATATATTAAATGATATTTATTTTTAAATCATAAATAACAATCTTAAAGATTAATTAAAGAATACCTTTTTTAATTATTATTATAATATATTAAATTAGTGATTCCAATGAAAGTGTATTGTTCAGAATGTGGAAAAGCAAACAAGAGTGAAAACATTTACTGTAAATATTGTAATGCAACATTAAAAACAGAAAAAATAGAGTATGGCAAACAGATAAACAGTTTTGAAGATTTGATAAACGAAGAAAATTATCAACTTCTTTGTGACACATACTTTAGTCCTGAAGCATATAAAGCAATTTTAGAAGAAATAATCAGAGTAGGTTATGATAAATATACTTATAATGAAAACAAATCTACTGTTGAAAATGTTTATGACATTGTCGATGAATATGTTAACATATTCAGTAAACATAAGGGCAGTGCATTAGGATATTATATTGCCAATAAGATTTTTATTGATGAGAGATTACCTGAAGCTGAACAGATAGCCACACTTATACATGAATTTACTCATCACTTGTTTTCAGAAATATTTGAAAGATGGATGATGTATGCATTGAAGGTTGAAAAGAATATTTACATTGAAACTTTTGTTCTTTTTTCAACCATATTTCCTGAAAGAAAATTCTTAAACGAATACGTAGCTCATACTACTGAAGGTCAATTTATTTTACACGGCTGTCAGAATTACGGATCCTTTATTCAAATTATGGAAGAAAATAAAATTAACATTGATGAACATAGAGATTTAATTGCATTGGGTCGTTCATTATCAGATGATATAACAAACATTCTTGAATACTTTATAGATGATGAATTTAGAAAAAAAATTATTCAACAATACACTATTGACAATGTCAGAAGAAATTACGATCAAATAAAATATGAGGAAATCCCTGAAATGGAGGAGTCTACAAAAACAGAGTATATGGGCTTGCTTCTACGTTCTGCATTTAAAGCATGTCTTGATAAGAAGGAATATTTCGACTACCTTACAACTTTAAAAAATGAGTTTAATTAGAAATACTATTTTCTAATTCTTCTATTACTTTTTCTTGTTCTTCAAAATTATTATATACTAAATTATCAGTATTTATACCATCAATACGAATTAATTCATTTAAATGGATATTGATATCATTTAATGTTGTATCTTTATCAAATAATTCTTCGAGCAATACTTTTAATTCATCATTTTTAATGAAATTTTTAGGAATTCGTATTTCTGCACAGGTCTGGTCAACTAATTTCATGAAAGAATCATAATTCATCTCTGCTTTACTTATGGAGTAAATCATTTTATTTCTAAGATTTAATGATATTTCAATACTGTTTTTAATTTTATTATTTGAAAATGGATTTATTTCACATATAAAATGGCCAAGAACATATTTGAGTGTATTGTCATATTCATCAAACAGATCATAGATATTAGCATATTTATACAGTATGTCTGAATATGATTGCCATTTAAGACTTTGAATAACTTCATCTACGGATTTATTTAGTAGTTTAATTCCAAAATCTTTTAATTCGTCATTTGAGTTATTATATTCATTTTCATAATATTCAATATCAAAATCGTAGAAAACTAATGAGTACAATTGACAATACTTATTGTTTTCATAAAATTCTTTACCTTTTGGTGTAACTACATAGTAATTTTCTACCATTGCATCCAATTCAGCTTCTGTAAGATTGTTGATTATTATACTTATCTTGTCTGCTTTTGATATTCCCTGATGTAAATTCTTTTGTGATATAACTTTATCAAGATATTCTTCTGATGCAAATTTCAGTCCTGATTTAATTTTTTCCCTGCCAGTTAAAACTTCTATTAATCCTTCATTTATGAGGTTTTTTCTAATATCATAAAAAGATATATTTTTAAATGTTTTAATAAGATAATTGTCTTTATCATCAAATAATGGATTGTACATTATCTGTCTTAGTAATGTTACACTTGCATATTTTAAATTGAGTTCCTTTTTATGATTGTTTTTGTTCTTTTTTGCAGTATTTAAAGATGGAATATATAGTGTTTTACTTTTACTTAACTTATTTCCACAGTTATAGCAGTATTCATCAAAGTATAATATTTCACTGCTACATTTTGGACATATAACTCTGTTTAATGCCTGGTTATATTTAAAAATTAGTATCTGCTCATCTTCATTTATTATCTTATTAACTGACATTAGTTACACCTATTAGAAAATATATTCTATATTATTTTTTATTATTTTTAATTAATATAAATTTGAATATAATGTATTTTTAGAAGCTTTGTCAAATATATTATCAGGAAATGATATCATGACTAGCATAAACATTCTAAACATTAAGGATAATTGTGAATTCACATGCACTACTCTTGGTGAGTTACTGGATTCTTTTAATGTTAAATTAAATTATTTTATGAATGAAAAGAAAAAATCATTTCCTGTTAGTGAATCTGAAGATGAAGTATTCTTTTACAAATATGATATACTACAATACTATTATAATAATATCCATATTTTCTACGGATTAAATAATAATTATACCAGAATAGTATTATTAGATATTAGACATCAGTTAATATATTCGTCCAGTATTATTGAAGAGAATATTATTATCAGGACATATACATTAGACGGTGATTTTATTAATTCTTATGAATTTGAAAATGATAACATTAACATCAAAACTATTGTTCCTTATTTGAAAAGAGATTATCTGTGTTATAATATCGGTGAACTGATAGATGCCTTTAATTTAGATATTAAATTATCCAATAAACTTAGAAATCATATTATTATATCTAAAGAAGATGAAGAATGTGAATACTGTTGTGGTAAAAAGGTTTTATTTTCAGATTATTATATAACTGTTATTGATGATGTAGAATTATACGTTTTTGAAAGTATGTTTGATAATGAAACTATCATTTTAGACTCTGAAGCTCCTACTTATTATGTAGATCCTAAAAAACAGCATATTTATATGGAAACTAAGGGAATGGTTGGTAATTGTATCCTAGAATTTGATGAGAATAATATAATTGTAGAAAATGCCCATTCGTGGATAATAGATATGGAAATGTTTTTAAAATTAACATCCACCCATTAAATTAATTTTTTGGAATATTTTAATTATTAATTATTTAATATAATATATACTTATTTTTTATCATTTTATATTAATGGCACTAATTTTAGTACTTTTTACATAATTTCATATTATTTTTTTTAATAATTTTCCTGTGATATGTTAATTTTTAATAAAAATTGGAATATAAAATTAATTAACTTTATATACTACTTATTCCAAATTATTATTTACACTAATAATAAAATATAAAAAAAGTTACTTGGTGAAATATAATGAAAGAAAAAGATTTGTATTTTACTGTTAATGCCGTTAATATGTTCCACGGAATAAAACCTTTTAAAATTGGCTCAATAATAAAATTAGTTAAAGAACCAGATAATGATTATGATCCAGAAGCTATAAGAGTTGAATTAAGATATGCAGGACCATCTGGTTATGTTGCCAATAGTGTAAAAACTGTTATTAAAGGTACATATAGCGGTGGACGTTTATACGATAAAATAACAGATAAAGATTATGCAAAAGTACGCTTTATATTAAATGATAATATTATAGCAAAGGTACTTAAGAAAGATGAACTTGATGAAGAAAGAAATAATCCGGACAGTGATATTAATTTCTTATAATAGGTGATAATAATGAGTGATGTAATTGATGATGTTTTAAATCAGATAAAGTTTTTCGAAGCTGAAAACTATGAGAATATGAGTGTTATAGGTGTAAATATTCCTGAAAATAATAAAATTGATTTAATGTCCCTTAAAACAGGTTTGGATTTAGGTTTGGTTGAAATATCTGAAATCAGTAAATCAGGTAGTATTAATGAAGTAAAAGTAATAAACAATGCTGTTACACCACTACTCTTACTTGACGGAGAAGAAATAATTGGTTCAAAACAAAACAGAATTATAAATACCACTATTATCATACCTGGAAAAAGTGAAAAAATTATCCCCGTCAGTTGTACTGAATCCGGCAGATGGAATTATACTTCTAAAAAATTTCGTTATTCAGAACATATGGCATCAAGTAGGGTTAGACAAAACAAATTAAGAAGTGTAACTGGATCCCTTAGAAGTACCTCATCATACCAATCAAATCAGAGCGAAGTATGGAGAAATATCGCAGATACTGCTGAAGATCTTGAACTGAATAATGAAACTAATGCATTATATGATTCATATACTAAAAAGGGTTCTGATATAGATGATTATAGACAAGCCTTTAATTTACATGAAAAACAGAATGGTTTGATTGTTTATATTAATGGAAAACTTGTAGGTTTTGAATTGATTTATAATTCTACACGATATAAAGAGTATCATAATAAAATAATTGAAAGTTATATTATTGATGCAATCAGTAAGAAAGAAAATGAATATACAATGAAAGAACTGAATAATAAGGATATTGTAGATGAAATTAGAACATCCAAACGTGAAAAATTTGATAGTGTAGGTTTAGGTATGGATTATCGTTTTGAAAATGACGATATTGAAGGTAGTGCAGTTATATACCAAGATAATCTTATAAATGCTTCATTTTTCATGAAAACATGACGATATATTAATTTACACCTATTTTTAATTTTTTTATTTTAATAAATTAACAAATACTATTTTTATTCGAAATATATAATATTCTAACTTTTTAAATCAATAGAATAATTATATTCACTTATTTTATAAATATAATTTTATATTAATACCAATATTTATTAATAGATAATTAAATATCTTATAATTAGAGTTATAATAAATAAGGAGTAATTAATATGGATTGTAAAGAATTATCAGAAAAAATTAATGATTTTATTCAGCTTGATAAAGAACCTGTAGCTATTAAAATATATGATAATGTGGAAGATGCTAAAAATGAGTTACCTAAATATGATGGTCAGGCAAGACATTGTAAATTAGTCACAGATGCAGCAAACAATAATGAATCTTTTTATGCTACTGTAGAAGAAATTAATTGTCCTAATGGTCAGTTAACACTTGGATTAATAGAAAAAACTACTGATGTTCTTCCTCAAATACCTCCTGTTAAGGCAGCACTTGGTTATGCTCCATTATCTGAATCTAAATTTAAACCTGATGTCATAATTATTTATGCTATTCCATCTCAGGCATTTAAAATTGCTCAGTTATTTAAAAGTAAATTGAATAAAAGATTTGAAGCAAACTTCAATGGAACTGCATCATTATGTGCAGACGCAGTTTCATATCCGTATAATGAAGGTAAATCCAATTTAACTCTTGGTTGTATGGGTTCAAGAAAATTCTCAGATATTAAAGAGGAAGAGTTGGTTTTCGGTTTAACTTTATCTGACGCTGAATGTATATTCCAATAGTTTAAATTCTCCTCTTTCTTTTTTTATTTATTGTTTTTAAAGTATTTTTTATTGTTTAAGTGTTAATCTTTATATATGAATTATACTATATTATAGTATATACCCTTAGGGGTATAGGTAAATTAAAAATTATTTTACTCCAATCAAGTTAAATTAACATAGTATAGTCAAAAAATCACATATTAAATAAAAGACAATTAAATTAGAAAATCATCTAATTTAATATTTTTTCAAAAAAAGCTAAAGAGGGATAAAAATGAATGAATACAACATATTTGAAAGATCAAGATGGACACAAGTAATTATAGACAAAATCAATTCTAAAATTTCAAAAAATCATTAATTACTATTTTTATTTTATTTATCTAAAAGATTTATATCTGTAACTTCTAAAAACATCTCATTACTTAAAGTTACACTTAATAATCCTTTTACATCAACAATATCATCTTCGATATGCTGATTGACATCTTTACCATAAACTAAACATTTGATTTGTTTAGGTGTTCTTTTTCTGTTATATTTATCTATAAAGTTATTCATATCTTCTATAATAATCTCTTGGGAATCAATATATTTTGATTTATTAGGTACGAATTTAATTTTATTACTGCCACAATCGGAACATATGTCTGGTATTACTTTATTATCAAATTTATTATTGGTTATTTCATATGTAGCCATACAATTGGAGCATTTATATAAACCATTAATTATTAGTGGAGAACATTCTTTTACCTTAACTATTCTGCCTTCAAATTCTAAATTTAATCCTATTTGTTCTGCACTTATATTGTTAATCGTAATATCCATAGTTTCACCTTATGCATTCATTTAATTATTTTTTTTCTTGTACATTATTCTTTTGATTAAAAAAGCATATAAACTTAATCCGAGGTCTTGAGAAGTAATAAATTTAAAAGATTGATAAAAATAAATTTATAAATAAAGAATAATATTTAAAAAAAAGTAAAAAAGAAGGAGAGATTTTATTCGTTGATATTAAAATCTATTAAATCACCATTATCTTCAACAATTTTAGCTATTGATTCTTCAGCTTTATTCAATTTTTCATTACATACTTTGACTAACTGCATAGCACAATTGAATTCATCAATAGCATCATCTAAAGGAACATCACCTTTTTCTAATTTTTCAACAATTACTTCTAATTTTTCTAAACTTTCTTCAAAACTTAAATTATCCATTATATCACC